>Ga0308019_10000034_pt1 | contig 83696 bp, 65 predicted proteins | sample Neamet284_FD_203135 | JGI IMG/M metagenome (GOLD analysis project Ga0308019, IMG submission 203135) | Marine microbial communities from water near the shore, Antarctic Ocean - #284 | ecosystem: Environmental > Aquatic > Marine > Unclassified | place: Southern Ocean | collected 2014-10-01
TTTGTCATAGCAGAACTAAAGACCTTCCAAGTGTTATAAAAAACTCGGATATTGTTGTTGCGGCAGTAGGACGACCTAATATGATAAAAGGTGACTGGATTAAACCAGGCGCAGTAGTCATTGATGTAGGTATTAATAGAGTGAGCGTGGAAGAAAATGGGGAAATGAAATCAAAATTAACTGGCGACGTGGATTTCAAAGAAGTGTCTCTGCATGCAAGTGCTATTACACCTGTTCCTGGAGGTGTCGGCCCGATGACAATAGCCATGTTAATGTTTAATACTCTGCGCTCGGCAAAGAAATCTTCAGTAAAATGAATATCCTTAGCTCAGAAGATATCCCTTGCATCGATGTAAGTCATCTTCAAGAAAAATCACCAGAATACAATGATACTATAAAAAAAATTCAATCAAGCTGCCTAAATCCTGGCTTCTTTTGCCTAGAAAATCTCCCCTTAGATACTGAAAAATGTATAGATACAACAATCAGTCATATGGAGCATTTTTTTTCATTAGATGACAAACATCCTATTAAAGAAAATATCAATGTGACAGGGAGGGAAAATACCTATGGCTGGATGCCAATGTTTCAAGAGCCTGCTTATGAAGCAGGCACAATCGCACATGTTGAGTCATTTGATTTTGGAAGAAGCGCAAAGAAAATAGAAGCTGCAGATTTTAGTCAAAATCAGTGGCCAAATATCCCAGATTTTAAAAAAGATATTCGTTCACTTTGGAATGAATATTCAAGTATTGGTATGTTGACACTAAAAGCGATTGCCCGAAGTTTACAATTACCAGAAAATTTTCTCATTGAAAATTGTAACTCTCAAGATCTCAGTACTATGCGATTGCTAAATTACCCTGCAATTGACGCATCAATCATCAATAAAAATAGTGTTGGGATCTCAGCTCATACGGATTTTGAATGCATCACTCTTATTTCCCAAACAACCTCCGGTCTTGAGCTTCTGGGAACTGATGACAAATGGTACCAAGCCTCATCTGATAATAAAAAAATTGTAGTAATTATTGGAAAAATGTTAGAAGTCTGGACGAACGGAAAAATCCAAGCGACTAAACATCGGGTTAATAATCGAGAATGGCAAAGATACAGTACGGTTCTATTTTTCGGGGTAAACGATGAAATAATTGTTGAGCCACACCAGAAATTTGTTGATAAAGGAAAATTAGCTAACTATTCAGCCATTAAACAACGCGAGCATATAAACAACGAAATATCAAAAGCCGAGATAAATCGTGATGCTAGTCTCAATACTCAATAGCTAATGAGGCTAAATAACCGCACCTAAAGTCTCTCGAGAGATATTTCCACCACATACTACGATAGCAATTTCTTTACCCGCATAAAGCTCTTTTCTTGCAAGAAAGCCAGCAAGAGCAACGCCTGCTGCACCCTCAATTAACATTCGGTGAACATCGAGAAAAGTTCGCATACTTTCTTTAATTTGCCGCTCAGAGACCAGCTCATAATGATCAACATATTTTTGACAAAGATCAAACGTAATGGCGCCCTCTTCAATCCCTCCCGCTGTTCCATCGGATAACGTGGGCTCACTGGGCATATCAATAATTTTTCCAAACTTAATGGAATGTGCCATCACCGCTGAAGCAGATGGTTGGCATCCAATCACCTCAATATCAGGTAATAAAGATTTCATATAAGCGCCAACACCAGAAATTAAACCGCCACCGCCAACCGCAATAAATACTGCATCACATTTTGGTAACCGATTAACAATTTCTTTACCACAGGTACCTTGGCCAGAGATCACATCTATATCATTATAAGGAGATAAAAAAGTCAGTTTATTTTCAGCTGCATATTGACGTGCATAGTTCTCTGTATCCACTCCATCTTTTCCAAAAAAGCGTACCTCACAGCCAGATCTTTTGATGGCCTCAACCTTTATACTGGATGTTTTCTCTGGTACAAAAACAAGGCCAGTAACCCCTAATTCCTTCATTGCATAGGCCGATGCAGCGCCATGATTTCCACTTGATGCAGTGACGCAACCCCTCTTCTTTTGTTCTGCATTTAAAAGAAGCACTTTGTTGAATGCCCCGCGCGCTTTAAATGAACCAGTAATCTGGAGATTTTCTAGTTTTAACCATACTTTTGCGCCACTAATATCACTGTAATAAGGTGAAAACTCTAATGGAGTCTCTCTGATGTAACTGCCAATGCGTTGCGCAGCATCTGAGATATTTTGAGGTAGTATTTTTATCTCCATAATTACTTTAAATCCTTTTTTTATTCGAGAGCTCGGTTCTATAATGGAAAGCCTTTAGGCCGACTATCGTTCCAGCTGGCCATGAACCAGTTCGCCTTCCATTAACACAGCCGTAGGCTTGACGTATCGAATCTCGTTCGACTTCACTTCGAATAGATTCTTGTTTAACACGACCAGGTCTGCCCATTTGCCAACCTGAATCGAGCCGGTATCGACATCCAGATTGAGCTGCCGAGCGCCGTTGATCGTGTATCCCTGCAGCAAGTCCTCTCGCGACAATTGCTCCGAAAGAGGAAGCCGCACTCGCTCCGGGTCTTCGAATTCCGGCTCGATTCGTGTGTGGCCGACCTGCATACCTAAATAAGGATTGCCTCGTTCGGTGTTCCATTCAAACGTGCTGACGATATCGCTGGAAAACGTCACTGTCGTACCGTTGTCGATCAGCGGTTGAGCTCGGTACATCAGATCAAATCGTTCCTGCCCGAGCGTATGCTGCGCGCCGTCAATCCAGCCGCCGTGCCATTGTGGAGTAAAGTTCGCAACAACATCGAGTTCACTAAATCGACTAAAATCAACATCAGCGATTAGCTCCAGATGGCAGAGGGTGACTTGAATTTTTAGTGGGCGTTTGAGCACTTCTCTGGCAACTTCGACGGCGTCCAGTGCTGAGCGTGCTGCACGATCCCCAACGACATGCATATGAAGATCGATATCCTCTTTGTCCAGCTTCATTATGAAATCCGTAAGCTCAGGTGTGTCCATGATGAGCCCACCGCGATTCTCATCACTGGTATCAATGAACGGTTCAATAACGCCACTGGTGCCGACTTCATGAGTGCCATCGTAGTGAATCTTGATCGTGTTTATGTGTAATCGTTTTCCGCCAAATCGCGATTGGAGGCTCCTGAGTGAGTCGATGGCATTGGGAATTTGCTTAGGTAAAATAATGTGATAGGTTCCCTCGTATCGAAGCGGCAACTCATCATTTGCCTCCATTTCTGCAAGAATCTCGTATATATCTTCACCAGCGCCGCTGTTACCACCGTCAAACAGCGTTACAACGCCCATCGACGACATATAATCCAGGACCTTCTTTAATGTTTCGGGGTTGGGAATGCCTCGCATGCCCCGTTCCCTCATTTGCCAGCGAATTGCAAACTCTTTGACCCAACCTGTTGGCTCTCCATTTGGCTCCCGGTACAAAAACGAAAGCCCCGGGACAGGATCGGGCGTATCTTTGTCAAACCCGAGGGTTTCAAGCATTTTACTATTAACCCACTGAGCGTGGCCAGACGTATCGACCAGGATAACAGGGCGATCAGACACAACTGCATCAAGTTCTGACTTGTGCGGGCCGCGCTCGTCAAACAGCGACGTCTGCCAGTATCCACCGACGATAAACTCCGCTTCAGGATTTGCGGCGGCGTACTCCGCAACGGCATCCAGGACTTCGGCTTTGGACGCATATGCGGGTAGCACGAGCTCGTCTGTGGTTCGCGAGATTAAGCCCGGATGGGTGTGACTATCGACGATTCCCGGAATGACCGTAGCGCCAGCGAGATCGTATGTTTGGGTAGCTGGATCAGCAAATGACGACGCGTCTGAGTTGTTTCCGACAAACACAAATTTGCCGTCGCGAATTGCGACAGCGTTGGCGTTCGTGGCGGATTGGTTTGCGGTGAAGAAATTGCCGTTGATTAGAATCAAATCGGCAGCATCCTGTTCCTTTGCACAAGCACTGACTAATGTGGCTATCAATATTGAAACGAGAAATGAACGCCCTGTTCCCGTCATTTTTATAAATTTTGGTCTGCTCGTAGGCATAGCGTTGTCCTTCGTGGCGCACGTCGTCAGGGAAAGTTGTGTTTTAAGCCTTTAGAATAAAAGAGTATTTTATTCCATCTGTTAATATTAAGCGTCCATAACTTAATTATGCAAGTATTTTCGTTTGGTTTCTTTAAACACACTCAGATAATATCTGCATGTCATTATCAAAAGAATTAGCCTCTAATGGGCCAAAAGAAAATCGAATAAATTTATCTAATGGGCTCGCTGATACTCCATCTCGCTGCATATCACACAAATATCCGGGTAATATGCCGGCATCATGTTTAAATAATCTCTCATTGAATTCATCTGCCGTTAAGTTATTTGGTAGCAATCCCCAATGATAAAAACCTCCGCACCCGGTAAATAGTTTAAAACCAAGATCCTGAAGCCCTGCTTGATATCTTTCTCGTTGCGATTTATAAAAATCACAGACCGCACGACGAGCCTGTGCGACACGATTTCTTTCGAGTAACTCTGTAACATACAATTGAGATGGCCTGGAGATTCCTCCCATACCAAAAGATGAGTAATTTCTAAATAACTCAATATGTTTTTCAGCTGCAATGACCCATCCCACTCTCATTCCAGGTACTTGCAAACCCTTCGTGGCCGCCCCCACCACAAAGATATCTGTACGATCAATATCTTTCACGTAGCTGAGTGCACTCATAGGTTCAGGATCATTATAAAATTCATATGCCTCATCAAAGATAGCCCCACGACCAGGTTGACTGTATTTCTCAACCATATTTTTTAGCCTCTCGGGCGATAGGGCTACACCCGTTGGATTGCAGGGATTACTTTTTAGTAAGAGAACTCTCTTGGAGCCTTCCACAGGATCAATGTCATAATCACTATCACTTGGCCTGAACTCATTGTTGATGTTGCTAGGGATGATATGTACCTTTTTATTTAAGAGTCTCAACATATCCCAATATGGCGTGTATTCGGTTTCTTCAAGAGCGACGCATACATCAGATTCAAGAAACGCTAAATTTGCAAGAAGACCAGGTCTTCCTCCAGCAAAAACACCAACATGATCGGGTGTAATATTCGCAGAATAATATTCATTATAATAATCAGCGATCGCACGTCTTAATTCTATTTCCCCAGTTGCTTTCGGGTATTTTAAATCCAAATTATTTAATGCGATAGTGTTTGGTAAAGGGGGGCCATCAGGTAATTGAGAGGTCAGTGGATAACCTTGAGCCCATGGATGAGTTCCATTATCTCCCATGTACTTAGAAGTAGCATCAGCAAATTTAAATAGTGTTTCGTATACGCCCATTGGCGGGAATTGAACTAGCATAATTTATATCCTATTCTAAAATATTAAGCATAACCAAAGTTTAAAAACAAACGATACAGCTCTCTAATTAATAATTCTAGAATTTTTCATATTCTTTATATGATTTTTTGTAACATAACGTTACATTTCTTCACATAAATAAACTGGACTCTATTTATGGGCTTGATATTATTCTATTCCAGAAAATTTTACATAAGATCTTCAGATGCTTAATCTCAACATCAAGAAATATAAGTCATGGTATCTTCCGTTCGGAATCTTCTTTGCTATTGTTCTGTGGTTGTTAAGTGGAAGCAATCAGTCTTTGGAAATAAATTCAAATACGATTAGTTCTCAAGTCTTTAATAGTGTCAGAGTGCAAGATCAGATAGCAAGAAATGTTATCCGTAACCTCACAATTAATGGCAGAACAGCCCCGTCTAGAATAGTTACAATTAAAGCTGAAACTGATGGTAGAGTCATGCAAATAGGTGCTAAGCGTGGTGAGAAAATCTCAACTGGCAGCTTACTGGTTCAATTAAGTGAGCGTGACCGCTTTGCTAGACTCGAAGAATCTAAAGCTAACCTAAACCAAAGAGAGGCTGAGTTTGCTGGTCGAAAAAAATTAGCGAACGATAGCTTTATCTCAGAGACAAAGCTTCAAGAAACGATCGCAAACCTTGAAAAAGCAAAGACTGAGCTGATAAGAGCTTCCCTAGATATTGAGTTTATGAATATAAGGGCACCATTCGACGGATCACTCCAAGAGCGATATGTAGAAATTGGTGATTTTGTTAAAGTGGGCGACATAATCGGCAAAGTGATCGACGATAAATTACTAATTGTTAAGGCTGAAATCTCAGAACATGATGTTAAATATCTAAAAATTGGTGCCCTAGGTACTGCAAAATTAGCAACTGGACAAGTGGCCCAAGGAATAATTCGTTACATCGCACCAGCTGCTCAAGAATCGACTAGAACATTTAATATAGAGCTCCAGCTTAATAACGATAATGGCGATCTGAGGGCAGGTGTCTCGACACAATTAATTATTCCAGCTGAAGAGATAACTGCACACCTAATATCTCCCGCTTTATTAAGCCTAAATGATGAAGGGATCATCGGTATCAAAATTATTGTAGAAGAAAATATAGTAAAATTTGTACCTGCCGATATCGTACTAAATGCAGATGAAGGGATCTATATTGCTGGCTTGCCTTATACATCCACCATAATCACTGTTGGGCAGGGTTACGTTAATTCAGGAATGAGAGTGGACCTTATAACTGAAAGTGATACCGATGCAATCTTAGCAGCTCAGAATAAAAAACAAGGACAATAAATGCAGATTATCAGTTCTGCTTTATCACGCTCCAGAACCTCTATTCTTTTCTTAATTGTTATCCTCGTTGCTGGGATGACAACCTACATCAGTATGCCAAAAGAGGCAGAACCTGATATTGAAATTCCAAATATCTATATCAGTATCACGCACGAAGGAATCTCCCCTGAAGATGCAGAGCGGTTATTGGTGAGACCAATAGAACAAGAGATACGATCTATTGCCGGAATCAAACAAATAGATGCGGACGCATATGAAGGAGGCGCAAATATACAATTGGAATTCTATGCAGGTACTAACACTAATGCCGCACTTCAAGAAACAAGAGCAAAGGTGGATCTTGCAAGAGCAAAACTACCAAAAGAAACAGAAGAACCAACCGTTAATGAAGTAAAATTTTCACGCTTTGATCCAATGCTTATCCTTAATATTGCTGGAGAAGTTCCAGAAAGAACACTCTCATACCTTGCAAAAGATCTAAAAGAAAAAATTGAAGCAAATAAAGGTGTATTAGAAGCAGTATTAGTTGGTGATCGCGAAGAAGTTATGGAAATTATTATTGATCCATTAGCTATGGAAAGTTATGGCTTAAACCCATTCGAGATATTAAATTTAGTAAATGCAAATAACCGACTTGTCTCTGCAGGAGCATTACAAAATACCAAGGGAAGGTCCCCAGTCAAAGTTTCGGGTGTTTTCGAGACAGCAAAAGACGTACTTGAAATGCCCATCAAAGTGGATGGTAATCGTATCGTACATTTTGGAGATGTCGCATCCGTTCAAAGAACCTACAAAGATGCACAAACACTTGCTCGACTTGATGGTAAACCCGCTCTTGCAATAGAAGTAATTCAACGTTCTGGCGCAAATATTATCTCTACTGTTGATGAAATCAAAGCACTAATAAAAGTAGAACAAAGCTATTGGCCTAAGAATATAAATATAGTGGTATCTAAAGATAAATCAAAAGAAGTAAAAACGATGCTGAGCGATCTTCAGAATAGTGTCATTTCTGCTGTTGTATTGGTCTTCATCATTATCATCGGTATTCTCGGTTTACGTTCTGCAATTTTAGTTGGTATAGCTATACCAGGAAGCTTTCTTTTAGGCATATTAATTATCTCAATAGCTGGTATTTCAATTAATATGATGGTTCTATTCGCATTAATAATGGCCGTTGGTATGCTCGTAGATGGAGCAATAGTAGTCACAGAATTAGCGGATAGAAGAATGTGTGAGGGTGATAGCAGAAAAGTAGCCTATGCTGCTGCTGCCAGACGAATGTCCTGGCCAATTATCGCCTCAACTTGTACAACATTGACTGCATTTATTCCGCTTGCTTTCTGGCCCGATATGATTGGAGAGTTTATGAAATTTCTTCCAATTACATTGATTGCGGTTCTTTCGTCATCATTAATAATGGCATTGATTTTTATTCCTACACTTGGCTCTTTATTTGGCAGAGCTGGCTCTGTAGATGCTAAAACGATACATAATCTCTCGGCAGCGGAGAAAGGTGACATTAATTCAGTCACAGGTATGACAGGAAAATATATTCGTTTTCTGAGAAATGCCTTACAACACCCATCAATTAATATCTTAATGGTTTCAATGCTCTTGGTTTCAATTTACCTCGCCTTCTTCTTCTTTGGTCGCGGAATTGAGCTATTTCCAGAAACTGAACCCGAATTTGCTAATATTGAAATCTATGCTCGAGGAGATTTGTCGATTACTGAAAAAGATAATCTTGTTAAACAAATCGAAAGTTTTGTGCTCAATTCTTCTGAAACTAAAAGTATTTATGTAAAAACTGGATCATCCAATACTGGTCGAGGAAGACCAAGTGAAAGTAGTGCATCTCAAGATTTAATTGGGACAATTTCCTTGAATTTAAAAGAATGGGATCAAAGACGTCCGGTTGACGAAATATTTCATGATATTCGTCAATCTGTATCTGGAATTGCTGGTATAAAAATTGCAACAAGAAAACCAGAGGAGGGTCCACCCTCAGGAAAACCAATTACCATTGAAATATCTTCTCGAAATCCTGATTTACTAAGTGATTCTGTAGAATCTATAAGTAATGCCCTAGCAAGTATTAATGGTGTAATTAATCTTCAAGATGACCGGCCGTTAAAAGGGATAGAGTGGCAGATAAAAGTAGATCGAGCTGAAGCAGCTCGTTTTGGTGCTGACATCACCGTAATCGGTACAATGATACAGCTGGTAACAAATGGGATTAAACTAGGGGAGTATCGTCCTGATGATGCAGATGATGAACTGGATATTCGGGTGCGTTATCCAAAAAATAGACGAAATTTAGATGAAATTGATAACTTAAGAATACCATCGAATGAAGGCTTGATACCGCTTTCGAATTTTATAACTCGAATAGCAGAGCAGAAAGTCAGTACCATTCATAGATCTGATCTTAGAAGAACAATGAAAGTTGAAGCTGATGTTGCCCCAGGTTACTTTGACTCTGAAATCATCAAGGAAATGATAAAAATACTTCCAAATTTAGATATTCACCCACAAGTAAATATTAAATTCAGTGGCGGGTATGAAGACCAAGCAGAAGCAATGAGTTTTTTAACAAAAGCACTCACAATTTCACTTGCGATTATGTTCATTATTCTTGTCACGCAATTTAATAGTTTTTTTCAAGCCTTCTTGATTCTGACTGCAGTCGTTTTTTCTACCGGTGGTGTACTTTTAAGTAACCTAATTACCGGTGAACCATTCAGCATCATTATGAGCGGGGTCGGGGTCATAATACTAGCAGGCATTGTGGTTAATAATAATATCGTGCTTATTGATACTTACAATGTTCTTAGAACTAGAGGTGAAAATCCATTAGAGGCAATCATTAGAACCTGCGCAGTTCGTTTAAGGCCGGTTATTCTAACAACGGTGACCACCATCATGGGCTTAATGCCGATGGCATTAAGTATGAATATTAATTTTCTATCTCGTGAGGTTTCCTTTGGGGCTCCAAGTACGCAATGGTGGACTCAACTTTCTACCGCGGTTGCTGTTGGACTTGCTTTTGCGACAATCTTAACATTGCTGCTTACCCCAAGTTTTCTTATGCTTCAAGCAAACATCCTTAGCTATTACTCTACAAATAAATCGAAACTTTTTTTCTTTAAACATCTTCAAAAATTATAACTATTGTTATCTCCTGAGATTAATCGCAATTGTCTGATTAGTTGATTTAATAAATCTGATTTTTCTGGACAACTGGATAAACCTTATAGGATGATTCAAAATTATATTATTAAAATAACAGAATCCATTGAAAGAAAATTCAACAAACAATGATTCATTTAGTCTAGCGCTAGGATTCCTAATGTTAGGGGTATTCTCTGGACTAACGCTTGATGTATTAGCTAAATTCTTACTCGAAGAATATTCGTTACCGCAATTTATTTTCGCCAGAAGTTTGTTCGCTCTAATCATCTTTTGTCTTATATCTCCTTGGTATGGTGGACTTGAAAGCATAAAAACAAAGCAATGGAAATGGCATTTTCTAAGAGCTATTTTATCCATCATTGCCATGTTTGGTTTTTTTTATGGTCTTACATTGATGCCTCTAGTAAACGCATTAACTCTAGCTTATATCGCGCCATTGATTGCCACGGCCCTATCTTCGAAACTTCTTAATGAAAAAGTTGGTTGGCGACGATGGACAGCTGTATTAATTGGTTTTATTGGAGTATTAGTGATACTCAGACCAGGATCTGGCATGTTCTCATTTGCATCAATGTCTGTTCTTGCCGCAGCCTTCAGTTACGCATTACTGGCTATCACAGCCAGAAAATTAGCCGACTCAGAATCAACAATAGCCATGTCTGTTTATGTATTAATTGGACCTTTTATCGCTTCAATATTTTTCTTGCCAAATAATTATTCAACACCGACCATATCGGCTTGGGTTATCTTCTTTCTTGCGGGTCTTTTCTCTGTAGGAACATGGATTGGCTATATTAATGCGTATAAAAAATCATCGCCCGTTATATTGGCGCCTTTTGAATACATTGGTCTAATCGGAGCTGCATTCGCAGGGTACTGGATATGGCAAGAAATCCCAGATGAATTCGTTATTCTCGGCGCACTCATAATTGTCTGTAGCGGTTTATTCGTGGCTTATCGTGAAATGGATAAATCTATACCAGCCCTCTATTTACGAGGCTTTAGAACAACCGGTATCAATCGTATTAAAAAGAAATTAAGACGTAAAGAAAATATTTAAGGTACTTATCTTTACTTTAATAACGTCACAATTTTATTAACTCTCAATGCTATATTTTCAATGACTTCTGCAGATGAATTAATTTGTTTTGCAACTTGATCATATTCTCGTTGCTCAATCGCCTCCCTTACAGCTGGAATTGTTTTCACTCCATATCCAGTATAGTAGCCAGGCGCATAAATATAATGCTTATACCAGTCTCGGCCTGGCAATCCCTCTTCACGAATCATTAGTCTCTCGACGGTATACAATAAATTATTTATCTCTTGAGTAGTTTGCTTATTCATTCCTGCATAACTTTCAAAATCAGTAACAGAATCCTTTAATTTCGCTAAAGCATTTTTCAGGGGAGAAAAATTAAAATAAGGAACATTAACTTTTATTTTTGGAGGTACGATAGTTTTTGTAGGATCAAGTGCAGCCGCATAAGTTCCATCGGAGATTCTATTATTTTGCTTACTGGTATCTTTACGCATCGTATCTGCGAGATCCTCTAACTCGCTGATATAAAGATCAATATTATCTACAAAACCACTAAACTCAAAAGGCAAGCGTTGAGAATTCGCTAAACGCAATGTAGCACGGCCTGCAACTTGTGCTAATGAAACTCCATAGACCAGGCCCGGATCACGCCACGTAGTATAATGCTCATATGTATCATAAAGTGTGTGATAACTTCCGCCACCACCCTCTCCTCCAAAAGCGATATTTGCTGAAGCAATACCAAGATGCTGAAGAAATGGGGTGTAATCTGAACCTGAGCCAAGTGGATTAATACGAATATCAGAGCGCTTTTCAGCATCTCTTTGTTTTTGCTCCGATTTAGCGTTTAATTTTAAATTTGCTCGTTTTCTTTCCTTAAGAGAGATATCCATTCGAGGATCACGAACTTCTTCTATTATTTGATTGAAGAAGCGTTCAAGCACATGACTGCCGCCAATATTAACAAAGCCCCGAGAATTTCCATCAGTATTTAGATACGCAACAGCATGCTCTTGCAACTCAATAGCATGCTCCTCTACCCATTCTGTCGAACCAATAAGACCAACTTCTTCTGCATCCCAAGCTGCATAGATAATTGTTCTTAATGGTTTTTTACCTGATTTTGCTAATTTTGCTACTGATTTTGCTTCAGCCAGCAATGCAACCATTCCAGATATTGGATCAGCAGCACCATGATTCCAACCATCATGATGATTACCTCTAATGATCCATTCATCCGGATATTTAGAACCCTCCAATCTTGCTATCACATTATAGGCAATAGTTGTTTGCCAGTTGAACTTAAGATTTAATTTTACCTTCGCGGGCCCAGGCCCGAGATGATAGGTAATGGGAAGACCCCCATGCCACTCAGACGGAACAACCGGACCTTCCATTGCGCTTAATAAAGGCAATGCATCTCTGTAGGAAATTGGTAATACAGGAATTTTTGTAATGGTTGATGCTTCTTCAAAGCTTAATCTTTTTGCTGTTTTTGTAGCACCAATTCCTGGTGTCAAAACATCCCCAGGATAGGTTGGCATATCCATTACAGATCCGCGCTGAACACCACTATCATTTTTATATGGTCCCTTTGGATAAACATCGCCCTTACCATAACCATCATCTGCTGGATCAGAATATATTAAGGTTGCAATTGCACCTTTTTCACCAGCAAGTTTTGGTTTAATGCCTCGCCAAGATCTTCCATACTTCGCAATGGCAATTTTTCCTTTAACATCAATTCCGTATCGCTCTAAAATCTCATAATCCTGAGGCATACCATAATTTACAAAAACTAATTCGCCCTCGACTTCCCCATCAATTGAGAATGCATTGTAAGGTGGGAGGAGATTTTCGCGTATAAATGTACTCGGATCCTCAATCAAAGACTCCTCAGTCAGAGTAGCTTTGTATTTTGATGGGGATATTAAATTAAGTTCGCGCACCAATGGAGTTGGAATAAGGACATAGTATTCCTCAATCTCTGTCTTAAAGCCCCATGAATTGAATAAATCAGCAATATATTCAGCATTTTTCTTACCAGCTTCAGAGCCCACATGATGCGGTTCTTTTGATAAATACTTCATCCATTCGTCCATCTCTCCAGCATCAATATTCTTATCATAATCAGATTCAATTTTTCTCTGAAGTGCTGTTCCTTCATTACTAAACCCAATAAACGTTTCAGCATTAAGCTGTTGCGTGAATATAAATAATAAAGCGAGAGTAAGGTTCTTCATTGAATTTCTCCGTATGTATTCTTCATGAAATTGATGCTTTCAGCTCAATAAGAAATTGCTTCACTTTTGCAGAATTTCTAGTGCCAAGTCGTATTAATAATTTTTGACCACTCGATAATGCCTCTAATTCAGGATGGATAAATTCATACAAAACATGGGGTCTTCGCAAGATAATTGGATCATTGACCTCGGGTGTTAAAAGTAGGTGGTCAATAACATCAATCATTCGGTCGTTAAAATAAGCTTTTGGATAGCCCAAATCTTCGTAGACCTCTTGAAAAAGTGGATAAAAACGAAGATAAATATCTGCCAGATTATTAGCGCCTATTTCTGAAAGCTGATCTACCAAAAAAGCATATCTATCATAACTCTCGGTGCTCAAAATGAAGTCACTCGTATCAGCTTGCCTCTCTACAATAAAAGAATTCTCGATGGCTGCAAGTGGTCGCAGTCTCTCCGCTACATATTTCCTCGGGAGATTGTCTATTGTCGCTACAATTTTCTCAATTAACGTAGTTTGAGATAATAATTTAGAAATTCCTTCATCCATAATCTGTGATAAAGCCAGATGTAGATATTGATCGCTTTGATTTAAAGCAGGTAAAGCCACCAAATCAGGTCTTTGAATTTTATCAAATGTTATATCTGGGACAGGAAACCTAGGTTCATCTATCTCAAGATCCGGCGCAGATTCCAATGGAATAATTGCTTTTTTATTATCGGGTATGAAATCTTCATTGGATTTCATTTCGAAATACAAAAAACTCACTATAAAAATAAATATCAGTGCAATTAAGGATTTCACATATGGATTAAATCTTTTCATGATATAAACTAAACTAATTATTCCCTGATGATACAATATTAATAAATTTGATTAGCTAAAACTATAATACTTAAATCAATGATTTTAAATATATTTCTATCGATTGTGACCTTTTAATATAATAACAAGCTCTCATTTATGTTCAGAAAATATCTATTTATCCTCGTACTTTTTCTTCAAGCATGTAATAACCCCATGGATACCAAGATTGGCCATGAAAAAAGTATTGAAGTCATAATCCATGAATATCTCATGCTTGAGTTGAGCATGGGAATTCACCACCAAGATCATGTTGATGCCTACTTCGGGCCTAAGGATATCAAAGAATTAGCAGCACAAAAAAACCTGAGCATAAATCAAATTCATGAGCGTGCAAAATTGCTATCTAAACAAATTAGAATTCTGCCCAGCAATCCATTAATGCCAGTCCAAAGGATTCGAAATCTTCAGGCAAGACTTCTCGCTCTAACCACTCGTATTAAAATTTACACTGGAGAATCAATCCCATTTGATCAAGAAACACAGGCGCTATTTAGCGTGGTAGCTCCATATAATGAAGTCGAATATTTTAATACTATTCTTGCTAAGATTGACAAACTAATCCCTGGTGATGAGGAATTATCAATTCGTGTTAATAAATTCAAGCAACGATTTATTATCCAACCGCAATATCTAGAAACAGTGTTTAATGCCGCCATCGAGGAATGTCGTCGTCGAACTTTACGCTATATTGAGTTACCCAGTAACGAAAAATTCACCATTGAATATGTACAGGATAAGCCTTGGTCTGGTTATAATTGGTACCAAGGCAACTCTCATAGCATCATACAAATAAATACCGATCTTCCTATCATGATTAACCGGGCCGTTGATCTTGGTTGTCATGAAGGTTATCCGGGTCATCATACTTATAACTCTCTAATCGAAACCAATTTAGTGCAGCAGAAAAATTGGTTAGAATATACTCTCTATCCATTGTATGGACCACAATCCTTAATTGCAGAAGGTAGCGCTAACTATGGCATTCAACTTGCTTTCTTGGACCAAGAAAGAATGGAATTTGAAAAAAATATATTATTCAACCTAGCTAAACTTAATACCAAAGATGCAGATCGTTATTACCAATTACTAGCACTTCAAGGCAAATTAAATTATGCCGGTAACGAAGCAGCAAGGCGTTATTTGGATAATGAATTTTCTCGTGATCAAGCTATAGATTGGCTCATCAAATACACCCTGACATCAAAAGAAAGTGCCAAAAAAAGTACGAAATTTTATGACACGTATAGAAGTTATGTTATCAACTACAATCTTGGTAAAGACATAGTTAAAAAATACATAGAAACCAACACTAATACCGACGATATAAGATGGAAAAAATTTGAGCAGTTATTATCAGAGCCAATGCTGCCTATTGATTTGAATAATCCAGAGCAATAATGTAAATGATAAATACCACCCTACTCTTGAGTCTAATTAGCCTTACCTTTTTAAGTATTATAACCCCTGGACCATCAAACTTGATCGTCATGTCCTCTTCAGCTTTATTTGGATGGCGCAAAACAATTCCATTATTTTTAGGTATTTCATCTGGCTCTGCTCTTATGGTCTCTGCTTCTGTATATGGATTAGGTACAGTTATTGAAGCATGGCCATGGTTACTAATAGGTATTAAATTATTCGGTGCAACCTGGCTGGCAAACATGTCCATTCAGTTTTTTAAAAAAGCATTCTCAGATAATTCTCATATTCAAAATGCTGATCAATCAAATTCAATTAGGCCTTTTCGTTTTTACGAAGGAATTTTTATGCAGTGGGCCAATCCAAAAGCGATTATTGTGGCACTAACCATTGCTGCATCATTTATTGATGTTTCAGAAACACCTTTTCAAAGCTTGATAATTATTCTTGGGATATTTATTATCGTTGGAATACCCACTGCGAGCGTTTGGTTATTTCTTGGTAACCTCGTCAATAAAATGGTGACTGATGAAAAGTACTCAAAAAGATTTAACTTAATAATGGGTGGCTCCATCTTATTAACTGCAGTAATGATATTGATGGCTTAAATCTTTTCATAGCTATCGAATGTTACAATATGCAATAGAATACTTTTGTAAATTCTAGGTATAATGAATGCCAAGTAAATGAAGGGGATAATAATGGCTCAAGCTATAGACATTTTAAGTCAAAATATATTTCTAAATCGTCTCAACGAAATGCGTGCCACTGGCGGTAAAGCAATTACGGTCGGTATCAATGATGAAACCCTTAAAGAATTTTTAACCCATGATTTAGATCTTCAAAATGCTATTCATCACGGATTCTCGAATTTCCAATCTCTCAAACTCAAACAACCAGCATTAATTGAAGCTTCAGAAAAAAAACAGATAAGTATCACTCAAGAAAGCATTGTAAATTTCTATGCAAAAGATATGGTAAATCCTTATGTAGCTATTAGTGCTGCCGGACCATGGATAATTACGGTTAAAGGTGCGGTTATCTATGATTGTGGTGGTTATGGAATGCTTGGACTAGGGCATACTCCAGATATTGCATTGGATGCAATGAATCAACGGCATGTAATGGCCAATATCATGACACCATCAATCAGTCAGATGAAGTTTATCCAGACACTTAAAAAAGAAATAGGCCACTCTAGAAATAATGGTACAAACTTTACTGATTTCTGCTGCTTAAATAGCGGTTCAGAATCGGTTTCGATCGCAGCAAGATTGGCTGATGTAAATGCAAAAGCATTAACATCAAAAGGTGCCATTCATGAAGGAAAAACCATCGGACGCTTAACCCTCAAAGGAAGCTTCCACGGTCGTACTGACAGACCAGCACAATTCTCACACTCAACACAAAAAAGTTATCAAGATCATTTAAAGTCTTTTGAAAATAATACCCTAATGACAGTAACACCAAATGATATAAGCGAATTGGAGTCTGTATTTAAAAAAGCTGAAAAAGAAAATATTTTTATCGAAGCTTTCTTTATGGAACCAGTGATGGGTGAAGGAAACCCTGGGCAAGCCATTACTCCTGAGTTCTATAAAAAAGCCAGAGAGCTAACAAAAAATTATGGGACATTATTGCTGATTGATTCTATACAGGCGGGACTCCGAGCTCATGGTGTTTTATCAATCATCGATTATCCTGGATTTCAGGAATTAGATTGCCCAGATATGGAAACATATTCAAAGGCATTGAATGCAGGTCAATATCCATTATCCGTTCTTGCTATGACTGGCCAGGCTGCTAACCTATACAGATCTGGAATCTATGGAAATACCATGACCAGTAATCCTAGAGCCTTGGATGTAGCAGTGGCTGTAATTGAAAATTTATCCCCTGAAATTAGAAAGAATATTCAAGATCGTGGCAATGAATTAGTCTCTAAGTTACATTCACTAACCATAGAGTTGGATGGGGACATTACTAATGTCCAAGGTACCGGCCTTCTGGCAAGTTGTGAGTTAAACTCCCACTTCAAATGTTCAGGTTCAGAGAGTACTGAAGAATATTTAAGAAAAAATGGTCTTGGTGTAATCCATGGTGGTATCAACTCATTACGTTACACGCCTCACTTTAATATGACCTCTGAAGAAGTTGATTTAGTCGTCATGCTCACTAAAGATGCTCTTTTAAATGGACCTAAAAAAGCTATTAATTAATAGATTAAGCAGTTTTAATCGGTTTTTTTTACTCTTACTGGCGTTAAGTCTCGCTAGTTTGTCTATTGCGGACGATGCACCTTCAATCAATGACAAGATATATTCAAAAAAACAAGCAAAGATTGGAGAAGCTCTCTACAAGGAGAATTGTTTAATTTGTCACAATAAAAAGTATTTTCGTCCTGTATTTAAAACCTGGGAGAATCAATCCTTAGGCACATTTTTTTTAGTAATGAGCTCATCCATGCCAGAGAATAATCCTGGTTCCCTGGTTCACCAAGAATATATCGATATATTGGCTTATATATTGTCACTCAATCGATACTCTTCAGGGAAAGAAGAATTATCTAATTCTGTTGATGATCTTAATTTAATTACTATACAGCCAAGAAAAAAATAAATATTACCTATTAGATGTCTATTAATCTCGGTGAATGTAACAAAATACAAGATAAATTAGATCTATTAGTAATTATGTGTAAATAATTTGTTAAGTATTACAAAGAAATGTTAAGGTCATAACATAAATATTTCTTAATTAAGATTCAAATAAAATCAAAGTATATGAGGTGGAAATGAGTAAATTAATTCAATTAGACAGAAGATCTTTTCTAAAAAGCGCGAGCCTGACTGCTGTTGGTGGATCATTAGCGAGTGTAACTAGTATTGGATCTGCTGCAGAAATGGGTCGTGGCGGCATCAAAAATGGTAAATTCAATTTCGATGAAATTTATGATCGTGATGGCACTGGAAATATTAAATGGGATTCGCAATACGCAAGATTTGGTGCAGAAAATATTGATGTTGGAATGGGTATTGCTGACATGGATTTTCGTGGCTCTCCTGCAATCAAAGAAGCTCTCGATAAAAGGATTCAACATAATAATTGGGGTTATGAAGATCTTAGAAAATCCTATATCGAATCGATTGTTCAATGGAACAGCGAGAGACATGGCTATAAATTAGATCCAGCTACAGTAAAAATATCATCAGGTGTGCATACCCCATTAATTGCAGCCTTAAATGCCATTACCAAACCAAATACAAAAGTTCTATTAAATACACCTACCTATAACGGTTTTTATGGCGATCTTCGCTGGAGTAGAACCCAAATTAATGACAGTGAAATGTATAAGGATGACGATGGTGTCTATCACATTGATTGGGATGATTTTGAAGCGAGAATGACCCCTGATACATACGCTTTTATCTTGTGTAACCCTCAAAATCCAACCGGCAACATGTGGTCGGAAGAAGATTTATTAAGGATGGGTGAACTCTGCCTCAAAAATGGTGTCGTTGTCCTCGCTGATGAGATCCATTGTGATTTTGTTATGAAAGGTCAAAAATATATACCATTTGCAAGCTTACCGGATAAAGCAATTGTGAATAACAGTGTTACTATGAAAGCAATCAGCAAAACCTTCAGCCTTGCCTCAATGAAAAGTGCTTATTACTTCTCAACTAATCCAGTGCTTTTAGATAGAGTAAATTATATGCATCGCGCTGATATAAATTCTCTTGGTATCGTGGCAAATGAAGCAGCTTATCGGCATGGTGCAGAATGGTTTGATCAGCTTTTACCGTATATCGATGAAAATCATAATTTCGCAGAAGCGTATATTAAAGAAAAATTACCGCATGTAAAATATAAAAAAGCACAAGGCACTTATCTGGCCTGGCTTGATGTAAGTGCAGTAGGAGAAGCTATTAATGCCGAAAAACATGCCAGTGATAAAGGTATGAAGAGTGACACTCATTACCTTGAGCAATGGTTTGTAGATAATGCGAAAGTACAACTTAACCCAGGCGTAACTTATGGAACTGGAGGCAATGGCCATATGAGAATGAACCTTGGCACACCAAGACCATTGATAAAACAGGCAATTGATAACCTTGCTGATGCATTAAGTAACGTTTAGAAAAATTTAATCGTTATTACCGAAAAGCACTTGCCTTTGGCAGGTGCTTTTTTATTTGGACCATCCTTGTACCGTGTCTATAAGAACCGCCGTCAATTTAACTAAATCATCTATATCAACCCACTCATTAGGGCCATAGAAATTACCTGCCAATGAACCAATACCGTAAGCAGGAACATTAAGTAACCGAATTGGGTAACGAATGTCTCCTGCATAATGATTTGGATAAGATTTTGGCTCTTGACCTGTAATGTTTGCTATTGAATCTCTCAATATAATACTTTCAGGTCCTTGCCATTCCGCCTCACCAGGATTTGTCCGATAACCCTTAGCTATTACACTCACCTCATATTTATCCGAATCAGGAGAAATATTTTTAATAAAATTTTCCGCTTCAACTGTTATCTGTTTTAATAATGTCAACCAATTATTTTTACCTGTAAATTTCAATCTTACATTTGCTATCGCTTTATCTGGTACTGAACCAATACGATCACCACCAGATATCTTTCCGAGGTTAACTTCAGTATTAATTAAAATGTTTGACTTCAGGTGATTTAAAAGTTCTATGCAAGCAGCGATCGCATCGCCACCTTCTTGCCATGCAGCTGAATCAATAGATCCAATTTCCATAGATTTACCACGCCAGCCCTCCACTTTTATTTCAAGATCAAATACTCCTTGAACTGCATTTTTAATATCTTCTAAGCCTCTTCCTGTCTCAGCTGGATGTGCATAGAGTACTGCTTTTATATTATGATCAGATTTTCTAATCCTTTCGAAAATCGGGAGACTACCTCGACTGCCACCACCCTTTCCATGCAAGCTCATTACTACCGGCAACGGGCCATTATTTTCACTTAATACTTTTGCAGCTATGAGCATAGCTGCCACACCACCTTTATCATCTGCTGTACCCAAACCATACATTCGATTATTTTTCACGACTGGATTATACGGATCGGTATCCCAACCATCTTCCACTGTATGGGTATCTATATGCGAAAAAATAGCACAATCATTAGACCTTTCTTGCTCAGGCCATCCGACAATATTGACAAATGGACCGTCGCTCGGTGGATTCGGAGTCATGTATTCATCATGGTGCTGATATTTACTTGGTCTGTCTTCAGATTGTTCAACTCTATAGGGAAGCTTGCCTAAATAATTTTTAACCAATTTTTGTGCCACTTCAGCTGATTCGCCAGTTTGACTCCTAATACTTACTAATTGACTCATTAATTCAATTAATTCTGATCGTTTTGCTTCTGCAAAATTTAATGCAGCTGGGGTTGCAGAAAATGCATTGGTTTGATTTAAGGCAGCGAAGCCAAGTGTCGCACTGGTCCCTATTACGAAATTCCGACGGGAAGTTTTGTTGTCATTCGATGGTTCATCTTGATTCATTTATCTTCCTTGCTATCTATTAATTAATTAAATTATCAACCGCAACCTCAACCGAGGTTTGAACAGGATCAATTACTTTGACTCCCAGCTCTCTTTCAACAGTAGCTCGATGTTTTGCCAGTCCTGCACAGCCAAGGATAATCATTTCTACCCCTTTTTTTTCTATTAAATAACGTCCCGCTATTATGATCTTACTAAACGTACTTTTGTCACTTACCGCTTCATTAACGCTTATATTTAATGCGTTCTCCCCAATATAATACGACTCTAAATTAAGTGCTTTAATATAATTTATATGTCTTTGTATCGATTCATCACCGAGTGCTATGACACCAAAGTTATGCCTCAATTTAGTACAAAATTTAATTGATGTTTCATGAATGCCATATATGGGTTTTTTAAATGTTTGTGTTGCCTCATTTAGGCCTGGGTCAGAGTAACAAGCAATAATAAAAGCATCGTAATTTTTAAGTTCGTCTGAAATTTTATTAATAACCAAGGGTTCAACAAATTTAATATCCGCATCAGTCTCTATACCAAAAGGCGCTCCACTTAATGTAATACAATCAACGCCAACACTTCCATTAGGACTAAAATTGTTAAATGAATCTTGCATCTTTTCAGTAACTAAAACATTAGAGTTTGGATTGATTACTAAAATTTTATGCATTAAATTTCAATCTTTGTGCCAAAATTTTCTGCTGTATTTAACTCAGGCGCAAGTCTTCCTGGCATACCCGTACAATCAATTTTCTTTCGATGTATAAATTGCCCATCACCACGATCTGCTTTTAGCTTGTTATCCTCAATGATGATATTTCCTCTTTGAATAATCGTTTCAGGCCAACCAGTAATTTGCATGCCCTCATAAGGAGTAAAGTCCATATTGTCATGAATATCCTCTGCTGTGATTGTTTTTTTAATCTCAGGATTCCAAATTGCGATGTCTGCATCCTTACCTTCGGTAATTGATCCTTTGCAATGATCCAAGCCATAAATTTTAGAGACATTGGTAGCTGCAAGAGCAACAAAATGATTAAGAGTAATCCGTTTCTTCATATACCCTTCTGAAAATAATAAAGGCAGTCTAGTTTCAATACCCGGTAAGCCATTTGCGATTTTAGTGAATGGTGGCTTTTCTCCAGCATGTAATTTACCCGTCTCATCAAAACGATAGGGCGCATGATCTGATGAATAAACTTGGAATGTCCCATTTTGCAAACAACGCCATATCTCTTCTTGTGATGCCCTGTCTCTTAAGGGTGGGCTGCAACAAAATTGTGCTCCTTGCATATCAGGAAGGTCCATAGTTTGGGCATTAAGAAACATATATTGAGGACAAGTTTCACCAAAAACTTTTTGACCATCATATCTAGCTTTAGCTATTATTCTAGCTCCAGCCTCGGTGGATACATGCACAATTAAAATTGGTGTATCAATAAAACTCGATAATGCTATCGCTCGATTAATAGCTTCGGATTCAGCTGTGCGAGGATGACTTAGTGCATGGTATTTTGGCTCTTGATGAGAAGAGTCTATCAGTTTTTCACTCATCCAATTAATCATGGCGTTATTCTCAGCATGAATCATGGTCAATGCCCCTAATCTCTTTGCGGCAGCCATAATATTTAACATTTGCTGATCGTCCACAATCAACTTATCGTAAGTCATATAGATCTTAAAAGAAGTGATACCTTGCTCTACCATCTTAGGTAATTCCTCGTTTATCACATCATCAGTTGGATCCGATATAATCAAATGAAAGGAATAATCAATTACTGATTTTGGTTTTGCTCTTGAATGATAAAGCTCTAATACATTATGTAATTTTTGACCTCGATGCTGCGCTGCAAAGGGAATCAAACAAGTGTTACCCCCAAATGCAGCTGAAACACTACCCGAATAATAATCATCAGATGTCATGACACCGCCTGAGGACTCCTGTTCTATATGGCAATGCGCTTCAATTCCTCCTGGAAGAACAAGTTTTCCAGTAGCATCTATAACTCTTTTCGCCCCACCAATATTCTTACCTATCGCTGTGATTAGGCCATCTTTAATACCTATATCCGAATGAAATGTCTCGGTAGCATTCGCTACAGTGCCATTAGTTATTTTTAAGTCAAATTTTTCCATAACGGGCGATATCCTTAATTATTTTTAATTATATCTTGATATTAACTTTCACCTAATACTTAAATTTTTCTCAACTCTTGCGATCAGTCGAGTTAATTCAACTTTATCCTGACTACTTAAACTAGGTCCAGGCTGACGAACTGCTGGACAGTTAATAGCGCCTCGCCGAAATAAGGTCTCTTTTCTAACTGCCAAACCAAACCCTGGTTGTTGCTCGTACCTCACATAAGGCAAATAAGCATCAAATAAATCTTCGGCAGCATCAATTTCACCTTTTTTATGCAAATCATATACTTCCACCAACATTTCAGGATAGGCAAAACCAGTCATTGCACCATCAGCACCCCTCTGTAATTCCTGTGGGAGGTACAAACCACCATTACCAGTCAGTATCGAAATTCGACGAATATCACCATTATCAATTGACGCTTTAACTTTGGATAATTTATCCAAACCTGGCCACTCTTCATGCTTCAACATAACTAACTGTTTATAATCATTAACCAGTCGATTAAATGTATTTACTGAAATTTCAGATTTTGTTAAGAAAGGATAATCTTGATAACAAACTGGAATATCATCACCAAGCGCCTCTAATGCTTTTGAAAAGTAATTATATATTTTCATCTCTGTACCAAGACCTACTGTTGGAGCTATCATCACACCAGCAGCACCATGATCCATGCTTATCTTTGATAAATTTACTAAATTATCCAAGCCTGCGTTTGATACCCCCACGATAACTGGTACCTCTTGATTTACTTGCTTTAAAACAGTACTGATAAATAATTCAGACTCGCCTGGAGTAAGTTTAGGCGCTTCACCCATTACACCCAGAATAGTAATTCCATGAACCCCCTTCTCTATATAGAAATCAATGAGTTTTTTTGTACTCTCTATATCAAGTGCTCCAGATTCTTTAAAGGGCGTGGCTGAAATAATAAATACACCAGCAGCAGTTTCATCAAGTTTGTTACATAACATTAAACATCATCCTTAATATCTATAAATTAAATTATTCAGCAACCTTTATATATTGCTTATTTTCGTCGGTCAATTTAGTACTGTATTTTTTCTCTCCTGACATATAATCACGCATCAATTTGATAAATACACCACTTAAAAAAAGCAATGCCACCAAATTTGGTAGTGCACTCAATGCAACTGAAATATTGGCTAATAACCATAACTGATCTACATTAGTAATACCTGCAAAAATAACTCCTGGTAAGAAATATAACCATTTAATAATGCCAAATACCTTTTTGTTGAATAAGTCCACCAAAGCAGTTTCAAAATAAACAAAGAACCCTATTTGCGTTGATAAACAAAAAGTCACTATAGCAATAGAGATGATTGCATTCGCTACCATTGGTGAATAATAAGTAGCAAAACCCTCTAAGAGTAATTCAATGCCCGAGCTTCCATTGACAAGCACCCCTGAGCACAGAATAATTAAAGCTGTAATAGTGCAAACAACAGACGTATCTATGAATACCTCTGCAGCCCCCCATAAACCTTGCTGAAAAGGATGCTCTGTTTCTGCATTTGCATGGATCATCGGTGCCGTTCCCAAGCCCGCTTCATTCGATAGCATGCCTCTTGCCATGCCTATTTGAATTGCTGTCATGACAGCCGCTCCTGCAAAACCGCCGATTGCTGGGGCAGGTGCAAAAGCATAATTTAATATTTCACCTAAAGCTTGTGGAATCAAAGAAAAGTTTGCTATGACAATCAATAAGCCACTGATTAAATAAATCAATGTCATCAATGGCACTAATGCTTCGCAAAATCTACCAATTCTTCGTATGCCTCCAATAGCAACCATCATTGTGATTAAACCCATTATTGAGGTAGTCAAGTAAGGATTAATACCATAACTAGCTTCTAAAGCACGACCGACCGTATGCGCTTGCAGTAGTGATGACGTAAAGATGCAATTTATGATAATTCCAATACTAAAAAGTACAGTAAGCGTCTTCCAACCTAAAGCCTTTCTAATGTAATACATGGGTCCACCATGGATGTTTCCCTCAGCATCAATTTCCCTGTAATGCACGGCGAGAGAAATCTCTGCAGCCTTTGTGATCATGCCAAAGAATGCCATTACCCACATCCAAAAAATCGCACCTGGGCCTCCGATTGATAGTGCGGTGGCAACCCCTGCCATATTTCCCATACCAACGGTACCTGCCAGAGATGCAGAGGTGGCTTGAAAGGGCGAGATCGTTGAAGCCGAAGAACTCTTATGTTTATAAAAAATACGATTAAGTGTGTGACTAAAAATAAATCGGAAATTTCTTAATTGGAAAAAACGGGATTTTACTGTTAAATAAACCGAAACAAATGCAATAAAAGCCATTGTCCATGGGCCCCATAACCATTCACTGAATATCTCAACTATGTTTAAAAAAGATTCAATCATTAAAATTAACACTCCATATAATTATCTATCTCACCCTAAGTTGATACTTATTACAACCCAAATAAAGATAGTTCTCATAGAATATGTAAATCGATATATGAAACAGTAAGCATAGATTACATATTGAAAATATATTAGTTAAGGTTTAATTTTTAGCCAGTTGGGGTAGACTCAATGTAATATAAAAAAGTTTAAAATAAATTAGTAATCATTCCAAATGGACCTTTGAAATTGTAATAGGGGAAAAAATATGAAACTTATCATGAAAAACAGAACGTTAACTTTGCTTACTCGAATTCTTACCTATTGTTTTATTACCCTTGGCATTATCGCTTGCTCTGAAAATTCTGAAATGAAACAACCTAATGTCACAGTCACTTCAGGACAAGGTACTTTAGAGGGCCAATGGGAGTATCTTGGTGGTGATGCTGCTCACACACGTTACTCACCAGCAAACCAAATAAACACAGATAACTTTGAAGATTTAGAAGAAGCTTGGACATGGGATGGAGCAAGCTTTAATGCACAAAGTGGAAGATCCACACCAAGTTATATAAATGGTACATTATATACTGTGGCAGGTGCGCGTAGATATGTTACTGCACTTAACCCTGAAACAGGTGAGTTAATATGGTCATATGGCGAACCAAAAACGGGTCGTTATGAATACTCCATGAGAAAAGACTACGGCAAAGGTGTTGCTTACGCTGAAATTGATGGCAGAGGTGTAATTTACATTAGTTCTCCGGCGTTCTTTTTAACGGCTTTGGATGCCAAAACTGGTCAACCATTAGAAAACTGGGGAAAACCTGTACCAATTGAAGGTTTTCCTGAAAGTGGGGTCGTAGATATGCTCGCTGATCTAGGTCATGATTATGATCCTTATGATGGATTACCACTAGAAACAGGTTATATCACCACATCTTCCCCACCCATTGTAGTAAATGGTGTCATTATCGTTGGTAACTCCCATGAGCAAGGATATTACCAATCAAGAATAGAAAATGTTCCTGGTGATATTTTGGGTTATGACGCCAGAACAGGAGAATTTCTATGGAAATTTAATGTAATCCCCCAACCAGGTGAAGTTGGTCATGAAACTTGGGAGAATGATGCGTGGAAATACACTGGTGATATATCTTCTTGGGCGCCGATGTCAGCTGACTTAGAAAGAGGCATTGTTTACATACCAACGAATGGAGTAACAATCGATTATTATGGCGGATTTAGTCCGGGTGATAATTTATTTTCAACCAGCTTGATTGCCTTGGATGCTAAAACAGGTGAACGAGTTTGGCACGCACAATTAGTGAAGCATGATATTTGGAATTACGATACGCCGACAGCACCAATCCTTTTGGATGTGACCATTGACGGTGTGGAGGTCCCTATAGTGGCCCAAACAACAAAACAAAATTTTGTCTATACTTTTAATAGAGAAACCGGTGAACCAATTTGGCCTTTCGTAGATACTCCAGTTCCGGCTTCTGATATACCTGGAGAAAAACTCTCTGAAACTCAACCCTTCCCAACTAAACCATTAGCATATGGTATGCAGGGATTGGTTCATGATGATCTTATTGATTTCACTCCAGACCTCCGTGCAAGAGCTATTGATGCTCTAAAGAATCATAAAATCGGACCTTTATTTAACCCACCTTTACATCGAGATAATGACCAAGGTTATCGTGCTGCATACTGGTGTCCTGGAGACGGTGGAGGTACAAATATTGATGGTCCAAGCGTTGCAGACCCAACTACTGGAATTCTTTATGTATCAACTAAGAAGGCTTGTACAGGAAGAATTATTGTTTCTGGAGAAGAGCGGGATAAAAATATCAAACTTCCCACTGGAGCTGAATTTTCTGACTTTGCATCACTGAGATATGACAATGTAAAAGGTCCGGATGATCTGCCATTATTTAAACCTCCTTATAGTCATATCACTGCAATTGATATGAACACGGGCGATCATCTTTGGCAACTTCCTATCGGTGAAACCCCTGAAAGAGTTCTCAATCATCCAGATCTTCAAGATATGGATATCCCTAGCACAGGAACCGGAAGAAATGCTGCAATGGGAGTCACCGAAACAGTGTTCATGTATACAGCAATGGCCAGTGATGGAACGAATATGCTCTATTTCGTAGATAAAGTATCAGGCGAACAACTCGGTGGAGTAGAGATGGAAGATCGCACTAATTATGGTTTGATGAATTATGTACACAAAGGCAAGCAATACATAATTTTACAGACAGGACCAAAATTAACTGCCATGGCTCTCTATGATGAGGATGCAGAAAGCGGTGATGACTACTAATAATAATTAGGGGCTCGTAATGTATGAGAGCCCCTTTTATTAATCCTATTAATTTATTGGCCCGGACTATATTGCCGAATAGCTCGGCTCATAACGTCTTCATTGTAATAGGCAACATCTTTAAATTTTACATCCTTATAACCGATTGCTTGATCATAAAAATGAGGCGAATCAGGGTCGCCACTTTGTCCACCTGCCAAAATACTTTTTGCTTTCACCTTATCGCCAAATTCAACCACAGCCACGAAGCTGTTTCCACGATAACCATAAATCCGTTTTGTATTTGGATATTGCGTTGCTCCAAATGCTGCTAATGCCCCCCATTTTCCAGAAGCCATGCCAATAGGAAGACTCGGCGCATCGTCATCATGAGGTTGATCAACATCTCCAGTAATTCTTTGTAATCTATTTACCTCTCCCCACGGAACATTCCATCCACCAAAGTCCTCTTCAAGAGCAGCGATCGTTTTTTCAAAAATAGCTATCTTTTCACTATTTGGTGAATCAGAACCAAAATAGATTATTCGATCATTACCTCTAAGTAATTCTGGATTTTTTCCCTGGGCTAAATAATGCAATCCATAAAAATGAGCAATCGTCATAGCAATGGAATCACTTGCTGTTTTATAATCCCACTCTCTTAGAACATTAATTGCTGCGCTATGACTTTTATTGTCAGAATTTAGCTGGTCAAAAGCGCTAATTAATCCAGGTAGCAAAGCTTCAAATGCAGGAAGATAGGGATCGTATGCCATCGTGATTAAATCATCTAGCGTTAAGTTAGACATATTACTCAATAAATCAACCGCATGCAGACCTCTGAAATTTTCTAAATCTGGTGCCATGTAAACTGCATAATCTTCAGGATTAGGGCTAAATTTTCCGGCTGCTGTGAATGGAGTTGAGTTGCAGTTCTGTAACCACCCATTTTCAGGATTCAAAAGAGTAACTATCTCATCCACCTCATGAATGCCTTGCCAATCAGTTTCAGGATTACTGCCATCAACAGGTTGAGTGTAATCAAATTTTGTATTTCTTTTGGGCACAAAATTACCATGATAATAGGCTATATTTCCTTCTGAATCAGCGTATACCGTATTGTTTGATGAGTTGGTACGAATATCCATCATCTCTCTGAAGCCCTGATGCCCTTTGTTTTTTGTCCTTATAAAAGATTGCTTCAATGCATTAACAGGATCCCAGTTAATTTTTGTTGCAACCCACTTGCCATCGATTTTATGTGTCACTGGCCCGTGATGGGTGCGGTAGATGGGAAAAGTCCGTTCCGCCATGTTCTCACCGTCTTTATATCTAAGTGTTACCTCTTTGGTCGTAACAGGACGATAATCAGAGCCATAACGATAGACTAGGTTTCCATCAATTTTATCGATATCCTCAATAAACTCATCCATAAAATCTAATCGTGTTGAAGTATGCATCCAACCAGTATTCTCATTAAAACCCTGATAAACAAAAAACTGGCCCCAAGTCACCGCTCCATATGCATTCAATCCTTCTTCACTTACAACATGAACTTCGCCACGGAAATAAAATGAGGTATGCGGGTTTATCAATAACATGGAATTCCCTGAAGCGGTATGTTCTCCCGATATAGCAAAGCCATTAGATCCTTTGGGCTCAATAAAATCAGAAACAGCTGTTTTTGAGGTATCTTTAACAACAAAATTTTCATCGGCACCATAGAAGGATTCGATACCAGCTAAAGGAATTTGTTCTATATCACCTCCGATAGATCCCTCAAAGAAAAACATAGGCATCCAAGGCTCAAAGTGTGTAATTAGTTTTGGGGTAACTTCCGGGTTTGAGGCTAGATAATAATTAAGGCCATCTGCAAATGATTGGCATAATAATTGTAACCATTCGGGAGCAGAGGCATAGGCCATTTTAGCTTCTTCTGTAGTCATAAAGAGCCGCGCTCGTAAATCACTGTAAATAGCTTGCTCACCTTCTATCTCTGCAAGTCTTCCGATAGCCCAAATATAATTTCTCTCGACTCTTGGAAAATCATCTTCCGCTTGAGCGTACAATAAACCAAAAACAGCATCTGCATCTGTCTTGCCATAAATATGAGGAACGCCATAATCGTCTCTGATAATATTCACTCTTTTTGCCATACTGGATAATCTTTCAAATTCAATGCTAGCCTCATCCTGAAAAGAACAGGAAGATAAAGAAAGTATGGCAACTAAAATAAAAACTCTCATAAAAAAAGTATGTATGTTTTTTTGCATATCTAGAACTCCAAAATTGTTAATTATATTCTTCTTTAGTTGTTCGACGTGTGGCCTTTTCATTATAAGGGGCGCGATACTTGATATAAATCATTACCAGTAGAATATAAACAAGGACTAATATCCAGCCGCTTCTATCTATATCAGAAAAAGAAAGTGCTCCTTGGCCAATTAAGATACAAATACCAATAACACTGATAGTTTTAACTTTTCTCTCAGACAGTCGCATTGTTGCTTTTTTAAATACATTCGGTAATGTCGCAGAAAAACGATACGCTGCTATAAGAGGTATTAAATCATAAATAAATACAAGCCCACCACCCAGCATAATGATGTAACGTAAATCTTTGCCAGCTAAAATAGGTGTCAAACCAAATATTAATATTACTGTTAACAGTATATGCGGTGTATTAAAGCGTTGATTAACTTTAGCAAGACTTTCTGGAAGCCAGCCATCCTTGCAAGCAATTAAAAGTGATTTCGTTGCCCAGGAAAATGTTGAGTTGATACTCGTTGCCAGAGCAAATAATCCAGCACCAACAATAAAAGCCACATATACGGTGGGTGGTAAAATAGACTGCGCTACTTCTGCAAGTGGCTTTCCAGCTGTCTGCTCTATCGGTAAAATACCTACTGCTACAATTGAAACTAACGCAAAGAAGACTGCAGAAATGGCCGTACTAAATATAATTGCTCTTGGCAGATCTCGTTGTGGATTTTTCATTTCTCCACCTAGTTCTGAAATATATTGAGCGCCCCCTGTTGAGAAAGATAAAACTACACAGGCCAATCCAAAACCATACCAACCTTGAGGAAATAATTTCTCGGTATCATTAAAATTACTGTAATCGACCTCCATGATGCCAAAAAATATTAATGAAGAAAGGCCGCATAGCAAAAAAACAATCATAATTTTCTGTATGAATGCGGCTTGTTTAACACCAAATAAATTTATTATATAAAATAAAAGCATAATGCCTATTGCGGTTAAATTGGCGTCTAATTGTGGTATTAGAGCAATAGCATATTGAGAAAAACCTAATGCAAATAATGCTATTAAGATATGAGTAAAAGTCAAAATAGCCAAGTAAAAGAAGCCGATTTTTGGCCCAAGGATACGTTTACAATATACGTATAAACCACCTGTAGCTGGCATCGCAGAACCCATAAAAGCAATGGGTAGTTGCTTAATTATGGATAATATTGCCGATAATATAAATGCAAAAGGAATGGCATAGGCAGTAAAACCAATGCCAATACCTATTAAAACCATGATTCCTGAGCCAATAACTTGCCCCATTGCAATTGCAAAGACATCCCAAAAAGTTAATGATCGCTTAAGCTCCATTCTTTACCTCATATTACTTCTCTAATTCAAATTAGATTTAAAGCCGACTCAAAATCAGCGATCAAATCATTCGCATCTTCAAGTCCTGTTGATACTCTAATCATACCTCTAAAGATACCCATCTCCTGACGCTCTTCCTCTGGAATATCTAAAAAAGCCATTGTAGCTGGAATTTGGGTGGTTGTTCTAACACCGCCCAAGCTGGCTGCAAAACAAGCCAACTCCAGATTATCCAAAACAGTTAAAGCATCATCGCCATCGCACACCTCAAAAGTTAACATACCGCCAAATTTAGGCATCTGTTTTTTAGCTAATGCATGTTGAGGGTGACTCTCCAATCCTGGATACCAGACGCTTTTAACTTTAGGGTGCTTAGAAAAATATTTAGCCAAAGTCATAGCAGTTTGACATTGGCGCTCCAATCTTACTGATAATGTTTGAATACCGCGTAATAATACCCAAGCATTAAATGGCGAAAGAGGTGACCCCCATTTAACCATAGTATTCCAACGTATTTGTTCCATAAAATCGGAGGGCAATATTTTTGATTTCATTGCAATAACACCACCAAGAGCATCATTATGTCCACCAATGAATTTAGTGGCACTCTCTATAACAATATCTACACCCCATTCGAGTGGTCTCATCACATAGGGGCTGGCAAAGGTATTATCACAAACCACCACAATATTTTTTTCATGAGCTATTTCAACCAAGCCATCAAAATCAGGCACTTTCATTGACGGATTTGCAATAGATTCAAAATACAGAACTTTAGTATTTTCCTGAATGGCATTTCGGACTGCATCTAAATTTGCAGTATCCACAAAAGTGGTGGTGATACCATAGTCAGTCAAACGGTGATCTAACATTTCATGAGTTGAGCTATAGGTTGTCCAATCACAAACGATATGATCGCCACTTTTTAATAATCCAAATAAGGTAACTGAAATTGCAGCCATCCCTGATGCAGTTGCTAAACATGCATCAGCACCTTCGATCATAATCATTTGCTCTTCAAATTGATATTCATTTGGATTGCCGCATCGACCATAGATATTGACGGATTTTCTTTCACCATCTACCACTTTTTGATAAACATCAGCACCGTAATGAAAACTTGATGACATAAATATGGGTGCACCGATGGAGCTTGAACCTTCATCAGGCGGATAATAAACTGCTTTACTATCAAAGTTTAATTGCTTTCTTTTTTCTTCTTTCACTGGAGTTCCTTTCTTAATGATATGAGTGACATCCTATTCATTGCAAGTACAATGTAGCTCTTTATATTTTTTTTATAAAGAAAATTTTTGAACTTGTAAATAATGAAAAGATTACATTTTTTTAATAATGCTGTATTCTACTAACTTATGTTAATAAAATAAACATTAGTTATGAAAATTACCAAGCGAGAACAAGAAATACTTGAAGAAATTGAATCTAATCCCCAGGTTTCGCAGAAATATTTATCAAAAAAACTGGGTATCTCCAGATCAGCAGTTGCCGTGCATATAATGAACCTTAATGTTAAAGGCCTAATTAAAGGCAGAGGCTATATTCTAGGGAAGCAACCGATTATCACGTTAATTGGTGGTGCGAATATTGATATACACGGAGTCTCTATAGATAAAATAAAGCCTCGTGATTCTAATCCAGGCAATCTCTTTAGTTCACCTGGAGGAGTTGCTAGAAATATTGCTGAAAATATTACACGATTGGGTTTCTCATGCCGATTGATAACCGCTGTAGGACAGGATCAAAACGGTGATTTTCTAATACAACATAGCCAAAAAATCGGTATTGATACTCGCTACATTTTAAAGCACGAAGAAATGCAAACTTCTTCTTATTTATCCATTATTGATTGCTCTGGAGAAATGCTCAATGCGATTTCTGATATGGCGGTAATTTCTGCTATAACGCCTAGCTATATAAAATCAATCAAAAAAGTACTCAGTCAATCAGAAGTACTCATTTTAGATACAAATATAGCAGAAGATACTTTGAAATATGTGGTTGAGAAATTCCATCATATACCCATATTCGTTGATACAGTATCAACGACCAAAGCAAAAAAAATTCTACCTTATTTGAGTAAAATTCATACTCTAAAGCCAAATTTAATGGAGGCGGAAGCGATATCTGGAATAAAGATAAAGGATCATGCGAAACTGCCATTAATAGCAAATTGGTTTCATAATAAAGGGCTAAAAAGATTGTTTATTACTCTGGGCGAAAAAGGAATTTTTTATAGCGACACTAAAGAATTTGGTATCGAGAAATCACCAAAAACAAAGAAAAAAATCATAAATGTATCGGGGGCAGGTGACGCTTCTATGGCCGGATTAATCTATGCTTGGAAAGCAGATTATAATCTTAAAGACACAGCAAAAAAGGCCTTAATTGCTGCTCAAATAACACTTGTTAATAGTGCCACTATCAATCCATCCATGTCCTCTGATTATCTTGAAAGCAAGTATAATGAACAATATGCATAATAATAAAATATCAGCCAGTGTAAACATTAGTCCGATCGTTCAAAAAGCACTTAAAGAAGGCAAGCCTATCGTAGCTTTAGAGTCGACAATTATTTGTCATGGAATGCCTTATCCGAAAAATATTCAAACCGCAGAAGCAGTTGAAAGCACCGTTATTGAAAATGGGGCAATTCCTGCTACTATCGCAATTATTCAAGGCTCTTTAAAAGTAGGATTAAGTTCAGATGAAATAAAATATCTAGCAAAAAATGGACAAAATATTCGAAAAATTAGTCGGCGTGATCTGCCTTTCAGCGTAGCACAAAGAAGTGACGGAGCAACTACGGTAGCAGCCACTATGATCATAGCTGCAATGGCCGGGATCAATGTTTTTGCAACAGGAGGCATAGGTGGAGTGCATCGAAATGTTAATGACTCACTCGATATTTCAGCAGATCTACAAGAGCTTGCCAATACCAATGTTGCTGTTGTTTGTTCAGGCGTAAAGTCGATTCTAGATATACCAAGAACACTAGAGTATCTTGAAACTCATGGAGTTCCAGTTATTGGCTATCAAACTGATAATATGCCAGCATTCTATACTTCAGAAAGCGGTTCATTAGTGGATTATAATTGTCATAATACCGATGAAATAGCAAAAGCTATGAAGGTAAAATGGGAAATGCAATTTAAAGGTGGAATTGTTGTGGCTAATGCAATCCCAAAACAATACTCATTACCATCAAATGAAATAAATACTGTAATTGAATCAGCTCTTTTAGAAATGAAAGCAAAAAATATTATTGGTAAAAAAACGACGCCTTTTTTGCTATCTAAAATTGCAGAAAAAACAAAAGGAAAAAGCTTAGAATCGAATATAAAATTGGTATTGAATAATGCCTCCCTCGCCGCTCGAATTGCCAAAAGTTACATGAAATTGAGTTAGAGACCATGGAAAATAAAAAAATTATACCCTCTATTGATCTTGCTTCTTTTATTACTGGAACAAATCAATCCCGAAAAAAAACTGGCCAGTTAGTCGATGATATATGTCAGAAAATTGGTTTTTTAAAAATCAAAAATCATGGAATACCTAGAGAGGTAATTAATGATGCATGGATTGCAGCAGAAAAATTTTTCTCCTTACCTGAAAGTGATAAAAAAAAATATAAGCCCATTAAATCAACCTCACCTCGAGGTTATTTTCCAATGCAATCAGAGACCTTAACAAAATCAAGAGGAATTGAGACACCACCAGACTTAAAAGAAGCCTTTAGTTGCGGATCATCAAAAATAATAGAAAGCAAAAACAATGATTATGATTTTTTCTATGGTGAGAATATTTGGCCAGAAGCACCTTCAAACTTTAAAGCAGTTTGGGAAAAATATTATCATTCTATGGAACAATTAAGTTTAGAGATTATGAGTCTTTTTGCTATTGCGCTAAATCTTGAGCCGCAATATTTCAATAAATTTTATACGCATCATATTAGTGCGCTTCGGGCACTTAACTATCCACCAATGAAAAATAAAATACTGCCTGAACAACAAAGGGCTGGTGCACATACTGATTATGGGAGCCTTACCATCCTTCTTCCTGATCTCCAAGTTGGTGGACTTGAGGTTAAACATTCAGATAAAGAGTGGATTCCAATTGAGCCTGAAGACAATACTTTTATTATCAACATTGGCGATATGATGGCCCGCTGGACAAACGATCGATGGGTTTCAACACTTCATCGGGTCGTAACATCTGACAGTTCAGAGAAAGCACTAACTGATAAACGTCAGTCGATTGCTTATTTCCAGAACCCTAATTTTGATGCAAAAATTAGTTGCCTATCGACCTGCAAAGAAAATGAGGCAGCCCCAAAATACCGATCTATTGAAGCCGGTCAATATTTAATGGATCGTTTTCACGCCACAATATAATAATTAATAAATTGAATAATATAGTTTAAAGAATTGTATTTATGCGTCTAATAATTTCGGTGCATATAAACTCAATCTTTTGTACATAAAAAGATAAACTAAGACACTCACGGCTGTTGCTGATGCGCACATAAAGAATACACTGCCATAACCTAAATCAGCGCCTAGAATTGAAGCCGCTATATTCGGACCAACAATCTGTCCTAGGCCCTGCGCACCAACGATTAATGCCGCAAATGAACCTTTCTTGTCAATAGTTGCAACTGTTGACATTTGAAACACATCGTTAAATATCCACAAAAAGTTAAACATAAAAACACTTATTAGTAGGCTCATATTGCTTATTCCACTTATAAGCATACCAACAATCACTATCATCATTAGTTGAGAGCCAATCAAAGGTTTAGCTAAACCATATCGCTTACTAAAATATGCAGCCAATGCACAACCAATCAGAGTTAGTAATGATCCCCAAAATAGGACTTCGCCGGTCCAAGCCTCTAAAATACCATAACTTAAACTGGCTAATTCAATATAGACCCAATATGCGCCAATATTAATATAGCTAATAAAAATAGCCGTCATACACAACCATAATATATAAGTAGGTATCCTTGTTTCTTGCTTAATTGAACCTATGGTTTTAGAGGAACTATCCTCAACTTTGAATGGCACTACCCATTTTATAAATAACAAAGTCACTAAGAACCAAACGATGAAAAACCAATATATTCCATCCATGGATAACTCAGGCAAAACTCGTACTTCCATTGCTTGAGAAAAGGCAAAAGCAAATAACATAAAGTTATAAGCGCGTGTTGGTTTAATCGTGGCCCCAAGTGCCGCGACAGCAACTGCAGTGTAGATCCCATTACCAATCCCTGAAATAACTCTGAGCCATAATACAATTTCATAATGCTCATATATCGTGCATAAATAATTTGCAATAATCGTAAGAATGATCCCTATTAACACAAGATGCCTTCGGTTCATTTTTGAGATAACCAAAGCGGTAATAATTGCGCCAAATGCTAAGCCGCCCATATCAGCTCCTGCAACTCGACCCACTTGCTCAGCTGTAAATCCAAGCTTACTTGCCCATGCTGTGCTAATCACTGGTATTCCGACCAAGACCCCATATCCCACTATCGACATATATAATGATAATGCAATGGATCGCCAACCATCAAATTCTGTCTTAATGCTAGCCATCTAAATCCTTTCTTTAATTTTTTTAAAAATGGCGCGCCCGGAGAGATTCGAACTCCCGACCACCTGGTTCGAAGCCAGGTACTCTATCCAGCTGAGCTACGGGCGCTTTCTTATGAATTTTTATTATTTAGATCTTTGATATTAAATTAGTATACAACAAATCAGATGCCTTTCTTTGAAACCACAAAACTCTCGTCATTAAACCAAAGACCATTATATTTCTTTAGTATTTTGGCAGTCACCTTTAAATATCTCGCTGTCTGAATGATTGGCTCTATTCGCTCATCCTCAATTTGATTGACGTATACAGCAGCATTCCATGCAGCGAATAAAGTCGATGTACCTATACTGTGCTCTATCTCATCAGGCATTACATGCATATTGTAGCGAATTAAAGATTTCGTATCAGAGCCCATTAAAAAATTATAATTTCGACTTTCGCGTCCCATTTCATCTTTCAAGGCTTTTATCAATTCATGTCTGTCAATCCCAAAAGGGTGCTCATCAGGCCAAATCTCATTGATCAATTCTAAAGCTGGATCGGCTCCTGACGATTGTATTGCTAACAATCTTCCATGCGGCGCAAGCGCTCTCACTAGTGGCGCTAATACTTTCTTGGCTTTAAATTTTGCACTTGTTCTAGCGCGCCATGGTTGTGAGGCAATAATAAAATCATAACCACCAAATACTTGACCTGGCTTTGGGATGACATTATTTAATAAAAATGAATGATCTTTTCTGTATATCACCAGAACTGAAGGTCTCGCATAAACAGGATTACCGGTTATTTCACTTGATTTAACTTGCCAGCCGTCCACCAATAATGAATCAAGCTCCCTCAGTTGTTCGCCATATTGATGCGAGCAATCACCATCTAGAGTTACTTCATGCCAATTTAGTGCAGCCGCCGAATCTACGCTACTAGGTCTCAGCCAAGGTGCCTCAGCATAATACATATTGGTCACTATCATGACGGTCGCTGGATGCTCCATAAAACGATCTGAAAGTTTTTCTAAAGATATCCTGACATCTTCAAGACTAATTTCTTTGGCGACTATAAAAAAAGGCATAATTGGATAACGTCTATGCAATGACCGCATCAGATGGGTTAGAATTGTAGCATCACCCATGCCGGCATCAAAAATACGTAACGCCGGTGGCGTTGGTCTTAAATGAGTTAGCTCTTTTGCTGCACGTTCAGCAACCTTCCATTTTTCATTCGTTGTATTAATAAATGATAAGTAGTTCTGTCTATTATCATAAAAACGAATTTTTACTTTCTTGGTCGAATTATTATTCTCTGTATTAATTTTATCTGAAGAATTTCCATTACCTTTAGTAACTACATTTTTACTTATTTCTGCGTCTTGATGTTGGTTTATAAAATCCCTAATTCTGGTACTAGTAGATAACGTGACATCTTTTCCATCCTTCAATCGAGAGCAAAGCTTCCCATCATTGATAGCTAATCTACCAAATGTAGATTTAGCCATATTAGCTTGACTACAAAATACCTCAATTTCTTCTAATAATTTATTTGCCGCGGTTGACATAAGTATTTCGTTAAAAAGTTAATTTTTAATCATACATTATATGAATATATTTTCTATAATATTTAGTGGGCAAAATCCTATATTTATAATATTTTATTAGAATTAACATTATAAAATGGTAAATTTACTATATATCAACTATATGATATTTATACTTATTATTTATATTGTTGCAATATTACGCCCACTTATTGTTGTGACTAATTTAATTCAAATTTTATAACAAATTAAAGCTATTTTATATATTCAATCTTCATGAATTTTAGCAATTAGCCGGCAGCTGCAACCATTCCGCCATCGACAACGATGGTTTCACCGCATACCCAAGATGATGCTATTGCACTTAAATATATCGCCGCACCAGCAATATCTTCAGGTTTACCCATACGTCTTATTGGGATTCTATCTAGCACAAATTCAGTCATTTTCTCATCATGCTCAATATGAGACGTCATTTTACTGGGGAAATAACCTGGCGCTATCCCATTAATATTAATATTTTCTTTTGCTAAATCTGCCCCCATATGTCTTGTTAATTGTATGACAGCTGCTTTGCTAGATGAATAGGAATACGTCGGCATATTTGGATGCGTGATTCCATTAATTGATGCAATATTAATTACTCTAGCTGGGTCCTCTGGAGTTCCAGAAATTTTTAATAAAGGCAATAACTTCTGTGTTAAGAAGAATATCGATTTTAAATTAATATCCATTACTTTATCCCATCCATGCTCAGGGAACTCCTCGATAGAAGCGCCCCAGCTCGTACCGGCATTATTCACGAGAATATCTATGCCACTCTCAAGCTCACTGATGGCTCTAACAAATTCTAGTATTCCTTCATTACTCGACAAATCTGATTGCAAGGCAATACACTCGCCATAATTTGAGAATTCTTTAGCTTTTTCTTCTAAAGCTTCTCTTTTTCTTGAAGTGATATATGTCTTGACTCCATTCTGGACAAATGACTTTGCAATCATTGCACCAATTCCACTACTGCCACCTGTAATTATCGCTTTCTTTCCACTTAATGAAAATAAATTACCCATCATTGTCTCTCCATCTATATTTAGCCAAGCACTTTTTCTAATGTATTTATAAAATCTTCAATTTCTTCAACGCTGTTATAATGAACGGGTCCAATTCTTACTACTCCTCCCGTGTCATATAAATTTAAGGTTTTCATTACTTCCAACGCATAGTTATGACCGCTCCAAACAAATATATTTTCTCCTGCTAAAGCGGCGGCGATATCTGGTGATTTTTTTCCTTCAATAGTAAATGCCACAGTGGGTAATCTTCTTTGAAGCGCCTCTTTTTCAGTAATGCCCTGAATCTTCAACTTATTAATCGTTTGTAATCCTTCAATCAGACAATCTGTCAGGGTAGATTCATACTCAAATAAATAATTTAAAGCCGCGTGTATAACCTGAGTTTTTTTATTTTTATGCTGTTTTTCATCAATGTATTCTTTTGCGTATTCATGCCCTATCCAATTGAAATAATCTACTGATGCCGTAATTCCAGCTATTCCTTCATGACTCTGAGTGCCGGTTTCAAAACAACTAGGAAGTTCCTCAGTCGCAGGCCTAACTTTATAGGGTTTTAGTGACTGCAAAACTTCTTTCTTACCCCATAATATCCCTTGATGCGGACCAAAAAATTTATACGAAGAACAAACAAGAAAGTCACATCCAATATCTTGAACATCAATGGCCACATGCGGTGCAAGTTGCACTGCATCTATATAGGTTAGAACGCCCATTTTACTGGCTTTCTGGCTAATGGCTTTTACATTATTTATTGTTCCAAGTAAGTTACTTGCTCCGCCCATACAAATCAATCTGGTTCGATTGGTAATTAATGTATCCAATTCACTCAAATCAAACTCAAATGTTTGCGTATTAAATGACAGCCACTTTATATCTAGATTTAAATCTTCTGCCAATAATAACCATGGCGAAATATTTGCATCATGGTCCATTCTGGATAATATTATTTCATCGCCAGGTGAAAGCTGTCTTCCAATCGATCTTGATATATGCAATGTAAGTGTGGTCATATTTTGACCAAAAATAATTTCTTCACTAGACGATGCATTTAGAAGATCTGCCATGGCTTTTCGCGCCTCGGTTAAAACCCGATCAGCGCGATTTGATGTTTCAAAGCCACCTAAAATATTTGCATTTGATTCAATCAAGCAATCACGCATTGCCTCGACAACTTGATTGCTAACTTGAGTGCCTGCAGGATTATCAAAATATATCCTTCGTCTCCCACTATCTTGAATAGATAGCGCAGGAAACATACTTCGAATTTCGTCAAGATTGTAATTCATTATTGAACCTTTAAATTGAATGTGAGCCAACTAGTCATCGCCACCACCCCATAACTCTTTTTGAAAATTATCTGCTTGTTGGCGAATACCAGAGTGTCTTCTATTTAAATTTAGTGAATTGGGATCGCAAACTTTAGTTTTTAGTAGCCCCAAATCAACTGCTGCATCGAATGGATTGGCATACCAGCTTCTCCATTTAGGTAAGATTATCTCTACTTGTTCACGTAATGTCATTATCATAATTTATATGAGGTGGCGTGACGAAACAATAAATATTATTCTAAAAGAATTGATAAAACATCGCTAAAAAAAATTAGTTTTGGCAATAATTTTGATCAACGAATCCGAGTGTCACAAAATCCATATAAGTCGATGATGCTAGTGTCGCGAAAGCTGGCATGCCGATCTCATTATGAGTATCTGTAAAAATTGCATGCTCAACATACATGCTATATATCTGTCCTGGCTCAAGGGTACCTGCTGAAACAGAATATTGAGATGCCTCAAACGTTAAATAACCATTTTTCTCAAAAGGACGTCCACTATGGATAATATCTTCAACCTTACAACTGTCAATAGCTACAAAAATTGGATCATCAAGAAGGCCTTTTTGATCGGCATTACCTTCATTAAATTTTGGCCATGAAATAATTAGCTCTTTATCAGGATCGACTGCATCAATAGTTATTTTTTTATTGTCTTGCTTAAGAATGATTATGGGATGCACAGGAAAAGTTCTATTTTTATAACTAACCATACTGTCCTTGACCTCACCCTCAGAAGTATTAAAACTAAAAGCATAATCACCCATCGGAAATTTTTTCTCTAGATCCCCATAATTTTCTGCAAATCCACTTAGATACATTACATCACCAATTTCATCTGATTCGGAATGGCGATACTCGAGCATTTTTGTAACACTTTTAGCTCCTGGAAACTTAATCATGGCATTATTAACTTGCCCGCCTTCAGAAATAAATATTTCAGCGAAGAAAAGTGGTTTCAATAACTCAAGGGATCCGTCTCTAGCTTGCTGGTATCGTGAAACCTTTCCAGTACCAAAAAAAGTAACATCTTTTTGAGATAATTTTTGGGCCTCAGAACTACAAGAAGACATTAAACTTAAAAGAGAAATAACGATCAGAATTACTCGTAACACAACCAATCAGCCTATCTAAAACGATTCATAATTTTCGCTAATTCCTCAACGCCAGGGACAAGCTCCTCATATGGTATTTTTGATAAAGGTCTATCAGAACATTGTGCAATTTCATGCATATCATCACACTCTTCATCAATATATAAAAGCCCGGTTGTTACTTCTTGTTTCTTCGCACTATTTCTCAAATAAGTGTAGGCAGCAGCTCGATCTGTCGGATCATATTGTTTATCAACCCTCCGAAAGACAATTTTACTGCCATCGTGTAATTTGATTGGCATAGCTTCACCTTTTTTATATTTCGCTTTAATCTCTTCAGCGGGAGGTACGAAATCAGTATCAATAACTTGATGATAAAATTTTCTAACATGAGAATAACTTTTTGTTGATTCCTCGTTATCATTAAAAGTTACACAGGGACTAATAATATCCAATAAACCAAATCCTTTATGCCTTATCGCCGCCTTAATAAGAGGAACTAATTGCTCCTTATCCCCCGAAAAACCGCGCGCAACAAAAGTTGCGCCTAGCGCAATCCCCATGCTTACTGGGTCAATTGGTTTTTGTTGATTAGCTAGGCCTTTTTTTGCTTTACTACCAATATCTGCCGATGCTGAATACTGACCTTTTGTTAGTCCATAAACTCCATTGTTTTCTATAATATATGTCATATTAAGATTACGACGAATAACGTGTGCGAACTGACCCATACCGATTGATAATGAATCGCCATCTCCCGAGACACCTATATAAGTCAAATCACGATTTGCAGCATTAGCGCCCGTGGTGACCGAAGGCATTCTTCCATGCACAGAATTAAAGCCATGTGATTGACTCACAAAATAAGCGGGTGTTTTTGAAGAGCAACCAATTCCTGACATTTTTCCTAGCTCATGAGGCTGAATATCAAGCTCAAAAACAGCCTGGATAATTGCTGCTGTGATTGAGTCATGACCACATCCGGCACAAAGTGTAGATACAACTCCCTCATAGTCTCGCTTAGATAAGCCAATTGAGTTCTTGGCAGCCTTTGGATGTGAAATTTTTGGTTTACCAATATAGCTCATCTATTTACCTCAAATTATGCTGCAACAACTTTTTTATCATTCTTAAGGATCTCATCAATAATGAAATTAGCGTATATCGGGTTACCGTTATAGTGCAATATTGAAATTAATTTCACAGGATCTATTTCCAGGTCTAGCATCAGTAAAGAGCGCATCTGAGCATCTCTATTTTGCTCTACAACAAAAATTTTCTCATGCTTATTAATAAAATCTTTTATGGATTCACTAAAAGGGAAAGACTTAATACAACAATAATTATAATTATAATCCTGTTTTTTTAATTTATGCAAAGCTTCTCTTGAAGAGCCATCACTACTTCCATATGAAATAATCGCTGTTTTATTGTATTTAGAATAATCAATAATAGGTTCAGGCATCATTTTTCTAGCTGTTTCCCACTTCACCAATAAACGATCAACAACATCTTGGTACTCTTGGCTATCTTCAGTATACCCACCAAATTTATTATGACCTGACCCTCTAGTAAAAAACGAACCTTTGGCATTTTCTCCGGGTAAAGTTCTATAAGTTACGCCATCACCATCGACATCAAGATATCGATAGTATTTTTCCATGGCATCTAGCTGCTCAGAATTAAGTACTTTGCCTCTTTTTGGTTGATATTTATTATTCCACTGCAAATCAGGACACATCCAGTCATTCATTCCAATATCGAGGTCTGACATAACAAAAATAGGTGTTTGCAACTCATCCGCCAAATCAAATGCCGATAAAGTCATATAAAAACACTCCTCAGGATTTGAGGGAAATAATAACGGATGCTTTGTATCGCCATGAGAAGCAAAAGCACAAATCATCAAATCACATTGCTGTGTTCTTGTTGGCATGCCAGTCGAAGGACCAGTTCTTTGAATATCGAAGATTACTGCAGGTAATTCTGAATAATAAGCAAAGCCAATAAACTCACTCATTAATGAAATTCCAGGACCGCTTGTTGGTGTAAAAGCGCGTGCTCCATTCCAGCTCGCACCTAATACCATTCCAATAGCTGCTAATTCATCCTCAGCTTGAATTATACAAAAATTATTTTTTTTAGTTTTTTCGCATTTCCGAAGTTGATTACAAAAAGCTTGAAATGAATCCATCAATGAAGTTGAAGGTGTAATTGGATACCATGCACCAACCGTCGCACCAGCATATACACATGCCAGGCCTGCCGCTGTATTTCCATCGATTATTACATGATTCTTTGTTTTATTAAGAGACTTAACAGTTAACGGAAGTGGGTGGGTGAAGTTTTCTACTACATAATTGTACCCCAACATTATTGCTTCCAGATTTGAAGCAGCTAGATGTTTTTTTGAAGCAAACGTTTCGTTGAGTAGTTCCTTTATAATATCCAAATCAATTTTCAGTAAAGCTACAAGCGCGCCCACATAAGCAATATTTTTCATCAGAATTCTTGATCTTACTCCTTCAAAACGCTCATTACATAATTTAGAAAATGGAATACCAATAACTGTAATATCACTTCTATCTAGAAGCTTACTTCGAGCCCATGTTGAGTCATATATCAACCAGCCACCGGCATCTACCGCTAATAAATCCTTTTGATATGTTTGAGCATTCATCGCAACAATGATATCAAGTTGATTTGATGCAGATTGATGCCCATCACCGCTAATTCTCACTTCATACCAAGTTGGTAAACCTTGTATATTGGATGGGAAATAATTTTTTCCCACCACGGGAATACCCATACGAAAAATAGATTTCATTAATAGTCCGTTAGCGCTGGCAGAACCTGTCCCATTAACAGTTGCAATCTTTATAACTAGATCATTAACTCTTGCCGAGGATTTAAAGTTTGTATTAATGATCTCTTCCTCTTAGTTAGAGCTGGCTTTGTTTGTAATTTTTGAATTAGCTTCTTCATTGGCATAAGGCAATAATAATGTTGATTTTTGCATATCCCAAGCTCCTGTTGGACAGCGTTCGGCACATAAACTGCAATGAATGCACAAATCTTCATCTTTAACCATGACTCTTTCAGTTTGAGGGAGCGCTTCAGAGACATATAAATCTTGCTCCATATTCTCAGCAGGGACAGTCAGTCGGGCACGTAACTCATCTTCCTCGCCATTGTCAGTGATAGTAAGACAATCCACTGGGCAAATATCAATACAAGCATCGCATTCAATGCATAATTTTGCGGTAAATACTGTTTGGACATCACAGTTTAAACATCGCTCTACTTCCTTAATAGTCTGCTCTAAAGTGAAACCAAGCTCGACCTCAATATCAAGTTGTTTGAAACGTTCCTTAAGGTCAACATGAGGCATTAAGCGTCGTTCAGAATCATCATAATCATTTGAATAACTCCATTCATGCATTCCCATTTTTTGACTGGCAAGATTCATTCCCGGTGGCAATCGGTCATTTAAATCTTCTTTTGAGCAATGTTTATGAATTGAAATAGCGGCCTCATGACCATGGGCTACTGCCCAGATAATATTCTTTGGTCCAAATGCTGCATCGCCACCAAAAAATACTCCGGCCCTAGAAGACATCATTGTGGTTTCATCAACTATCGGGCAATCCCATTTATCAAATTCAATCCCAATATCTCTCTCAATCCAAGGAAACGCATTATCTTGACCGATTGCAAGAATTACATCATCACAGTGAATAATTTTTTCACGAATCACTTTTCCACGATCAATATTACCTTGATCGTCTATTTGATATTCCATTTCTTCAAATAACATTCCCACTAATTTTTGATTCTCAATCACAAACGCTTTAGGTGAATGATTGACAATTATCTCAACATTTTCTTCTTCAGCGTCCTCTAATTCCCAATCAGAAGCTTTAAAAAATCCTCTTGGTTTCCTCGCCATTACCTTAACTTCCTTAGCGCCCATCCTCAAAGAGGATCTACAGCAATCCATTGCAGTATTACCCACTCCTATTATTAAAACTTTTTTACCAATTGATTCAATATGCTCAAATGCAACAGATTCAAGCCATTCGATACCTATATGCACATTATTTGTCTCGAAACGCCCAGGCAAATCCAATTCTTTTCCTTTTGGTGCTCCACTTCCAACGAAAACTGCATCAAATGTATTTTCCTCAAGAAAATCATTAAAGCTATTAATACGATGCCCTAACTTAAGGTCTACCCCCATATCAAGAATATATTGGATCTCTTCATCTAGAGTTTTGGGAGGAAGACGAAATTGCGGAATATTAGTACGCATTAAACCCCCCGTTTTGTCTAATGCTTCGAAAATTGTGACCTCATAGCCAAGTGGCAAAAGATCATTAGCCACAGCTAAAGATGCACAACCAGCACCAATCAGTGCGATTTTGTGACCATTTTTTATAGCAGGTGCCTTAGGAAGTCTGTCACTAATATCATCACGATGATCAGCAGCAACTCTTTTTAATCTACAAATTGCAACAGATTTTTCCTCTACTCTGTTACGTCGACATGCTGGTTCACAAGGTCGATCGCAAACTCTACCTAAAATTCCAGGAAAAATATTCGATTCACGATTCACCATGTAGGCATCAGAAAAACGACCTTGAGCTATCATGCGGATATAACGTGGGACATCTGTATGCGCAGGACAAGCCCACTGACAGTCTACGACCTTATGAAAGTAATTTGGATCTTGGGTATTTGTCGGCTTCATTTAATTATTCTTTGCATTCCTGCAATAATTTAAATTTTGCTAGTGGTTCAACAAACTAATCCTTCGTGACCAAGCTTAATGGTATCCGGCATAAAGTAAACAATTTTTTTACTAACGTGATCGATTATAAGTCATTCTTTTACCAACAATGGCTCCAGTTAAAGAGCTGTCCTCATAAACAATCGTACCGTTGACAATTGTTGTATCAATAGATGTTTTAAAAGTATGGCCTTCGAATGGTGACCAACCACATTTGTAAATAATATTTTCCTTATTTACCTGATAAGGTTTTTTCATATCTACCAAAACAAGATCAGCATAATAGCCCTCTCTAATATACCCACGATTCTCAATACCAAATAGATCTGCAGGTGCATGGCACGCCCGATCGATTACTAGTTCATTAGTCAAGACGCCTTGATCAACTAAATCAAATAGTGCTGGAAGTGCATGCTGCACTAGAGGAAGTCCTGCTGGAGCATCGAAGTAACTGGCTAGTTTTTCCTGACTTGTATGAGGTGCATGATCAGTAGCAATCACATCAATTTTTCCTTCTCTTAATGCCCTTTGTAAAGCTAATTTATCAGCTTTAGATTTAATGGCTGGATTGCATTTTATGAATGTATCACGTTCCGCATAATCACTTTCATCAAACCAAAGGTGGTGAACACAAACTTCTGCGGTAACTCTTTTTTCAGATCGATGTTTACTAGAAAAAAGAGCCATTTCTTTCTCTGTAGTTAAATGCAAAACGTGCAATAAAGCATTGTATTTTTTTGCTAATGCTATCGCAGAGCTTGACGATTTGTAACATGCTAAATCTGAACGAATATATGGATGTTGAGACATGGGTACATCTTGACCATATTTTTGTTTCGCAGTAGCCTCGTTACCCAGTATCATGGGTGTATCCTCACAATGAGTAACGACCATAATTGGCGCATGCTCGAACAATAACTCCAAAGCCTGAGGGTCATTTAACAGCATATTTCCCGTTGAGGCCCCCAAAAATGCTTTTATTCCACAAGCATCATTGAGATTTAATGATTTAACTACTTCTATATTCGTATTAGTAGCTCCTAAATAAAAACCATAGTTAGTTCGACAGCGATTTTTCGCTCTTGAATATTTATCATCAAGCGCATTTTTATTTGTTGTTTTTGGTTCAACATTAGGCATTTCCATGAAACTAGTGATACCTCCAGCAACTGCCGCAGAAGATTCAGTCACTAAATCTGCTTTATGTGTCAAGCCTGGTTCACGACAATGTACCTGATCATCAATCATTCCTGGCATGAGGTGACGGCCAGCTGCATCGATTGAGCAAACACTATTATCAACTGAAATACTCGGTGCAATTCTTTCGATTCTCTCTCCATCAATCAAAATATCTGCGTCAAAAGTATTTCCCTCGTTTATTATTTTTGCGTTTCGGATTATTATCTTACTCAAGGTATTTTCTCTTTATTAATTTAAAATTTAATGTATAAATTTTTTTTATCTTATTGACATATAAAATGCCATTAGCTTATTTATAAATAGTTTGTATGATCTAAAAATATAGTCAACAAAAAACATAGTTCAAATTTTCAGGATTCATCATTATGATAAAAACATTACTCAATATTTTAATTGCTTTCATATTCATTTCTCTGCCTGCATTTGCTGAGTCAGAAATTGAAATTAATTATGAAGAATTTGTCTTAGAAAACGGCCTGAGGCTGATTGTGCATGAAGATAATAAAGCGCCAATAGTGGCAATTAATCTCTGGTATCACGTTGGTTCAAAAAATGAAGCAAAAGGTAAAACTGGTTTTGCGCATCTATTTGAACATTTAATGTTCAATGGAAGTGAGAATTATAATGATGAATACTTCAAGCCATTTGAACGAGTTGGCGCAACAAATATGAATGGAACAACCTATTTTGACCGCACTAATTATTTTGAAAATGTTCCTAATACAGCTCTGGATATGGCGTTATGGATGGAATCTGATCGAATGGGGCACATGCTTGGTGCAATAACTCAAGAACGACTTGATGAGCAACGAGGAGTAGTCCAAAACGAAAAAAGACAAGGGGATAACCAGCCCTATGGAATGGTTGAGTATCATATATTAGAAGGAATTTTTCCAAACTCTCACCCATATTCATGGAGCACTATTGGATCTATGGACGATCTTGATGCGGCGAGCTTAGATGATGTTCATGCCTGGTTTAAAAAATATTATGGACCGAATAATGCTGTTATTGTTATCGCTGGAGATGTTAATCCTAATGATGTTTTTGAAAAGGTAAAAAAATATTTTGGCGATATACCGGCCTCTCCTCCCACTGAAAAAATGATGGAATGGTCCATTAGATTGGACACTAATAAACGGGAGATTATAAAAGATAATGTTCCTCAAGTTCGTTTATATAAAGCTTGGGGAGGACCTGCATTTCGTGATCTCGATTCAGACTTTTTACAACTCGCTGATATTATTTTAACGTCAGGCAAGACTTCTCGTTTATATAATCGACTGGTTTATAAAGATCAAATTGCAACAGATGTTAGCTCTTATCAGTTTGCTGGAGATATTGGAGGATTTTATTATATTCAGGCTACCGCTCAACCAAAAGGTGATCCTGAGGCAATTAAATTAGCTATCGAGGAGGAATTGACTCGCTTTCTTGATGACGGACCAACAAAAGCAGAATTAAAACGTGCAAAAATGAAATTAAAATCTGGCTTTATTCGAGGACTTGAAAAAGTAGGTGGTTTTGGAGGTAAATCAGATATTCTCGCACAAAATACTGTTTATGCTGGCAATCCTGGTCATTATAAAAAGTCATTAAATGCTCTAGATAAGGCAAATTCAAAGAAAGTTTTAGAAACAGCCAGAAATTGGTTAGGAAAAGGATCGTATAACCTAGAGGTACACCCAAAGAAAACATTTAATACACTTAGTGCAGGAGCCGATCGATCAAAAATTCCAGAAACAACGGAATTCCCAAAAACAAAATTCGTTGATTTTGAACAAACAGAATTATCAAATGGATTGAAACTTACTGTAGCTCACCAACCTAGCATCCCAGTTGTAAATTTTAATTTACTATTAGATGCGGGTTATGCAGCTGACCAATTCTCTGAGCCTGGAACCTCAAGTCTCGCGATGGCAATGTTGGATGAAGGTACTACCAAATTAAGCGCTCTTGAAATTAGTGATGCGGCCGCCAATATTGGCGCAATTATAAATGCAAGTGCTGGAGTGGACAGTTCATCAGTATCACTTAGTGCACTTAAAGAAAATTTAGATAATTCACTTAAGCTTTATGTCGATATTATTCTTAATCCCAGTTTTCCTGTAAATGAATTAGAGCGCCTAAGAAATCAAAGGTTAGCGCAAATTCAGCAAGAGAAAAATCAACCTTTTGGAATAGCATTACGGATTCTTCCTAGATTATTATATGGTGATGATCATGCTTATTCCCTTCCTCTTACCGGATCTGGAACCGAAATTTCTGTAAAAAATATTACACAAAATTCATTAATTCAATTCCATCAAGATTGGTTTAAACCAAATAACGCCTCAATGGTTGTGGTTGGTGATATTACAATGGATGAAATCAAACCAAAATTAGAGAAGTATTTTAAAAATTGGCTTCCAGGTAGTTTGCAACAAAAAAATATTACGCCAGTAGAAATACAAAAAAATGAAATAATTTATCTAATTGATCGGCCTGGTGCTCAACAATCAATTGTTTTAGCCGCCAATATCGCACCCAGTCCGTCTAATTCAGACGAGCTTGCAGTTGAATCCATGAATGAGGTCATTGGGGGTTCATTTACCTCTCGAATTAATATGAACTTACGTGAAGATAAAGGATGGGCTTATGGGGCCCGAACTCTTATTTTGCAAACAAAAGGACAGCGCCCTTTCATTGCTTATGCGCCAGTTCAAACTGATAAAACCGCTGAGTCTATTAGTGAAATAAAAAGAGAACTCATAGAGTATCTTAATGATAATCCGGTATCTGATGAAGAATTAGATAAAGTTAAAGATAACAATACATTAAGCCTGCCCGGTCGCTGGGAAACTATAAAAGCAATATCAAATGACATAAGTGAAATAATTACTTATGGATTGGCTGATGATTATTGGGATAAATACTCAAATAATGTGCGTAATCTCACGCGCAAACGCCTTATTAATGCAGCATCTTCTGTTATTAAACCAGAAAATCTTACATGGGTCATTGTGGGTGATCGTAAAGAAATAGAAGAAAAGATTCGCAATTTACCTATTAAAGAAATAAAAATATTAGATAGAAATGGCCAAGAAATTATTCAACCTTAATTTTATAAGTATACTAGCTGAAATCATATAGAGCAGAGACAAGTTAAGTGAACAAAATAAATTATCTAGAATTAATAAAGACGGCCGATGTTTATTCGGTGGCAGAAGTATCGCCCCTTGATTATGCCAAACTGATCTCAACTCGTATAAATAACAAGGTATTTTTAAAACGTGAGGATCTCCAAAGAACATTCTCTTTCAAGATAAGAGGAGCTGTAAATAAAATAAAAAATCTTGATAAAGAAACTCTTAAAAATGGTGTTGTATGTAGCTCTGCAGGTAATCATGCACAAGGTGTGGCATTGGCATCTAAGCTTAACAATAATCGTGCTGTTATTGTCATGCCTCAAACTACTCCGAGTATCAAAATTGAAGCTGTTAAAGCTCTAGGTGCTGAGATTATTTTACATGGTGACAATTATGATGAGGCTTATAAGAAAGCCAAAGAAATAGAAAAATTAGAGTCATTAACCTTTATTCATGCTTTTGACGATCCTCATGTAATCGCAGGACAAGGAACTATTGGTATTGAAATATTAGAACAACTTGATGAGGATATTGATGCTATTTTTATTCCTATTGGTGGGGGTGGTTTGATCTCAGGAATAGCTACTTATATTAAAGAAACTAGGCCCAATATAAAAATAATTGGTGTCGAACCTGAAGATTCGGCCAGTATGAAATTATCACTTGCGGCAAACAAACAAATTACACTTGATCATGTGAGCATTTTTGCTGATGGCGTTGCCGTAAAACGGGTTGGTGATATCCCATTTTTCTTATGCAAGAAATATATAGATGAAATAATCACCGTTAATACTGATGAAATATGCGCTGCCATCCAAGAGATATACGAAGAAACACGATCGATTGTAGAGCCTTCGGGTGCATTGTCACTTGCAGGGATCATAAAATATATCGACTTACATTCAACTAAAGATAAAACCTACGTGGGAATAAATTGTGGTGCTAACGTAAATTTTGATCGTTTAAGACACATTGCAGAGAGAGCGGCTGTTGGAAAAAAAAGTGAAGCATTACTCGCAGTGGAAATCGAAGAAAAACCGGGTAGTTTTAATCGATTCTGCAAGGCTATGGGAAAAAGGAATATCACTGAATTCAATTATCGTTATCATGATGAAGGTCCTGCAAGAGTATTTGTTGGAGTCGAATTACAATCTAGATCAAATGCTCAACAGGAAGTAATTAATGAAATTAAAGAATTGAATTATTCGGTTGTAGATTTAAGTCAAAATGAAATGGCAAAAATTCACATACGCCATATGGTTGGTGGTAGGGCTTCTATTGAAAATGAACGTTTATTTCGATTTGAATTTCCCGAAAGACCAGGCGCACTACTGGAATTCTTAGATGCAATAGGGACTGAGTGGAATATTACATTATTCCATTATCGTAATCATGGTTCTGATTTTGGTAGAATCCTAACTGGAATTCAAGCTCCAAAGGAACAAACTGAACAACTTGAAATTCATCTTTCTAAGTTAGGTTACCGATACTGGGAAGAAAGCAATAATCCTGCTTATGAAATGTTCCTTGCTTAGCAAAAATTTAAGTGCTTAATAAAAATTTTTCGATAGATAAGGCAAGAGCTTCTGGGGCCTCGAAATGAATCATATGCCCTGCACCAAAGATGCATTCAGTTTTGGCGGAAAAAAATGGATATTCTTTTGATTCCATTTCTTCCAATAATTGCATTTGTTCTTTGAAGTTTGTATTTTCGCCCCAGATAAATAAAGTTCTAGCTTTAATCTCTCGCCAACAAGCCTCGGCTTCTTGCCTTCTGTATTGCACAGCATTGGTTAATTTATGAAAGGGATCAGCGCGTAAATTTATCTGGCCATTTGCATCTTTATACGCCCATTCTCTAGCAACAAATTCCGCTTGATCAAGCTTCATATTAGGGCTTCTTTTCAAGATTCTTGGGACAAGCTCATCATAGGATGTATATGCCTTAAATACCGGTTTTAGTCGCTGTTGCTCTAACCAACGTCGATAATTATCTGGCGCATTCTTTGGGTCAGAATCATTTAAACCAAATCCCTCAATATTGATTAACTGATTGATACGTTCAGGCATAATTCCCGCATATAATGAAGCAATATTTGCTCCCATACTATGCCCTATAAGAGTATTAGGTTGATCGGGAGAATAGAATCTTAGAATCTCATCAAGATCGGCCAAATAATCTGGAAACCAGTAATTAGAATTAACTTTTTCAGATCGACCAAATCCACGCCAATCAAGAGCTATAATCTGCCACTTTGATTGCAATGCATCCACAACAAATTGGAAAGTTGAGCCTGTATCTGCCCATCCATGCAAGTAAAACAGCACAGGAGCATCATTTTCACCCCAAACTTTAATATGATGTTTCTTACCCCTTACATCTAAGAAAGTTGAGGTACCACAATCAATCGGCTTGTAAACTGTCATAGTATTATAATTAGGGTATCAATATTGTAGAGCCAGTCGTTTTTCGTGATTCTAGATCCATATGTGCTTGCGCAGTATCTTTTAAAGCATAACGCTGATTAATACTAATTTTTATAACGCCTTGCAATACTAAATCAAATAATGTTTTTGAGGCATCCAACAATTTTTCACGCGTATTGATGAAATGCGCCAGAATTGGTCTAGTAACATACAAAGAATTTCTTGATGCTAACTCCGATGGCGCAAAAGGATCGACCGGACCTGAAGCATTTCCAAATGTTACCATTACACCGTGCGGTTTCAACGAATTCAAAGAAGAAAAGAAGGTGTCTCGTCCAATCGAATCATAAACTGCTGCAACGCCCTCTCCATTGGTAATGCTTTTTACTTGCTCAGCAATATCTTCATTAGCCATAATTGTTTCAGAGCACCCATGAATTTTTGCAAGATTAGCTTTTTCTGATGTACTAACGACTCCGATAGTTTTAGCTCCTAGATATTTCGCCCATTGGCACGCAATGAGACCTACCCCACCAGCAGCCGCATGCAAAAGAATATGCTCGCCAGACCTTACTGGATAGCTTTTATTCAATAAATACCACGCAGTAAGACCCTTAAGTAACAAAGCTGCAGCTTGTTCATCCGAAATCCCATCAGGAATAGGCACAAGTTGGTTTGCATCAAAGTTTCTTCGTTCAGAATAAGAGTCTGCCGGTCTGCCAGTATAAACGACCCTATCGCCCACTTTAACCGTCGAAACATCGCTAGCAATTTCCTCTACAATCCCAGCAGCCTCACTTCCTAATCCTGCTGGCAATGGCATGGGATATAAACCAGATCTATGGTAAGTATCGATAAAATTTAAACCAATCGCAGTATGAAAAATTCGAGCCTCACCCGATTGAAGTTCGGGTAATTCAATCTCAGTATAATTCAAGACTTCAGGTCCGCCATACTCGTTAATACGAATTGCTTTTGTTTTCATGTTGATCATTCCATAGTTAAAGAGCTCAAGAATAACGAAGCTTGTATAAAAATACCAAAAATATTTGCATGAATACTTCGCTTCTGATGTGATTATAAAAATAAAACAATTTAGAGATATAAAATGGGACGTATAGAAAATAAAATTGCATTAATTACTGGTGCCGCACAGGGCATTGGACTGGCCACCGCCAAACTATTCCTCAAAGAAGGTGCAAAAGTTTTATTAACAGACATTAATCACGAGAAAGTGACTATTGAATCAGAGGCGCTTGATAAGATATATCCAAATCAAACATGCGCTCTAAAACTTGATGTAACAAAGGAAGTCGACTGGAAAAATGCTATTACTTTTATCGAAAAGACTTTTGGAGGAATAAACATACTTGTTAATAATGCAGGTATTGGGTCTGTTGGTAATGTTGAGAGTGAAAATTATACCCAGTGGAAACATGTTCATAACGTTGATTTAGACAGTGTTTTCTTAGGTTGTAAATATGCAATACCGATTATAAAAAAATCAAAGCATGGCTCTATTATTAATATTTCATCAATTTCCGGTATTATCGCAGGCCATAATATGGCTGCTTATAACTCAGCAAAAGCTGCTGTAAGACATCTAAGTAAATCTATCGCCCTGCATTGCGCTAAAGATAGAAATGATATTCGATGCAACTCAATTCATCCGGCTTTCATTGATACCCCTATACTCGATGAGCTATGTAAAAAAATTGGACATGATGAAGCGATTAGAAAATTATCACGCCAAATACCAATAGGTCACATAGGTGAGCCAGATGACGTTGCCTATGCAATTTTATATCTGGCCTCAAATGAGTCAAAATTTATCACCGGGACAGAGATTATTATTGATGGCGGAATTAGTGCAGCATAAATTCATTTTAATAAATACAACCAAATAAAAATATTATGAAACGAATTTGTCTTTGGTCGGGACCAAGAAATATATCCACTGCATTGATGTATAGTTTCGCGCAGCGTAGAGACACACAAGTAATTGATGAGCCTTTATATGGTCATTATTTAAGGGTGACGGGTGTGATGCACCCGGGACGCGAAGAAGTCATGAAAAATACGAATTGCGATGGAAACGCAGTCATGAAAATGCTCATTGATAAAGAATGCAATAGTAATAAAGTATTATTTATGAAACAAATGTCGCATCATTTTCAGCAATTAAATGAAGATTTTTTATCGAAAACAGAAAATATTTTTCTCATCCGTAACCCCAAAGATGTACTTTCTTCGCTGACTATTCAATTACCAAATGCCGATGTTAGAGATACAGGTCTAGACATTCAATGGCGACTTTATCAATCATTAATATCTTCTGGAGCGTCACCGATTATAATCGATAGTCGAGAATTGCTGATTAATCCTGAGTCTATTCTAATTCTCTTATGTAAACATTTAAGCATAAAATTCTCAAAAAAAATGTTAAAATGGAAAGCTGGTCCATTAAAAGAAGATGGCATTTGGTCTAAATATTGGTATCAGACAGTTCATAAATCGACGGGCTTTATACCTTATTCAGCTAAACCAGATCTACCAGAAAATTTATTACCACTTTATTATAAATGCTTGCCCTACTATGAAAATCTTCTTAAGAATGCATTAATTACTAAACGGAGTTAATTGGCGATGCAGAAAATAGATCCTCGAAATGAAAACGTATTAATATATGTTGGTGACAAGCTAGTACCCAGAGATAAAGCAAAAATATCCGTATTTGATAGCGCCGTTCAAGGTGGTGATGCTGTCTGGGAAGGATTAAGGGTTTATCGAGGGAAAATTGCCGCGTTAAATGAGCATTTGGAAAGGTTGCAAAATTCAGCAAAAACCCTTGCTTTCGAAGCGATACCTTCAAATCAGCTAATAAAAAAGGCAATCTTCAAAACGCTTGAGAGTAATAATATGTGGGATGAAACGCATATCCGACTAACATTAACCAGAGGGGAAAAAATAACCTCAGGGATGAACCCAAAACTGAATCAATCTGGTTGCACTCTAATTGTTTTAGCGGAATGGAAGCCGCCAATTTATGGTAATACAGGAATTAGTGTAGTCACCTCTTCTATAAGGAGAAATACGCCACAATGCTTGGATTCCAAGATCCACCATAACAATCTTCTAAATAATATTATGGCAACAATCGAAGCCAATGTAGCTGGGGTCGAAAGTGCAGTTATGCTAGATGTAAATGGCTTTATCTCAGAAACAAACGATACAAATATCTTTCTCGTTAAAAATAACTCACTCTATACTCCCTATGCTGACAGCTGCTTGCCCGGCCTTACAAGAGCAATGATATTAAAAATTGCCAGTGAGATAGAAATAAATAACTATGAAAAAAATCTTTCTATAACCGAACTTTATACAGCTGATGAAGTATTCACAACTGGAACAATGGGCGAGCTTACACCGATTCTTAAGGCAGATGGGCGAATCATTGGAGATGGAAAAGCAGGTAAGATGACTAAAGAAATGCAAAATTTTCACCGTGATTATGCTTATAAAAATGGCGTGGAAGTGCCATTTCAGAAACCACTTAATAACTAAGATTTGAAATAATTATCAAGATAGGTGTTAAAAGGTAACTGTTCGGTAGATTCAATCTCCATTTGCTTTTTAAGTGATGCTTGAGCCTCCTCCTTAAAAAGATGGTCTGTTTCAGTATCCAATGGCATTAGATTAGAAAAATAATTTTTTTGTTTTTCTGCCAAAGATAAACCGTAGTCTGCAAAGCTCATTCCGGACTCATTTAATTCTTGCAACACTCTTGCGGACGGTGTGGCTTTTGAATCTTTAATTAATTCAATCTGGGCTTCTACCGATTTTACATATTCTGAACAACTTTCACTCTGGTCAATAAGATCGGCAATCTTTAAAATATTCTCCATTAACTCTTGCGCCCAGGCCTTAAGACCAATATTTTTACCTTCTCTAGTTAGAAGCAAATCAGGATCTCGTCCATAATTTGCGGTATTCATATGATTTTCCGTAGTTTCATTATTATCAGCTGCGGTCATCATGGGGCTATCCTCAAGCAAACAATAAATCAAGAAAGCTTCCATAAATCTTATTGTATTTTGATTGATACCTACGGGGTCAAATACATTTAGATCTAATGATCTAATTTCCACATATTCAATTCCGCCTCGCTCAAGAGCTGTAGTGGGCCTTTCTCCAGAAAGAGCTACTCTTTTAGGTCTGACAGGGCTGTAATATTCATTCTCAATTTGTAATTTATTCAATGAAAGTTGTTGGTACTCATCATCGCGTAATAAGCCAAAACCGTTATAAGAGTCCTCTGGTGTAGAAATAGCATCTCTCAGATTTTGTACATATTCCCCGAGGCTATTTAGTGAAATATTTATATTTGACTGTACCTGGCTTGTATAACCTAAATCACTCATCCTTAATGATGTGCCATGAGGTTGAAATAAAGTTTCTTTATCGTATTCAGGTATACCAACTGATTTGGGAGAAAAAGATTTACACAAAGCGGGTGAAGCGCCAAATAAATATAAAATTAACCAACCATATCTTTTGAAATTTCTAATCATCGACATATAACTAGAGGAACGAAAAATATCCATTGAATCATGATTATTTTCATTCTGCTTATAAATTGGCCAAAATTTCTCAGGTAAAGAATAATTAAAATGTATGCCTGCGATGGCTTGCATATTTCTACCGTAGCGTAAGCCCAGACCATTACGATAAATAGTTTTCATTTTGCCCACGTTTGAGGGGCCATATCTAGCTAATGGTATTTTCCGTTTATCATCCAAAACGCATGGCATGCTCGAGACCCACATAAGCTCATCATTGATATTCTTATAAGCAAACTGATGAATGTCAGACAAAAAACTCATCACATCAGTTGTACTAGAAACAGCAGGTGTAATAAATTCCAATAACGCTTCAGAGAAGTCCGTAGTAATAAATTTACTCGTTAACGCAGAGCCTAGTTTATCAGGATGCTCTGTTGCAGCTAATTCTCCTATTTGACTTACTCTAAGAGATTCCTTTTCTAATCCCTTTAAGCCCCCACATAAAATATCTGACTTCTGTGACTCCGAAATTAATCGCAATCTTTTTTCAAAAATTTTACTCACAATCAATCATCCTCGTACAGCAGAATTTCAATAATAAAACATTCTAACATTATAGAAATACGAAAAAATTAAATAATATGAAAATAATGGCAGTTAAAATAAAAATAATTTAATGAAAATTACCATTAATACTTCACTAGAAGATAATAAGATGATTAAATTAAGAATAAATAATAATCAAAAAGGTGAGATGGGTTTTTAATTAAAAAAAATATTATCTCAAAGAATTATGAAATTAATTATAAAAACAACAATCATTCTAGCAATGATTATATCATTCCCTGTCAATGCTGAATGCAACTATCCAGAAAAGGTAAAGATACCTAATGGAGTCAATTCCACAACAGATGAATTTAAGCTTGGTTATCAAGCTGTAAAAGCATGGATTGTAAAAATGGATGATTATCTTTTGTGCGTTGACAAAGAAACAACGTCATCAATTACCTTGCTTAAAATAAATAGAGAACTTACCCCAGACGTACAAAAAAGAATTATCGAATTACAAGAAAAAAAATATAATGCTGCTGTCGATGACCAACAAAAAGTCGCGCAACGACTTAATGAGCAAGTTAGAGCATACAAATCGGCACAAGCAGGTAATTAAAGAAATTTAATATCTTTAATTCTCATTTACATTCAAATGAGTATCCTTCCTAAAATTAGAAACAACTTTTTAACTTATTTTACTAAATATATTAGGTTCAAATTATGAAAAATCCTGTTCGAGTCACTATTACCGGCGCTGCCGGCCAAATTGGTTATCAACTAGCATTTCGAATAGCTTCTGGACAAATGTTTGGTAAGGACCAACCAATCATATTGCAATTGCTCGAAATTACCCCAGCCCTCACGGCACTAAGAGGGGTAGTCATGGAGCTCGAAGATTGTGCTTTCTCTACCTTAAGTAATGTAATCGCCACGGATGATGTGAATCTGGCTTTTAGTGACACAGAGTATGCTCTATTAGTTGGTGCAATGCCGAGGGGTCCAGGCATGGAAAGAAACGATTTACTGGAGGCTAATGCCAAAATATTTACCCAGCAGGGAAAAGCAATTAACGATAATGCTAATCAACAGATTCGTATTTTAGTGATCGGTAATCCAGCAAATACAAACGCTTTAATAGCCAGTTCTAATGCGCCAAATATAGATCCGCGAAATTTTACCGCTATGACTCGACTGGATCATAATCGTGCAATTGCTCATTTATCTAAAAAGATAAATGTTGCCAGTGAAAATATAAAAAAAATGACTATCTGGGGGAATCATTCTGCAACACAATACCCAGATATTGATCATGCTACCGTAAATGACAATTCAATAAAAAACCAAATCACTGATAATTGGCTTAAAGATGAATTTATTCCTGCTGTTCAACAGCGTGGAGCTGCAATAATAAAAGCGCGAGGCTCATCCTCGGCAGCTTCTGCTGCTTCTGCTGCAATCGATCACATGCATGATTGGGTATTAGGGTCGCCAAATAATGATTGGGTCAGTATGGGTGTTCAATCAGATGGATCCTATGGCATCGAACCAGGCATTATTTATTCATTCCCAGTTCGTTGTAACAAGGGTAAATACGAAATTATCCAAGATCTTTCATTAAGTGAATTTAGTAAAGAACGGCTGCAAATTACTGAACGTGAGTTAAGAGAAGAAAGAGCAGCTATCGAAGAATTACTCTAAAGCAGAAAAATCTGACCCTAAATATCAAGATATCCTCATTTCAAGATAACTATCATTTATATTAGAGTGGTATTCATATATTATGAAACCAATAACATTGCAAAATAGCACTGTTAAATTAATTAAAAATCTTAGATGGAGAGTAGCATGCCAGAAATCATTCTTGATTTATCTTGGTTGTTGGCATTTTTATTTTTAGCCTTATATACGACTTATCAAAGAGTCAATCTCCTCTTTTCTACCATTGGTATCTCAATTCTAATCTATTGCTATACTATTTTTGGAGATGGAAATTTTTTATGGGAATCTTTACTCTGGATTATGCTTGGAGCCTTGGTTACTCTTAATATTGTCCCACTAAGACGTTCAAAAATTTCGCGACCATTGTTAGATATTTACCGGAAAATGGTTCCAAAAATGTCCAGTACTGAGAAAGAAGCTTTAGAAGCAGGTAATGTTTGGTGGGACGGTGAATTATTTTCTGGAATGCCAAACTGGGATGTGTTGATGTCCATGCCTAGCCCAAAATTATCAACAGAAGAACAAGCTTTTCTGGACGGCCCATGCAATGAACTTTGTATGATGCTTGATGACTGGGAGATTTCTCATGAAGCGGGAAACTTGCCTGAGAATGTATGGGCTTTTATAAAAAAACATAAATTTTTTGCCATGATTATACCCAAAGAATATGGTGGCCTTGAATTCTCATCTTATGCAAATGCCATGGTAATTACTAAATTAGCCAGTAGAAGTGCAGTTGCATCCTCCACTGTGGGTGTCCCTAATTCACTTGGGCCTGCAGAACTGCTTATGCATTATGGTACTGAAGAACAAAAACAACGTTATCTTCCAGGGTTAGCTTCGGGAGATGAAATACCTTGCTTTGCTCTGACATCAACAGAAGCGGGATCAGACGCATCAGCTTTAATTGACTCTGGGGTTATTTGTAAAGGTCAGTGGAATAATGAAGAAACGATAGGCATTCGTTTAAATTGGAACAAAAGATACATAACACTTGCACCCATTGCGACTGTCCTTGGCCTTGCTTTCAAGCTTTATGATCCGGACCATTTAATTGGTGATAAGGATGAATATGGAATTACTGCTGCGTTAATTCCAACTGATACAGAGGGGGTTACAGTAGGTCGACGCCACTACCCAATGAATGTTCCATTTCAGAACGGACCCACTAGCGGTGAGAATGTTTTTCTACCACTTGATTGTATTATCGGTGGCGAAAAAATGGCTGGCAAGGGCTGGAAAATGCTAGTTGAACTTTTGTCTGTAGGACGAGCAATAACATTACCATCTAGTGGAGCTGGGGGTGGCCAAGCTGCTGCCTATGCTTCTGGCGCTTATACTCAAATTAGAAAACAATTTAATCTCCCAGTATCCCAATTTGATGGAATTAAAGAAGCGCTTGCTAGGATTGCTGGTAATACATACATAATGAATGCCGCAATATCAATTACTTCGGGCGCGATCGATCAAGGCGAAAAACCTGCCGTGCCTTCCGCTATTTTAAAATACCACTGCACAGAATTAGCTCGCAAGGTTGCGAATGATGCCATGGATGTTCATGGCGGAAAGGCAGTGATGATGGGACCAAAGAATTACATGGGCCGCAGTTTTATGGCCACGCCAATAGCAATTACTGTTGAAGGCGCAAATATCCTGACAAGAAGCTTGATCATATTTGGACAAGGGGCAATAAGATGTCACCCTTTTGTATTAAAAGAATTACAAGCTGCTGAAGAAAAAGATGCAAACTTAGGTCTTATAAATTTTGATAAAGCATTATTTTCTCATATTGGTTATGCCATCAGTAACTTATCTAGATCTTTTGTCCTAGCAATAACAAATGCCAGATACAGTAAAAGCCCGGTTAATACGAATACAAAACGCTACTACCAGCATATCAATAGATACAGCGCTGCTTTTGCTGTGGCCTCAGATTTTGCGATGCTATCATTGGGCGGGGAGCTAAAAAAGAAAGAATTACTCTCTGCAAGATTAGGTGATGTCTTAAGCTCGATATACCTTGCATCAACGGTGCTTAAACACTACGAAAATCAGGGATGCAAGCCCGAAGATTTACCATTAGTTCAGTGGTCGGTAAGAACCCTGATGTATGAAGCGCAAGAAAAACTACATAATTTTCTAAAGAATTTACCGAACAAGGTGCTGGCTTTTTTCTTACGCTGTTATATTTTTCCGAGAGGACGCACATACTCTCCTCCGCCTGATGAGCTAACGAGAAAAGTATCCAACATTATTACTTCTAGTGGTGAAGCTCGAGAGCGGCTAAGTGAACAAGCATACACCACTATTGAACCCGGAAATCCTCTTGGCTTACTTCAAGAAGCCCTTCTATTATCTGAAAAAACAGCATTAATAGAAGCAAAACTTCGACAAGCGAGAAAAGATGATTTAATAAAAAGTGATTTTCTTGGACACCAAATCGATGAGGCAGAAGAGCAAAAATTGCTGAATTCGATGGAAATAAAGCAACTCAGATTACTTCATGAAAAAGTATCTGAATTATTATCAGTAGATGATTTTGATCAAAGTGAAATTGGTCGTAACAATCATAATAAATTATAGAAAAGACAGGAGACAGTCATAATGAACAATAAATCTATAACTATACTCTTGAGTATTTTACTAGTTACTGCATGCAATCAAAGTAATGAGAGTAGTCAGGTGAATGTATACGAAGAGCCAATTTATTCAACCCCTTCGATTCAAAGAAATCCTGCGCCGGAAGGTGCCTCTGTTTATTTTATAGGTCTAGAAGCTAACGCCTTGGTTTCCAGTCCTGTAAAAGTTGAGTTTGGATTAACAGGTATGGATATTGTTCCTTCAGGTCAGAATGCCCCTTACACTGGTCATCATCATATTATAATAAATGCGGATCTTCCCGATATGAATTTTCCAATTCCAGCAGATAAAAATTATGTTCATTTTGGAGATGGCAGTGCCGAGACTGAATTAAATCTTGAACAAGGTGAGCATACACTACAGTTAATTTTGGGTGATTATCTTCATATCCCTCACTCTCCACCAATTTACTCAGAAAAAATCACTATCACTATAAAATAATCACATTAATATTCACATCCAGTAATAGAAAAAACTATGAAGAAAACTCTTGATATACCTATAGGAATAAGCGGCATAGCTGCTTATATTCCACCTTATAGAGTATGGCTAAATGATTGGTGCGAATGGACTGGCAATCAATGGCCAAAAATAAGGGAAGTGGTTGGACGAAGTTTTAGATTAAGAGGTAACCAACACAGTGTCTATACAATGGCAGCCACAGCAGTAATTAGGTTAATTGATCAGTATGATATAGATCCAAATCGAGTAAAATTTCTTGCCTTAGGCACCGAGTCAAGTACTGACAATTCGGCTGGTGCCATTATTATTAAAGGCATGATTAACGATGCCCTTATATCTCGAAATAAACCACCAATTTCTCGTAGCTGTGAGGTGCCAGAATTTAAGCATGCATGTTTAGGTGGCGTCTATGCCATGAAAGGTGCTATCAGACAAATAGCTCTGGATGGAGCGGGTGATCAAGCGATTGTAGTATGTGCAGACATAGCGGAATATCCTTTAGGAAGCAGTGGCGAACCAACACAAGGTGCTGGTGCCGTGGCAATGCTAGTTGAAGAAAATCCAAAACTTCTTGAAGTTGATATTATGAATTCTGGATCAGCATCTGATTATCGTATCCTAGATTTCAGGAAACCAATGATTCGTTTCTGCCGCCAAGAAAGAAAGCTTAACCAGCAGATTCAAGATTTTCCTGTATTTAATGGCAAGTACTCAACGACTTGCTACTTAGACGAAACATTGCATGCTCTAGATGATATGTACAACAAAAGAAAGCTTAATCCTATTAGCTATCTTCGTTCACTTAAAACAGTATTTATGCATAGACCCTATCGAAAAATGCCAGAAACTGGACTTGCCATCGCATATCTATTTGCACTTTCTCAAGGCAATTCAGATGACCGTGCTGAACTTGCATCATATTGCTATGAAGCAGGTATAGATCCCATTAAAGCTATGCATGAAATGCAACAACACTCTCCAGATATAAAAGACTTAGCTAATCCAATTGATCTTAATAATGAAGCCTATCCATTGACAATGGGCATATTTCGAATATTTAGAGCCTCAAGACATTATCGTAGAGAAATTTTAGATAAAATGGCGTTGGGTAGTGATACGATGCTGGATCTTGGTAATCTCTATACAGCAGCGTTACCAGCCTGGATAGCAGCCGGCTTAGAACAAGCGCTCACTGAGAATATAGATTTGACTGGCAATGAAATACTCACCTTCGGTTATGGTAGTGGTGATGCTGCTGAAGTAATTCCTTTCAAGGTTTGTAAAGAATGGAAAAGTGCTGCAAAAAATATTCGATTTGCAGAAGCGATGTCATTCACAATAGATATCAATAAAGAGCAATACCTAAATCTTCATGCCGGAAAATCTTCCGATGCATTAAACTACAAACTAAAAAATGAGTTTATCATCGATCGTGTCGGGAATTCGGCAGAAAAAAATTACCAGGATATGGGCATCGAATATCATCGATATGTTAAGTAGTTAAATATTGTTTATAAAAAAAATTTTAATAGCTCGCCATGCTCGGACTTTAGTTGCTCCCACTCCATCATAAACCAGGGTGTGCAGACATCTCTTCTTTGTAATAATTTTGATAAATCTTTTAATTCAATAAATTTATAATCTGCAATCTCATTATTATTAATATTAATTTCTTGATCTACACTTCCTATATAAACTGAACATAATTCATTTTCAGACCCAATGTCCTTATATTTAGCTCTATAAGAAAATTTATAAACATACTGCAAATTAGATGCACTAATCCCCAATTCATCATGCAGTCTTCTTGCAACTGCCTCCGTCATACTTTCGTCTTCTCTGGGGTGACTGCAGCAACTATTCGACCAAAATAAAGGCCATAACCTTTTTAAGGCACTCCTCTGTTGTATGAGGAGCTCCCCTTGCGCATTAAATAAAAATACTGAAAACGCTCGATGTAAACTACCATCATCCTGATGGCAATCAAATTTACTCATCGTACCAATTTTATTATCAGACGCATCGACAAGTATTAGATTCTCATCATCAAATGAGACTATATCATTGACTGATTTTTTCATTTATTTATATCACTAAGATTTGGTAAATGCATTGGGATAATTTTATAACCTGCTAATTCAAAAATCTTTGTTATTTCATTTTCTTTTTCTGGGCAAAGAATAATGATTGAACCTCCTCCGCCAGAACCAGTAATTTTAGCGCCAAGCGCACCTCCTGATCTAGCTAAATTCACCATCTCTTCAAGCTCAACATTTGACACGCCAATAGCATTTAATAATCCGTGCGCCACATTCATTAAAATACCAAGTTGCTCATAATCATTATTTTTTATGGTGCTTAATCCTTTTTTTGATAATTTTCCAAGTTGCATGAAAATATCTTTATATAATTTTTTATTTTTTTTATATCTCAAAGAAACTTCATTCACGACATCGATGGTTCTAGAAGATTTATTGCTTAATGCAATTAAAATTGGCAGTGATTTTATATCTTCTAGATTAAGATTCTTAACACCTTCATTTTTATTATAGAGCACAGGTTGGGCATAAGAAGCGACCGTATTATCTATACCGGACGGATTTCCATGAGCCATCTTTTCACATTCATAGGCAATATCATTAACCTCTTCATTGGTTAATGATAGTTTAAATAAATCCATAAGCCCTCTTGTGATAGCTACCGCATATGATGCCGAGGCGCCCAAACCCATTGACAAAGGAATGCGAGAGATCATACTTATTCTGTAATTCACTCGATGAATACCTAATAAATCACATATTTTTTCCAGCATCAAAAGTATATACGCATATTCAATAGTACTAGAATCAGAAATATTCATTAAACTGCCATTAAGAATAAATTGACAACCTTCATCTATCTCTTGTATCTCAACACGCACAGCTTCCTCAATAGGAAGTGCTATCGCATATTCATTATAAACGACAGCATGCTCACCTAATAATATAATTTTTCCTGCAGAAACTCCTATTCCTAGATGTGCTGAATTACCTTTATTATTTATAAAATCACTCTCTATTGATTTTTTTGACGCAAGTATTTCTTGTGCTTTCCATGCTTTAATTTCACCGCTCGAAATCATATCATTCACAACTTCTGTAAAATACTTCTCTGGAACATCAATACTCGCAGCGACACTTCTTGCGTGTAATTTCATATGACCTTTTTGTATTCCATAAGTCGTTAAAGCTCTCAATGCAGCTAGATTCTGTGCCAGCCCCACAGAAGCCATAACTATTGCCAATTCATTGGCAGAATGGGTGTTTACAATCTTTAACCCTAGTTGAGCACCTGGATTAGCCATTAATGAGCCACCAACAATCCCAACTTTAATGGGTATTTTTAATTTACCCACCAAATTTCCATCTGTATCGACAAACCACTCAGTTAATGATCGATATCTCCCATCATGACAAGCATAAACATGAGCTGCTGATTCAATTGATCGCCAATCGTTTCCCGTGGCAATCGCAACTCCATCAATACCATTCATAATACCTTTATTATGTGTAGCCGCACGATATGGGTCAGCATCAGCAAATTCTGTTGCATTTACTATACTATCTCGGACCTGCGCTCCATCATGATCATCTTTTGCTAAATATCTGGGTAATATTTTTACTTGAACATTAACGAGTGATCGATCTGTCAAATTAGATAATATCTTTAAACCAACCTTGCAACCCGTCAGCTTTATTAAATCATCCGCCAAATATTCACAGATTGTATTTACAAGATTTGCTCCCATTGCATCTCTGGTATCTACCAATATATGCAATATAATTACTTGCTCACTTTTTTGTTGTAATACATGAACCTCTATATCCCTAACCCCACCACCTCTTTTATTCAAATTCGGTTGTGATGAATTAGCGGTATTGATTAATATCTCCTTACTCCGCTCGAGAATATCAACAACCTTCGTTACATCTTTAATTTCAAGAAGTTGAATTTGCCCTATCAATAAAGATTGATCAATTGAACCCCTAAATCCACCAGACAATCTAATAATTTTTGCTGCACTGCTAAGGCCAGCAACTATGGAGGGTTCTTCTACCACCATTGGAACTATGTAATCTTGATTATTAATGAGAAAGTTAGTTGCAATTGATAAAGGTAATCCAAAAACACCAATGACATTCTCACTCATATTGTCTGCATTATGGATAGGGAGCATTTTGCTAACTGATTTAAGCAGTCTAACTTCTTTCGAGGTGAACAAGCCGAGTTTAGTTAATGCCTCAACTCTTTCTGCAACAGTCATTTTATAAAAGCCACTAATATTCGAATTAGTCATCATTAACTTCCTAGAGTTAACCCTACTTTATCTAACTGAAGATTCAACGATACAAATCCACTATGATTAGCTGATTTTTCAAAATCATCCAGCAATTCAACAGATGATGCGATACAGATACCAATATCCCCACCTGCGCCACAAGGTTTATAAACTAAATTATTCTTTTTCTTTGCCAAATCTACCAATATATTATGTTTGTGGTCAAAGATATTTAAATCATACTCCTTACTAAACTCCATTAAAGCATCTGTATATTCATCAAGATATTTCAAAAAAAGCTGATTATTTTGATTCCAGTTTGAAGCAAATCTAACTGCCGTTGTTTTTAAATCCAGGAAACTTTTTTTTGAAAATCTTTTTATTTTTTTCAATTGCTCAGGTGTACTAACAGGCGTACCACTCCAAAAAATCCTAAATTTTAAATCGCATGGAAACTCCAAAGAGACAGGTACCTTATTTTCCTTACGAAAATATTTGATAATTCCACCTTCCATGGAGGTAGCAATATCTACACCACTTCCATTGGCACCTTGAAAATCTCGATGTGCTTTTAATGCCAACTCTTTTGCCCCAAGAGACAATTTAAAGATCTCAATAAATGCACCAGCCAGAGCAACCATAAGTGCTGCACTGGATCCAATTCCATATTTGAGCTTAGCCTCTTCGTCATAAAAACCAGCAGTATCGAAAATAAATTCATAGTAAATAGAAGGACAAATGTTTACTTGCTGCCACATACATTCAAAAAATATTCTAACGGGATTATCTGGCGTACCTGAAAGCCATTCTATTTCTCCATTATTATTAACAATAAATAGTAATTCTTTATTAATAAAGCCCGAGGTTTTCAAAACATGTGTTTTCTTATCATGTTCCCTTATTGAGACTCTTGCTCTTTTGTCGATAGCCATCGATATTGCAGGAGCATCTGCCAAAACTGCATATTCTCCAGCAATTATTATTTTACCTGGCGCACTAACCATGACAGTTTTCATAAATTAATATCCGATACAGGAGCCTCACCTAATCTTGATTTCATAATAGAAACTACACCATCTATTTCAGCTAATTTCTCCTCAATTAGGGCTTCGTTTTCGGGAAGACAAATCGCCTTTATTTGAGGTCCTGCATCCATCGTAAAGAAAACAGACTCACCATCTTGCTGCAAATCACGAATCGCATGCATACAATTAAGCGTCGCTGCATTCCAATAGACAACAGACGGCTTAGTGGTCCACATAACCGAATGCATCTTCAAACAATTATGCTCAGAAACTGCCGCTAATTTCTGAAAATCCATATTTATTACTGCTTGTCTTGCCTCATGCATATCGGGCGATTGATTTTCAATCCAGGCTGAATAGAAAGGAGATGAACGAGAGCTTAAATTCATGGCCTGTGAAGAAGAAATACTTTTTTTATTTTTATCAGTAATTGCAATCACGATACTCAATGGCCATCGCTGAGCATTTGATAATTGTTTTATCCTGATATTATTTGATGTATTTGTGAGCTCGACAATACCACCCATTAATGATCTTGCTGCAGAGCCTGAAATACATCCTGCTTGAGTAGCAAATAACTGTGTATCTGATTCTTTATTAATGGCCATATTCGCAGCAACAACTAACGCTGAGAACGAGGAAGAAGAGGAGGCAAGACCAGCTGAAATTGGAAAATTACATTCGCTCTCAATTCTACCAAAGTCACGATTTTTACCCACCACAAGATCTAAGCACTGGCTAACACGCGCTAAATTTGGTTCATCCTTAATACCGTTTATCAGCAGTTCATCTCGATTTAAATCAGAGGAAAACTCAACCCTCATTTTTGTCCATAGACCACCCAATGTAAGTGATAAGGAATCAACGGCAGGTAAATTTTTTACCGCATCTCTTTTACCCCAATATTTAATTAATGCAATATTGGGATGTGATAGAGCTGTTGCTTGCATAAAATTATCCGATATTTAAAAAATGCACTAAAAATAAATTATACGTGTATTTTAATCCAACTATTTGTGTCATTTTATATAGATATTGTGTTTATATATCCCCTTAACAATATTATTACATCTTACTCAGAGACTTAATATGTCAATGAATACGCCTAACGAAATTAAAATTAATAAAGAACGTATTAATTCAATATTAGATAAAGCACTTCCTTTATCTAATAACACCTCAAATCTAAATGAAGCAATGCGTTATGCTGTCATAAATGGCGGCAAACGTATTCGACCACTTCTTATCTATGGCTCAGGAATGTGCCTGGATATTCAAAAAAGTAAACTTGATATACCGGCTATCTCAATTGAGCTTTTGCATGCATTCTCCTTGGTTCATGATGACCTTCCATCAATGGATAATGATGATTTAAGGAGGGGATTACCCACGACTCATAAAAAATTCTCTGAAGCAACAGCTATTCTCGCTGCAGATGCTCTCCAAACTCTTGCTTTTGAATTAATAGCTAGTTCCGAACCTTTAAGTGACCATGAAAAAACTCAGTTAATTTTATTAATCGCAAAAGCTTGCGGCTCATCGGGTATGACGGGTGGTCAATCTATTGATTTGGCGTCTGAAGGGGAAACATTAATTAAGTCAGAATTACATGAAATGTATGCTATGAAAACGGGAGCCTTAATTCATGCCGCTATTATGGCGCCATTTTATTTAATAGATGAACCAAACCATGATATCCAAAAAACAATGAGCGAATATGGCTGGACATTAGGTCTTGCCTTCCAAATACGTGATGATCTATTAGATGTCGAAGAACCAACCGAAGTAATAGGAAAAACAGCTAATTCTGATATTAAAAATAATAAAGCCACTTGGCCAGCGCTTTTTGGAATCCAAGAATCTCACAAGTATTGCGATGAATTATTAATGAAATGCATAAAGCATCTAGAAATTTTTAATCATCAAGCTGATCCTTTAAGATGGCTTACTAATTACCTAATAAAAAGACACTATTAAGGTTTAAAATTAATAATTATGTATGAGCAATATTTCGGACTAGATTCTAAACCATTTACAATAACACCTGATCCACGTTATTTATTCATGAGTGATCGTCATACCGAAGGTTTGGCTCATTTACTTTATGGGGTGACGGATAGTGGGGGCTTCATTCAGTTAACTGGGGAAGTTGGAACAGGAAAAACAACACTCATTCGAGCTCTCTTGGAACAACTGCCAAAAAAAATTGAAATTGCTTTAATTATGCATACGCAAATTTCTGCGCGAGAGTTTCTGCTCGAAATTTGCAATGAGCTCAAAGTGAAAATAGTCGGAACAAACGTTATTGATATCGTCAATTTACTTAATCAGTATTTGTTAGAACAATATTCAAATGGAAGGCGTGTAATCCTATTGGTTGATGAGGCGCAAAATTTATCTACTGAGGTATTGGAACAACTTCGACTACTTACAAATCTCGAAACAGCGCAAAAGAAATTATTACAAATAATATTAATTGGGCAGCCTGAATTACGCGATGTATTAGCAAAGAATAAGTTAAGTAACTTGGCGCAAAGAATTACTGCTAGATATCATTTAGAGCCTCTATCGAGATTAGAGACTGCTTTATATATAGATCATAGATTGAAAATATCAGGAGCGACAACTCAAATTTTTGATAAAAAAGCGAAAAATGAAATCTTTAAGTTTTCCTCAGGTATCCCTCGCTTAATCAATGTTATCTGTGACCGTGCCCTACTTGGAGCATACAGCATAGGATCAACCGAAATAAGTAGAGAGTTTGTCATAAAAGCAAATAAAGAGATTCAAGGAGAAATTACTCCAAAAAACAACAACAGATGGCCTCTTTTTCTATTGTCCATAATAATGCTATCTTTAATCACTCTTCTTTTTAATTACAACTATTTAGATTTAGATGTAATAAAAAAAATAATAAATAATTTCTTTAAATAGAGAATTAAGATGTCCTTTATCTTAGATGCATTAAAAAAATCCGAACACGAGAGACAAAAGAAAAGCGCGCCTAAGATATCCAGTGTCTTACTGGAGCAAAAAAAGCCTTTAAGACCCAAATGGTATCGATTGACGGTTTTTTTACTACTGCTAATAATTACTATCCTGTTGATTGGTATAACTTATCCAAATGCATTGAGTTTAATTAATAAAAAGCAAGAGGCTAATCTTGATTTAACCCAAGAAAAAAAGGGAGCATCAGAAAAAGAAACAAGCAATCAGAATGAAATTATTAGGCCAAAAGAAAAGATTGAAGTTACTAATAATGAATCAACTGAAATATTTAATATAGATATCGTTAATTCAGAGTACAATTTATTCTTACCAGAGTTACACATTGATATTCATGTCTTCAGCGAAATCCCAGCTGAACGCTTTGTGTTTATAAACATGAAAAAATATAACGAAGGAGATATATTGATTGCAGGTCCGGTTCTCGAAACCATCACTCTTGAAGGCGCTGTTCTAAGTTTAAATGATATTCTTTTCCTATTACCTAAAAATTAAGTAAGGGTTTGGCTACTATGCAAACTAATACCCTTTCATACATCAATGGCGATATGTTTGCAAAAGCATTTCAATCAGGGATTTATAAAGTCATTAAATCCCAGGAAAATTTAAATTCAATTAATGTTTTTCCAGTTGCTGATGCTGATACAGGGACAAATCTTTGTCTTTCTCTAGGTCCGCTGTTAGGTGTCATTGAGAGCAAAGAAAATCATCACTTAGGTACTTTACTTAATGAGTTCGCTGATAAATTAATCGATAATTCACGAGGTAATTCAGGTAGTATTCTTGCTCAATTTATTCAAGGAATGAGTGAAAACTCCAATAATAAAAGTAAGCTCTCACCGATAGATTTCTCAAGATCAATCACTCTGGGATCCGAATATGCTAACGATGCAATATCAAAACCCATAAAAGGAACCATTATTACTGTTATTTCGGTATTTGCAGATGATTTTTCCGATGAAATTAAAAATAATCCCGATAAGGATTTTATTGCCATATATAAAAAAATTCTTCCATTATTAAAAACAGCTGTCGAAGAAACAAAAAATCAATTGGATGTTTTAAAAAAAGCTAATGTTGAAGATGCTGGGGCTAAGGGTTTTTACCTCCTAATGAAAGGTTTTATTAACTATCTTGTTTTAGGTGAAATGGAGTCAAAACCAGATATATCCATTACCTCATATGCTGAACCAAAAATAAATTTCAATGAATCATTAAGCTCAGCAGACTATCAATATTGCACGGAATGCATTGTCAATGGTGTAAATATTGATAGAAGAAAATTGAGAGAGACTTTATCCGAATATGGTGATTCCATTGTGATTGCTGGAACTAAACAAAAAGCAAAGATTCATATCCATACCGACGAACCTAATATTGTCTTTAATTTTGTAAAAAAATTTGGTGAAGTTTCCTCAGAAAAAGCTGATGACATGCTTGTACAACAAAAAATCAATAGTAAATCTAATAATAAATTTGCAGTGATTACCGATTCTGCGGCAGATATAAGTGATGAAGATATAGAAAATCTTGATATTCATATTGTTCCAATCCGCATCCAATTTGGAGAGAAAGGTTATCTAGACAAAGTCAGCATTACTCCAACTGAATTTTTTGAGGAGCTTAAAAAAAATCCGACTCACCCAACAACATCCCAACCATCAATGGGTGATTTAAGAAGGCAATATCAATATTTAGCTAGTCATTATTCAAATGTTATATCTATAAATATTACTGATAAAATCAGTGGAACATACGATGCTGCTAAATTAGCTTCAAAGAAAATTACAGCATCTGGAAAGGTCCATATTTTTAATTCTTTAAATGCGTCTCTTGGTCAAGGTCAGATCGTTGTTGTAGCCGCTCAATGTGCGAAAGCAGGTATGAGTCTCCAGAAAACACTGGAGACTTTAAAAAAAATAAGGATCAATACCAAAACATACTGCATCATTCCAAACTTACAATACGCAGTTCGAGGTGGTCGCGTCCCAAATACAATTAAACTGCTTGCAGAAATAATGAGGGTATCACCCATTCTGCAAACTACCCCAAAAGGAAACATTAAAACTAAAAATTTCTTATTCGGTAGAAAAAATATATTAAGAAAATTTTCAAAATTTATAAGTAAACGCCATGATAAAGGCAACAAAATTACAATATCAATAGGACATGCTTGCGCCCTCGATAAAGCTGAATTGCTAAAATTTTATTTTACGCTTGATTTACCAAAAGCGATCGAATGTAAAATTACAGAGCTTGGCTCTGCGATTGGAGTTCATGGGGGTCCCGGCGCTATTGTTGTTGGTATTCAATCTCAATCTGATTAAATTAATTATTTTTAGTCTCTTACTCCAATACCACGGTTTAGCAACCAGAAACTGAGTGTGAATAAAATCACTATAAATGTGCAAACCACTATATAAGCATAGCTGATATCAATATCAGAAGTTCCCAGAATTCCATAACGAAATGCATTTACCATATATAAAATTGGGTTAAATTTACTTGCATATTGCCAAAAATCTGGAAGTAAATTAATGGAATAGAACACCCCACCTAAATAAGTCAGAGGGGTAATTATAAATGTAGGAATTATAGCTATATCATCAAACTTCTTAGCGTATAAAGCATTAATAAATCCCGCCATTGAAAATACCACCGAAGATAAGAAAACCATTGAGAATGTTATTAACGGATGCTTTAACTCAAGCTTAGTAAAGCTTAATGCAATGATCGTAACCATTGCACCAACGAGTAATCCCCGCAATACTCCACCGGCAATATGTCCAAGAATGATAGTAGCATTAGACATGGGCGAAACTAACATCTCTTCTATATGCCCTCCATATTTAGCCCCAAAAAAAGAGGAGACAACATTCCCATATGAATTAGTTATGACTGACATCATGATTATACCAGGCGCAATAAATTGCATATAACTGTAACCGCCCATAACCCCGACTCGTGAGCCGATTAGATTACCAAAAATCACAAAATACAGCGTCATAGTAATTGCTGGCGGCACAATCGTTTGTATCCATATTCGTAAGACACGAATAACTTCCTTCCTAACAATTGTATAAAATGCTATCAGATTTAGATTAAGATTCATGTTACGAGCCTTCCTCCAACATATCTTTTTTTGAATCAACAAGCCTCATGAATAATTCTTCAAGTCGATTCGTTTTATTTCGCAGGCTTGATACTTTAATATTATCTTTATTTAATAGCTCAAATAATTGATTGATCCCATGCTCCTCGTCCACCAATACTTCTAAAATATTTTCACCCATCATTGAATAGCTAAATCCATTTAGATTAGGGGCTTCTGTTAGTTCATTCTCTAAATTCAAGACAAAAGTTTCTTGTTTGAGTTTTTTTAATAAATCGCCCATACGAGTATCTTCTATAATTAAACCGTCATCAATAATAGCTACATTCCGACATAGATTCTCAGCCTCTTCAAGATAGTGTGTAGTAAGAATAATAGTTGTACCATTTGCGTTAATATTTTTAAAAAATTTCCACATTGAACGTCTTATTTCTATATCTACTCCTGCAGTTGGCTCATCAAGTATTAATAATTCCGGCTCATGAATGAGTGCTCTCGCTATCATTAACCTTCTCTTCATTCCACCCGATAAAGTTCTAGAGATATCATCTCTTTTATCCCATAATTTTAATTCACCAAGATATTTTTTTGCCCTTTGCAAAGCTATGCTTCTTCTAATTCCATAATAACCAGCTTGATTTACTAGTATATTTAATGGTGTATCAAATGTATTAAAATTAACTTCTTGAGGTACCATTCCGATATGCATTTTAACTGACTCAGGATGAGTGGCTAAATTATGGTCAAATACTTCAATACTGCCCGAACTTTTCTCAACTAAAGAACAAACAATTCGAATTGCCGTTGTCTTACCAGCTCCGTTTGGCCCAAGAAGAGAATAAAATCCACCTGCGTCAACCTTCAAATCAATTCCTTTTAAAGCTGGAAATCCATTTGCATAGGTTTTGGTAAGGTTCGTTATTGAAAGTGCTGACATATGATAATTATCGCATATTGCTCTACTGTTATGATATGACGTTATCAAAAATATTAAAGCTCAACCGCCAAATCTTTATGAATATTTACTAATAATTAAATTATTTTCACCTATATCTAACAACACAAATGATAACTCATTATATTTATCATATTTTAGCTTATGATAAAAAAATTTAAGTTAAAGTACACTTGATACTTTTTACTGCACTAAACAAATACGTTCCTATTAGGAACGAGGAAAAGACTATTAAAAAACATGTATTTTCAGGGAATTATCTGCATCAACCTCACTCACGCAAAGATAAAATTAGTAATGAAATTACCCTAAACAATAAAAAACATCAGTTTGTTTTTATCTACAAAGGTCAATGTCTATCATCAAGTGATTCCAAAACAATTTTATTTTTCAAAGCGGTTGATGCAAAAAAATATCTCGCCAACGAAATATGTGTCTTTCTTGGTGAGTTTAATGATGATTTTATTTTCGCCTGTGAAGTAAATGATAAACAATCATTACTATTGGAGAAAATTGGTCATTTCCTTAATTTAAGAAAATTAGCCGCTAATCTCTCCGCCGAAGAATCACATATTGCAGCAAAAGCAACTGCCCTGATAAATTGGCATCAAATTAATAAGTTTTGCAAAAAATGTGGCAACAAGACCAAGCAATATCTTCAAGGTCAAACCAGAAAATGCGGCAATAAAAAATGTGAATATCAAGTATTTCCGAGATTGGACCCCGCTATAATTGTTTTAGTTATGAACAAGGATCGATGCTTACTTGGTCGTCCAAAAAACTGGCCTCATCAACAATTCTCAACTATTGCAGGATTCGTCGAATCAGCAGAGAGCCTCGAAGACGCGGTGATTCGAGAGGTCTATGAGGAAACCAATATCAAAGTTAAAGATATTAGGTACCATAGCTCGCAACCTTGGCCATTCCCCTCCTCTTTGATGCTTGGTTTTACTGCAGTTGCATTTTCAAACGAGATTAAACTAAATGATAATGAATTAGAACAAGCAAATTGGTTTTCAAGAGAAGAGCTTACCTCTGGGTCTATTAAATTACCGCCAGTATCATCTATCTCTAGAGCTCTTATTGATGGATGGATCAAAAACGATTATTAATTATCCAAATGGTCATTCAAGCAGTCAAATTTTTAGATATCCATAAACCAATATCTTTAATCTCACTTTGACAGACAGAGTGATCCATAGGATATTCATTCCATGATACTGGAAATCCCATTTCCTCAAGTATCAGTCCTGATTTTTTTCCTGCATCAAAAGGAATAACTGGGTCATATTGACCATGCGCCAAAAATATCGGTAAATCTCTGGGCTGAGATCTTTCATTTTCAACAACTTCATTCTTAAGAGAAGATTCAAGTGGTAAGTATGTCGATAATGCCAGTAAACCACCAAGCTTTTTTGGGTATCTTAAGGCCGTATGTATAGCTATAGCGCCACCTTGAGAAAAGCCAGCGATAATAATTCTATTGGATTCAATACCCCTTTTTCTTTCTCGCTCAATTAATGATTCTAATATTAAAGTACTTTGCCTAATCCCCTCCTCATCTTGGGCTCCATCACGATTAAGGCTCATTACGTCATACCAACCTCGCATAGTCATACCTCCATTGATAGTAATAGATCGAAGTGGGGCATGAGGGAAAATAAAACGCAAACCAAGAATTTTTGGAATTTCTAACTGAGGCACAATTGGTTCAAAATCACTACCATCTGCACCAAGACCGTGTAACCAAATTACTGTTGCACTGGGAGTGCCATTTATTTCTGTTTCTATTATCTCATTCTTGTTCAATTTCGAGCATCCTTAAAGAGAAGAGTGCATGATCTAGGATAGATGATAATCTATTATACGAATATGAAATATAAAATAAGCCAATAATTAATATATCATTACAATAAAAGTCGAACTAAAGGTAATTGCATGAATAAAAAATATCTCAAATACAACTTTATGGGATTCTTTATCATTCTTTTTTTAATTGAAGGTTGCGGACAAAAAGGTCCTTTGATTCTTCCTGATGAGAGGCCATCAGAAAACCTAAACTTTAATATGTAAAGAAAATCATATTAAGAATTATTTAAATAAAAATTCGGTAACTATAAATGAATAACGATAAGCTTGTTCTGGTCGATGGATCTTCATATTTGTATCGTGCTTTTCATGCGCTACCACCTCTCACTAACTCTAAGGGGCATCCAACTGGAGCCATTTATGGCGTGATAAATATGATCAACAAACTATTACATGATCAAGAAACAGATCATTTCGTTGTAATTTTTGATGCGCCAGGTAAAACATTTAGAAATGATCTGTATTCTGATTACAAAGCCAATAGGCCTTCAATGCCTGATGATCTTAAGCCACAAATAAAACCAATTCACAAAATCATAAAAGCCATGGGACTTCCACTTGTCATGGTAAAGAATGTTGAGGCTGATGATGTGATTGGAACCTTGAGCAAAGAAGCCGCGGCAAATAATATGCAGGTAGTTATTTCTACTGGTGACAAAGATATGGCACAACTCGTTGATCAGAACATCACTCTAATCAATACCATGAATGATCAAAAATTAGATCGAACTGGAGTGAAAGAAAAATTTGATGTCTATCCAGAACAAATTATTGATTATCTCACCCTGATGGGAGATAAAGCAGATAATATCCCAGGTATACCAAATGTAGGTGCGAAAACAGCCAGTAAATGGCTAAATAAATACGATACATTAGAAACCATCATTGAAAAATCCAATGAGATAGGTGGAAAAATTGGAGAAAAACTACGAGACAATATAAACCAACTCCCCTTATCAAAAAAATTAGTAACGATTGACCAAAATCTAGATCTTGGGTTAAAGGCAAGCGATTTAAAACGAAAGAAAAGAGATAAAGAAAAACTGATATCTATTTATAAAGAGCTTGAATTAAAAACATTTTACTCACAAATTAGTGAGGGATCAGAAGTATTACCATCAAAGAAAGTTAAAACAAATTACAAGAATATATTGCACATAAGCGATCTGATGGAATGGATAGACCGCTGCAATCAAGCAAAAATTTTCGCTATTGACACGGAAACTAATAGTTTAAATTACATTGAGGCTGAGTTAGTAGGAATATCACTTTCTGTAAATGAAAGTGAGGCAGTGTACATTCCTTTAGGTCATGATTATCCAGACGCTCCAACACAACTCAAAATAAAAGAAACGTTAAGTATGCTTAAACCTCTTTTAGAGGACGAAACAATAAAAAAAATTGGTCATCATTTAAAATTCGATGCTCATATATTAGCTCGTTATGGAATCCTCTTAAAGGGAATGGAATTTGACTCCATGCTTGAATCATATGTTTTAAATAGTGTAGCAACACGACATGGAATGAATTCAGTAGCAGACTATTATTTACATAGAAAAACAACACACTTCGAGGATGTCGCAGGTAAAGGAGCTAAACAAATAACATTCAATCAAGTAGAGATAGAAACCGCAACATCTTATGCTGCCGAAGATGCTGATATAACACTTTGTTTACATAATCATCTCTGGAAAGAAATTAATAAGAATCCTTCGCTTAAAAATCTCTATGAAAAAATCGAAAAGCCACTAATCCCAATCCTTTTCGAAATTGAGGAAAACGGAGTATTGGTTAATACAATAATGCTCAAAAAACAGAGTGATGAACTATTGAAATCATTGAATAATCTTGAAGATAATGCTCATAAAATGGCTGATATGGAATTTAACTTAAGCTCGCCAAAGCAACTCCAAGAAGTCCTTTATGAAAAACTAAAGATACCTATAATTAAAAAAACTCCAAAAGGTCAGCCATCAACAGCAGAAGATGTTCTTCAAGAATTATCTATTGATCACAAATTACCAAAACTTATCTTAGAACATAGAAGCTTAAATAAACTTAGAAACACTTATACAGAGAAATTACCTCAACAAATATCAAATAAAACCGGCAGGATTCATACCTCTTATCATCAAGCCATCACAGCTACCGGCCGATTATCATCCAGCACACCAAATCTTCAAAATATACCGATAAGAACTCCTGAAGGAAGAAGAATCAGGGAAGCTTTTATTGCTCCAAAAAATTATAGTATTTTAGCGGCTGATTATTCTCAAATTGAACTTAGAATCATGGCTCATCTATCCTCAGATGAATCATTATTAAATGCTTTCTCAGCAGGTGAAGATATCCATAGAAAAACTGCTGCGGAGGTTTTAGATATAGATAGCGAAAAAGTATCTCAAGAACAAAGACGATGGGCTAAAGCTATTAATTTTGGCTTAATATATGGCATGTCTGCATTTGGTTTAGCTAAGCAACTTGGGATAGCTCGTCATCAAGCTCAAGAATATATCGATCTTTATTTTACAAAATATCCAAAAGTTCTATCTTTTATGGATGCAACAAAAGAGCGCGCTAGAGAGCAAGGGTACATTGAAACATTATACGGCCGAAGATTGTACTTGCCTGATATCAATAGTAAGAATGGTCTCCGGAGAAAATATGCAGAACGAAGTGCTATCAATGCACCCATGCAAGGTTCAGCAGCAGACATAATAAAACTTGCCATGATTGATGTATCTAACTGGCTTACAAATGAAAAAATTGCAGCAAAAATAATCATGCAAGTTCATGACGAATTAGTATTAGAAGTAAAATCAATACTAGCCATTGAAGTTAAACAAGAGATTATAAGAATCATGGAATCAACTGTGAGCTTGAAAGTGCCACTAATAGTTGACGCTGGAATAGGGAATAATTGGGATGAGGCCCATTAATTATCTTTTAGCCTTTTGATACTCAAAAAATCCTCTAATACTCCTCGTGCTTGATCAAGGCCTTGTCTTTTTAACGAAGAGAATAACTGGGTAGTCGCTGATCCTTCCAGTTCTAATTCAATACTTCTTAACGTCTCATTTGCTATTCGCCTTTTAACTTTATCTGCCTTAGTTAAAAGTATATGAATAGGAGTGCTTTGTAGCTTTGCAAAAAACAACATATTACGATCATGCTCAGATAAACCTCTCCGAATATCCACGATCATGAATATTCCACGCAAACTTTGCCGACTCTCACAATAATTCGAAAGCAATCTACCCCAATGGTCTCTGGTTGCCATTTTAACGCGCGCAAAACCGTAGCCAGGTAAATCGACTATGCGAGTCTCTTCAGTTAAATTAAAGAAATTTATAAGTTGTGTTCGACCGGGTGTTTTGCTGGTTCTCGCAAATTGCCGTATATTCACAATCACATTAATTGCGCTGGATTTACCAGAATTTGAACGTCCAGCAAATGCGACTTCTGCACCTAAATCATCGACAAATTGTTTAGGATGGTTTGCACTAAGAATAAACTTGGCTTTTGGATATTGTGACATGGCTGTATAATGTAAAAGTAATTAGATTAAAGAACGCATCATAAAGTAAAAATAACCTAATGGTAGTGATACTTTAAGTTACAATATCTAAAATAAAAAGCTATAAATATAAAGCTATAATTCTTAACACATAACAAATCGAAAAGTAATGGCCACTAATATGAAACTGAACTTTGTTTTATTTACTCTTTTATTCGTTCTGAATGCTACTAATGCAGAGTCTCTCATTGATGGATCTGTTGAAAATGGTAAAGCTATTTCAATTACGTGTGGTGCCTGTCATGGTGCAGATGGTAATAGCATTAATCCTTTATGGCCTAATTTAGCCAATCAACATGCATCATATTCTGTTGAGCAACTTACAGCATTTAGAGATGGTAAGCGCATGGATAGTCTCATGGTAGCAATGGCTGTTAATTTAAGTGATCAAGACATTAAAGATCTTTCTGTGTATTTTGAAAGTCTCCCCTCATCAGAAAAAGTAATCGCAGATCCATCAAGTTTCGAGATAGGGCAAAAATTATACCGTGGTGGTAATTCTAAAAGTGGAGTGGCCGCATGTATGGCATGTCATGGTCCTGCTGGTAAAGGTAATCCCGCTGCTTTATATCCTTCACTTAACGGTCAAGGTGCTATGTATACTGCAAAACAATTAAATGACTACGCCAGTGGTGCCAGAGTATCTATTGGTCCAGTACAAATAATGCAAGATATTTCAAATAAATTAACGAAAGAAGAAATTCAAGCGGTTGCCTCGTATATTCAAGGCTTGCATTAAACGAAAATATTCTAAAGAATAGAAAATCATTAATATAATAAAAATACAACTGAGAGGCTTTTATGTTAATTAAGTTATTATTCAATTTGATTGTTGCCCTGGCATTAACTAGTTGCAGCTCAAATGAAGCACCATCTATTGAAAGTACTTCAAATACTAAACAAGCGCCCACAAAAATTGTGGAGAAAAATGAAGTTGCCGCTCAGAATGAGTCTCTTTTAATTGAAGAATCTGATGCCGAAGAATTAATTCGTGATAATTCTCAACCAATAATTCTTGCTCAAGCCAATATCAATCAAAATAATAACTGGGAGTACAATGAGTCCGAACATTATATGCGCTTAATTCCTACCCAGCCTACTATTGGAGGCCCAGACAAAATAGAGGTGGCAGAATTTTTCTATTATGGATGTATTCATTGCATGACATTTGAACCTATTATTAATTCGTGGAAGAAAGATATTCCTGATAATGTCCGTTTTGTTCGAGTACCTGCTTTATGGAACCCTTTATTAAAATTACATGGGCGCATGTATTACACAAAAGAAGTATTAACGGAGAATGGAAAACTTAAAGATCCAGATGGTTTTCGAGCTCGCATATTTAAAGAATGGCATAATAAGAAAAATTACATGACATCAGAAACGGAGATCCAAAAGATATTTATCGATTTTGGTGTAAGTGAAGACGATTTCAAGAAAACATTTGCCTCATTTGAAGTAGCTCAAAAATTACGCTTAGCTGACGATCTAGCAAGACGTTATAGTATATCAAGCACACCAAGTATGGTTGTAAATGGCAAATATCGAACTGGTGCAGGAGAAGCTGGTAGTTATCCTTCATTAATGAAAGTAATTGATGAATTAATCGCACGTGAAACAATCAGATAATAAATCTTTATTCAAATTATGTCGGTGGCTATAATTTTCCATCCATCCTTGTGCTTTCGCCAATAAAGACGCCTCTGTTTTATTTCAATAATATTGTTATATTTAATTTCCTGAGTAAAACGAGATACAACAATATTCTCATCCGAAGGGTCGCCTATAATCATTAGATTCTCAATCATCATAGATTTATTTGTTACTAATGATTTATTAATGATGGCGTGCTCAGTCATTGGAATTACTAAAGGATTAGGCTCATAAAAAGATAGAAAACTTTCCAACCCAGAATCTTCAAAACTCTTCTTCCAAGCATTAAGAGCTTCATGAAGCTCGTCTCGGATCACAGTAATTTCAGCAAGAGATTTCCAATGCATTTTTTCAGTTATAATTACCGGAGTCACCATTGGAATCAACGTATCTGATAGCTTGAGTATTTCTTCATTGGTTAGCGCTAAGCAGCCATCAGTATCAAGAGGTGGGCGCTTAATAATATTAGGGTTTGTCCCATGCAACCAAATTCCATAGCCCGTCTTATCATTATGATGATCCAAAGCATTAGGGTAATC
>Ga0308019_10000037_pt1 | contig 76716 bp, 46 predicted proteins | sample Neamet284_FD_203135 | JGI IMG/M metagenome (GOLD analysis project Ga0308019, IMG submission 203135) | Marine microbial communities from water near the shore, Antarctic Ocean - #284 | ecosystem: Environmental > Aquatic > Marine > Unclassified | place: Southern Ocean | collected 2014-10-01
CATATTATATATTTTTTAAAATAAATTAGTATTGGTTTTCCAAACTGGTTATCCAAATTGGTTTTCCAAATTGGTTTTCCAAATATAGTTAAATATTTCTTAAAACAATAATAAAAAAATTTAATTACTAAAAACTAGCGTTTTAGACCATAAATTTTCTAGAAAAAAATTTAATTATCTATTAAAAATCTTGCTTTTACACAAGTAGCTCTATGTAAAACGTGAAGTGATAAATACTGAATCTAGATCTTTCTCTATGTTTGTTACTTCAACCATTCTAAATTTCAGTTTTCATCTATAAAACTAGTAATTTGAAAATGATGCTATTTATCATTACAAGCCTATTACACTTGCGTCAAATAAAAATTTAACAAGCATAATCTTTAATTATACTCAATTCTTTTTTCACTTAAACCATCACCAAGTAATTCCTGCTCTTTGTTCTAATCTTAAAAAAAATTAATTACTTTCTACAAATGTTTTTAATACCTCTGTCATTATAATATAGTGCTAGTATTAAAGATGTTAATGTTCTTTTTATTGCAAAATTAAAAGATTAACTATTTCTCTAACTTCATAAAATAATCAAAAATTTCCGGAACATTAGCATTTCCCATTTCTGCACTAACAGCAGCCTTAAGATTTGTAGAAGTAGCTTCAGCAATAAGAGAGGTTGTACCAAGATCATTCATCATTTGCACAAAATATCCTAAATCTTTGTTCGCATTATTGATTGAGAAACCTAAATCACTCACGTTGTCTACAGCATAATGTTTGCAAAATTTCATAAATGGAGAGTTTGAAGGCCCAGAAGACATGATGTCAAACAATTGCTGCGTATCTACACCTGCTAATTTTGCCGCAACGAAGGCTTGTGACATCGCAACTACAGTAGTCATACCTATAAAATTATTGATAAGCTTCGTTGTGTGTCCAGCTCCAGCAGCACCAAGATAAAATACATTTTCACCCTGTTGTTCTAGTACTGGCCTTACTTTTTCAAAAGTGTCTTTATTACCTGCAGCCATAATATTAAGCAGGCCATCTTTAGCATGCGCTGGTGTGCGTCCAAGTGGGGCATCAATCATGCCAGCACCTTTTTCTGCAAGAGCTTTACCTATTTTTATAGTAGAAGCAGGAATAGATGTTCCGAAATCAATCAAAACAGCACCTTCTCTAATACCAGCAAGAATACCTTCTTCACCGTACACAATCTTTTCAACAACAGCAGAAGTTGTAAGACAGAACATAATGATGTCACTCTTTGCTGCTAACTCTTTTGGTGAGCTAGCTTCAGTAGCATTACCACGAGCTATAACTTTTGCAACTTCCTCTTTATTAAGATCAATTACTATTAGCTCAAAACCTCTTTTTTGAAGATTTTCCACCATGTTACCACCCATAAGGCCAAGTCCTATAAATCCGATAGTAGGTTTTTTCATATTTTATTTATTTTATTTTATAATTATTATTTTTGTAAGTATCTACATTGCTTTAACAATGTGTATATTCTATTTTTTACTGGATGTAGTCCTTGTTACTCTCGATAACAAAGAGAAAAAAATGAAGTTTCTTTTCCTTTAATTTCATCTCCAATTAAGTTTTTTATGAACATAAATATTACCTAATCGACACTATTTAATGGCTAACTTCTAATTCATAAAAACGAACTCTAGAAAATGCTCCTTTATCTCTAGATTGAAAGTAATTTCCAGCTTTAAAGTAATTCTCAAAAATCCCCCATTTTCTCATATGAATATTCTCGTAAACCTTAAATTCATTCTTGTTTAAAATTATTACCATTTTACCTTCTGTAACTTTTACTTCTAATATAAATTTCCGAAACCCTACTTTTTGCTCAAAATTGAAACCTTCATCGTTATCCCAGGCTTTTTCATGTAGCATTTCTTCATAAGAAGCATTTAGGTTTTTTAAAATCTTAGTTTTTACTCTAATTTTTCCTTTATCCCAATATATTTTTAAAATTGGTGGTGCATTGTTATCATCTTCACCAATTAAATCTCGTTGTTCATTTGTTAGACGACCATGAATTTGCATAATAATTGTTCTGTGGTACTTCCCATCAGAATCTCTAGTGGTAGCGTCCATAGCCAACTTCCCTTTCATATAAGCTCCTTGGGCAAAAGTCCAGTTTACATTGTTTTCTCCTGGCACCATTTGTTCTCTTAATTCTGATCTAGTATACTTTGTGTTTCTAGTTTTCGAATTGGTAGGCATCGCGTGAAAAACAATCGCTCCTTTTGTTGAATCTATATACATGTAAGGTTTTGCAATTTTGTTATTTGCAAAATCTAAAATCTCAGGTGGGCTAATTTCAACAGGTTTTCCCTCTTTATTGGCAACTGGTAGTGTTACTTTCCAATGACTTAAATCAATTTTTGGAAGCTTTACTTTTTTCCGTTTCTTTCGTTTTTTCTTCTTTTTTTTTGAAGTAGTTTCAATATTAAATTTAGCAAAGCTATTATTATTTTGTGCATAACAATCAGACTTACCAAAAATAAATAAGGGAAATATTAAACTTAAAAAAAATAAATTAAAAAAAAAATTCATTAATTAATAAACTTTTACATTATCAATCCAAGCGTCTTTAGGAGTTACTGCATAGAACATTACTGCTATTTCACCACTACTATTAGTCGTAAAAGGAATTAGAACTTTTGTCCCTCTAGTAGCATTAAATTTACCTTCATTTATAGTTCCAACATGATTTCCTAAATTAGAATTTATATTGTTTACTGCATTTGCACCATCTACATAGTGTTCATCAAGGATTAGGCCTACGACTCTTCTTCCTCCAATTGGATCATCTGCACTATCATTTTTTATTGCATATTCATACTCTAAAGTATAGTCTGTATTTGGTTGTAATGTAAGTGCCTGGTATGCATATCTAGAACTTGAAGATTGAAGATATCCACCGGATTGACTTGAAGACCATTTTGCTCCTTTTGTTTTAGACCCATTACTTGAACCGTCATAATTTGTCCAAGAACCATCAGAACTTGAACCATAAGGATTTGTTTCTCCATCTGTAAAAAGTCCCCATTTCCAGAAATTCTGCCCTCCATTAAAATCTCCATTTAAAATAGTAGAACGATCTACTCTAGGCATGTAGATATTATCTACATTCAAAGTTGCATGATCTTTAGCAGTGCCACCCATGCCTACTTCAAATTTAATTTCATCAAATTGAATAATGGGTGCAGAAAAATCTGAAGCCAAATTATAATCAAAACTAACCCATTCTCCATCCGTTAATTCTATACCATCAATGGTATATTCTGAATCATTTACAGTATCAATTAAAGTTATTTTTAATACATCAATTCCAGTTTCAAAATTAGAATGAATATCAAAATGAATATTATTAACACCAATTCCGCTAGCAAATGCATCTGCAATTACAACATTATTACTTAATTTTAAGACTCCAGTAGCTGTTCCCAAGCGAGAAATTTGAAGAATAGAATTACCAGAATCTAATGCTACTTCATTAGCCCCTGCTAAAGAAGTACCCGTTGCATAGGATATAAAAGACCCTTCATGATCAAAACCATTAGAAAAGATAGAAAATACATTATTTCTTCCCTGCTCAGCCGGTGATGCGGGAGAAGTATTTATAGACTGAACTTCATGATTGACAGTTATATCTTCTGTAAGCACAACGTCATCAAGACCTTTGTTAGATTTTGCTGTTACAGTTATTGTATAATTAACAGTTTCAAGCTCATTTGGGTAATCGTAAGAAGCAGTAGAACCACTATCTCCTGAAATTGTTAAAGGAGAAGCTCCTGCTCCAAAGTCTACTACATAAAAATCAACTCCAATAGCTAAAGGACTTACAGTTACATACGTACCGTCTTCCATACCAGCTTCATCTGCTCCAATAGATAATGAAAAACTTGAAAAAGTTATTATTTTAAGGCCAGTACCTGTAATATTTTCAGTTGGAATAAAATCATTTTCTTCACAAGATGTTATAAATCCTATTACCAGTAGGGTTAATATTCCTTTTTTTAATAAATTCATAATTATTTATTTTTTATTTTTATTAAATGCTAACAAGATTAGTTTGCAGAGTATACTTTAACATTATCAACATATGCATTCCCTGTAATTGTTTGGCCATATATCCAAATAGTAACATTACCACTAGCATTAGTTGTAAATTTTTTTCTAACTACTGTACCAATTCCGGGTGCAGCACTTAATTTACCATTTGCATCCGTTCCAATACTTTGTGCCAAAGCTCCACTAACAGAACTTTCAAAAGCGTCAGCTCCATCTGAAAAGTGTCCATCTAAAATTTCAACAATTATTTTCCCTCCAGCATTTTCCATAGCATATTCATATTCTATAATATATTCAACTTTACGATCTACTGTTGTAGGAGAAACTATAATTGGTTGATTTGCAAATCTACTTGAAGAATTTCTAGATCCATCAGCATTAATTGAAGTAGAAGATTTCCATTTTGCACCTCGTGTTTTAGAGGTTCCTTCTACACCTTCAATGTTTGTCCAAGAACCATCTGAACTGGCATCAAAAGAAGTTTTAGTACCTCCAGTAAAAGAACCAGATTCCCAACCCTCTCTAGATTTTTCAAAGTCTCCGTTTATAACCGTTACTGGAAGAGGTGAAAACTTATCTACAACATTAACTTCAATTGTAATACTTGTAGCTGCTTCATTTCCATCAATAGATGTTAAAGTAACGGGATATGCACCCTCACCTAAAGCAAAAGTATGGCTTGGATCTTTTTCTGTTGAAGTCACTCCTTCACCAAAGTCCCAAAGATAGTTAGTAGATTCAGTTGATAAATTGTTAAATTGAATGTTCTTGAAGTTTTCTGCATTTGGTATATACTCAAAATAAGCAGTTGGCAGCGTATTATCTGGTAATGAACCTGCCTCGGGTAATTCAAATTCAAAAGCATCTTCACAACTAACAAATAATGCCAGTATTGAGAGGCATAATACTACCTTTAAAGTATTTTTAAAATTATTTAATTGATTTTTCATTTCGATTAATTTTAAATATTATTATTATTGAGGGTTCTGCGTTAAAAGACCATCACTTAAATTAATTTCCCTTGCTGGAATTGGAAGCAATAATCTTCTGATATTATAACTCGTATATCCTTTAGTATCTGCATGTGCGCCCAAAACATCGTTTGCAACTCCAAATCTAACTAGATCAAAGAAACGATGATTTTCAAAAGCTAGTTCTACTCTTCTTTCAAGTAATAAAGCTTTTCTAGTTAAAACTAACGGACGATCTGCAACCGCATCAAATCCTGCTCTAACTCTCACTTTCATATAAGAATCTAGCGCAGCAGGATCACTTGTATCATTTCCTTGCATTATCGCCTCAGTATGCATTAATAGTACATCTGAATAACGTAAAATAATCCAATCATTACCGGCATTACCCGGTTGATCTCCATAAGTAGGTAGATTCGTATCAGAAATATCAGATAAGTCTGGTAAAAATTTTATTACTTCTGCAGATTCTGGCGCTGGTAAACCTGTTGTTTCATTAACTAGCTCTGCATCATCTCCAAATGCAGCATAAGAAACGGCCGTTCTATTTCCTCCATTACCATTAAAAGCAGTTACCAAATTAGGATTTACGATATTAAGCCCATCTTGCCTACCTTGACGACTGTATGAAGTAAATTCAGATGAAAAACCTTGACTTTCTTCTGGGTTTCCTGATAAATACTGAATTGCAAAAATAATTTCACTATTTAATTCGTTGTAAAAAACGTCTTTGTAGTTCGCTTGTAATGCGAAACCACTATTATTTACAATATCCTCACATAATGCCTTTGCACCAACATAATTAGGAGTTGGTTGTGTTAAATAAACCTTTGCTAAAATTCCTTGGGCTGCAGCTTTAGAAGCTCTCGATTTATGAGTGTTGTCTAGATAAGTAACTCCTGCTTGTAAATCTAACACGATTTGTTCATAAACATTAGCAACATCTACTCTTGTAAAAAGTAATTCTTTTTCTTCAGAAGAAACCACTCTAGTTACCAAAGGCACAGCACCATATAATCTAACTAAATTAAAATAAGCATACGCCCTTAAAAATTTAGCTTCAGCTGTATATTTATTAATATTTACATCATCAGCATTTTCAATATATTGTAAAACATTATTTGCTCTAAATATAATCTCATACATAGACTGGTAATAATCTTCAGATTGAATGTTATCTGGTTCTACTATATATCTATGAAAATCTGCTCTTGAGCCTTCAAGTGTTTTACTTCTTGTATTGTCAGAACGATGTTCTGTTAAAAGGTACTCTAATTGAACCCCCCTATTGAATCTTGTAGAATTTGATTCTGTATTTTCATTGACTCCTTGAATGGCATCATAAATTCCAACTATACCACTTAATACATCTGAATCCGTTTGAAAGAAAGTGTTTGATACAATAACAGAATCAGGCAGTGGGTTTAAAAACTCATCTGTATCACAAGAAACAAACATAGCTCCTGTTACCGCAAAAATTAAAAATTTTATATATTTCATAATTAATATTTTTTTTATTAAAAGTTTACGTTTAAACCAAATGAAACGGTACTAAATAATGGTGTACCAGCTCTTTGTGCTCCATAAGATTGAGGCGTGTTGTTGCTATCTATAAATTCTGGGTTAAACCCATGATAATCATTAGATGTAATGTATAGTAAATTCTGACCTGTAGCATAAAACCTTAATGACGACAGACCTATTTTAGATACAACATCTTCTGACAAGGTATACCCTAAGTTTACGTTTCTTAATGAAAAATACCCTGCACTCATTACAATATCATTTGTATGAACTCTTTGTTGAAGAAAAGAAGCATCTGGAATAACGCCTGCATCTACAACTGCTTGTACATCTGAAGTAGCACCTGTCCAATGCGTGTAAAAATATTGATCACCTACATTTCTTACTTCAGCTCCTTGACTTCCTTGAATCATAAAAGAAAAATCAATGTTTCCTAATTTGAATTCGTTTGATACACTCCAAGTAATTTCTGGGTATGGATTTCCTAAAATAGTTTTATCATCATTTGTAATGATACCATCACCATTTAAATCTTTAACAATAACGTCTTCAGAGATACCGTTAATAGGAATCCAAGGAGAATTCCAATATTCACTCGATAAATCTGTATCTACTACATATCCATAAAAAGAAGAAATTGGATTTCCGATTGAATTAATCCATTGAGAACCTCTACCAAAACCATCTTCCGTTAAGGCTCCATTAGACTCTCCATATTCAAGTAACTCATTTTTATTGGTAGATGCAATTAAAGTAGTGCTCCAAGAAAAATTCTCACTTGAAATGTTTTTAGTTCTTAATTCTAATTCAAAACCACTATTTGCAACTTTACCTAAATTTACGATACCGCTATTAAAACCAGTAACATAAGAAACAGGGTTGTTTAATAATAACTTATCACTTGTTCTCTTATAATAATCTAATGAACCTGAAATTCTATTATTAAATAATCCGAAATCTATCCCTGGGTTAAATTCTTCAGAAGCTTCCCATTGTAACAATGAGTTCACAATATTTAGAGGAGAATTACCTCCTGAAATACTATTACCAACAATAGCATTAGCACCCGTTAATTGTGCCAAATATGGCCATGCATTAACTGAAACATTTCCTACGTTAAAATTTTCTGCTCCTGTAAGACCGTAACTTACTCTTAATTTTAATTTACTTAAAACATCACTTTCGCTTAAGAAGTTTTCATTATGTGCGTTCCAACCCATAGACAGTGCAGGAAAATCACCCCATTTAGAATCTACACCAAAAACAGAACTACCATCTCGTCTGAAAGAAGCTGATACTAAATATTTATTTGCAAAAGCATAATTAATTCTTCCAAAATACCCGATTTTATTTTTTACAACATTAATCTCTCCTTCATTTATAATCGTAGTAGCACCTTGTAAGTTTTTTAATAAATCATTAGAATACCCTGTACCTACAATTTGACTTATTTCTTCTTTTCTTTTTTGAATAGTAATACCTGCTAAAGCACTTAACTCATGATCTCCAATTTGTTTATTGTATAATAAAGTATTATCAGAAATTAACCTTGTTTTAAATCTATTATTTAATAAATATTGTGCTCTACTGTTTCCTGCAGAATGGTGTTGTGTGCCATCCCACCTTGTTCTTTTTCGTTGTTCTATTGTTACACCGAGGGAAGTTTTAGCGGTAAGACCATCTAAAATTTTATATTGCAAATAAGCAGAACTTAATAATTTAGTATTAAACTCAAAATGTTCTCTTTCCGCATATTGTGCATATGGATTTGAATCTCCAGAAGTACGAGGTCTACTATCACTTCCATCTCCATCTAAATCTAATTCAACCAAATGGTTTTCATAAAAATAATCTCCAATTCCCACATTTGGATAAGCATCTCTATTAATAAATTGCAATGTTTCAGCAGAATGGTAGATAGGTAACCAAGGAGATTGACGTGTTGGATTATGAATTGAGGTAGGAAGTGCTCTTCTTTTAGAAAATGAAGGAGTTGCACTTAATCCAAATTTCAAATTATCTGTTAATTTCGTACTTAATTTTAATTTTGCTGAATATAGTTTGTAATCATCAGTTATTACAACACCCTCATCGTGCATATATCTTAACGAAGTATTAAATTTTGTATCTTCTGTACCTCCACTTGCCGATAACGAGTGACTTTGAATGAAACCTCCATCAAAAAAAACATCTTGCCAATCTCTGTCAATACCAGTTACTTCTACTATTTTCTGTGCATATTGAGTGGTTTCTGAAAGTTGACCCGTTGCGGCGAACTCTTTAGCGGCCCAATCAGCAACGCTCTTTCTATAATCATCACTTCCAAACGCTTTTTTATACCCTGTAAAGGTATTGTAAGAAAATTTTGTTGGTCCTACTTTTCCAGTTTTTGTTGTAATTAGAATTACACCATTTGAACCTTCACTACCATAAATTGCAGCTGATGCCGCATCTTTTAAAACTTCAAAAGATTCTACATCATTCATATCTAAATTTCCTAAGAATCCAGAATCAACAACAATTCCATCCACAACGATTGCGGGTCCAGAATCTGCAGTAATAGAGCCAAAACCCCTAATTGTAATAGTAGGAGCAGCACCTGCTTCTGCACTTGTTGCTTGGATATTTACACCAGAAACCTGACCAATTAAAGCATCATCTACCCTTGCTACTGCAATTTGATCTAGCTTTTCGTTTTTTACTTTTGAAATAGCACCCGTTAAATGGCTTTTCTTTTGAGTACCATATCCCACAACTATAATTTCATCCAAAGAAGATACATCTTCTGTTAATATTACATTTAAAGTTTTTTGACCATCTATTATAACAACTAGTGATTTAAACCCTAAATAAGAAAACTGTAATGCATCTCCATTTTTTACTTTAATGGTAAACTTACCGTCAAAATCAGTTTGAACTCCCTTAGGAGTATTTAGTATTGTAACGGATACTCCAGGAAGTGGCGAATTATCTCCCTCTGAAGTTACTAAACCTGTTAGGTTTTTTTCTTGCGCAAACGCAAAAACATTTACTAACATCAATACTAATAATGTTATTTTAAATTTTAATTTCATAATATGATTTTATGTTTAAAAATAAATTTGTTCACAAATGTTGTGATCATTGATTAACATAATTTTAAAAAAATCATGCATTAATTCTACTTTCTATTAATATTTTATAAATTTGGTTTACCAAATTGGTTTACCAAATATAGTTCTTTATTTCATAAAATCAAAAAAATATTAAGAAATGTATATTTTTCTATAATTTAATTTGCTTTGAAATAGTATTAATCTATTTCTTTCTTACTCTTTATCTCTAAAATAAGAAACACCGTCACCACTTAAGAAATCTTCTCTTACAGGGCTAAATGTGTCGATTAATTGACCTTCTTCTAAACAAATTGCACTATGTAATAAATTAGGCTCAATATATACACCATCTCCAGCTTCAACAATTTGCTTTACTCCGTTAATTTCAAATTCAAATTTACCTGAAACTACATAAGTAGCTTGCGTGTGAAAATGTTGGTGAGGTGAACCTAATGCCCCTTCTTCAAATTTTACGCTTACCATCATAATTTGGTTATCGTACCCTAAAAATTTTCTTGATACTCCTCCACCAAGTACTTCCCACTCCATGTCTTTTGTAATAACGTATTTTTCGCTGTTTCTATTCATTTTTTTTTTAAGATTAAATTTAATTATAATAATAATAATAATAAGAACCTACCCAGGTATAGTTCTTTTCGTTTATTGTTATTGTATGTTTTGCATCTTTTGATGCGTTTGTATTTGCTGTTATAAACAATTTAGTATTTCCATTTATATTGGTTATTGAAATAGCTGTGTAATTTACTGTGTCTAAAACTACTTTTAATGCTGTAATATTACTTTTAGAATTAACTGCAGATTCTGAAACAGGAGAATAACTACCATGTGCTTCTATAGCCGAAACAAAAAGAGTGTTTTTAGTGTTTTTTCTTCTTAATATTATTGCAGCCTCTCTACGTAAATTGAATTCCGGGTCATTTGCTCCAATTCTGGTGAAAAGTATTTCATCATTTTTATTAGAAACAGTTGTTAAGCTATAAAATTTACCATTATTTAACCATGAAAATTTAGTGTTGTCTTTATTAGATTTTCCATTACCCTCTATATATAAATGTTGATATCCGTTTTTGCTTCCTAAAGGTTTTAATATTTTTGGTGTTGAATACTCAAAGTTTGTATTTAATACTTGACCTAAAAAGTAATATGGGAAATCATATTGATTTGTTTTATCAGAAACTACTTTCATAATGTCTAAAACAAAAGGTTTTTCGAAATCTTCATCTTTAATAATAGCAACTGTTCTTTGCATATCTGTACCAGGATATGTGTTTGTTACTTTTGCACTTGAAGCTTGTACGTTTTTATTATCCGAAGAAAAATAATGTAAATCTGGATGATTTTGACTTCCTATTTCATATTTACCGCTATAATGAGAAGTTTCATTTTGAGTTACAGTATTATGTGCTATGGTTTGTTTTGCCCAAGTCTTGTTTTCTTTTAGATAATTTCCTCCACCTTTTTGTTCAATATTTACAAAACGAGCTAAACCATAATCTTGAAGTACTTCATCACCTTTTTCGTATAATGAATAAGATAATTTATCATAATGACCATGACTAGATCCTTGAGATGCATATTTAAAGACAAGTTCAATATCTTCGTTTCTTAAAATACCAACTCCACCTTGTTTTCCTTCTGGTCCATCAGATAAATTTATTGATTTTTTCTCGAATGATTTTGCTTTTCCATTTTTAATACCAAGTGCAACAGCTAAACCAGAATCGTCTAATAATACTTTATTTTGTTCAGTAGCAATTGATAATAAACCTGCATCTTGTTTTCCAAAATGATAAGAAATATCTACAGCAGTAACTAAAGCGTCATTGTAATATGACATTCCTTTTTGACCATCGTTCAAAGGGAAAAAATCTCCATCTGCATCAGATAAATTTAAAAGTGCATTTATTGATTTTAAAAGCACTCCTTCTTTATATTCAAAAATCTTTAATTCTGGTTTTACGTTATGTAATCCTTCAGCAAAAACTAAAAAAGGATACATTGCATAACGCTGGTAATATGGTCCTTCATTATAATATCCATCTGGAGAAAAAGGTTCTTCAATATTAGCTAAAAAACCTGCTTTTCCATCTTTATTTATAAAACCACCATCATCATCTTTTGCAGTTTTATCCATTTCTTTTCCTTTAATTCCGTACAAAGCACGATCAATTAAATCTTGGTCATTCATCACCAAACCAATCATACCAACAGCTGCATTTCCCCAAGTACTATGGTTGTGAACTCTTTGATAAAATTGTGGACTATCTACAGAAATATGATCTGCAAATGGTTTAAATAAGTTAATTTCTAATTTATTACGTTCTTCTTCTGATAAATAATTATAAACACAATCATAAGCTTGACTAACATAAACTAACCAGTTAGCATCGTTTAAACATTGCCAAAATAATTTACCTCTTGCATAAGATCTTGTTTTTGGATGCAACGGTAATGTCTTATACATTGCCTCATATTGCATTAACATGTCTTTTACGTATTTTGCATATTTTTCATCATTTAATATTTGGTATAAAACACCTGCTTTTTGTAATACAATCATGTTACGTTTATGACGAACATGTGTGTAACCACCAGAATAATCTAATGGAGTTGGTGTTTCTATTCCTAATGCAATTTCTGCATCTATTTCTTTTTGAACAGCTTTTAATGTATTATCAAAAATTGGAATATTACCTAGTTGGGCTCTAATCTCTTTTACACCTTGAGTAGTAAGAATTAAGTTAGGGTGAGACTCATCAGTTTGAACATCACCATTTGTTTTCTCTGTAGTCTTGTTACAAGAAACGGATATCACTATTAATAATAGAAATACGATGCTTTTTGATATGCTGTTTTTTAATTTCATACTTAATCCTTTGATTGTAAATTGAATTTAAAATTGGTTAACCAGATTGGTCGACCGAATATAAGGTTATTTGATATTTTAACAAAATAATGAGATACAAATTAGTGGTTTGTCGCTGAAAATGTGATAAATATCAGTTATACAGTTTCGAATTTAATAAGAAGTAAAAAGCCCATTTAAATTAATAAATGAGCTTTTATAAGTAAATAATTCAAAAACTTACTCAATAATAATTTTTCTTGTACCTACAACATCTCCACTTACAAGTTTTAAAATATAAACTCCTTTTGCTAATGAAGAAACATCTATTTTGTTGTTTTTTAAGCTAGTTGTAGAAACAACCCTCTTTCCTATGCTACTAAAAATCTCAGCTTTTTCAATTGATTTAACTGAAGAAATGTTAATTAAATTTTTTGCAGGATTTGGATATACACTAAAGTTTGCAGCAAAAATATCTTCTGTAGAAGCTGTTGCCGTAGCAACAAGACTTATATTGTCAAAAAACACTTCATTTGAAGAATCTACAGCTAATGGAGCTCTCACATAAATTACAATTTTACTTGTAGATGCTGTAAAATCAAAAGTATTTGTAGTAAAATTATTAGTTGTTGCGTTTGATTTACTTGAATTAAAATCATTTGTAATGTTAAAATAACCATCAACAGAAGCACTCGAGCTAGTTAAACCATCTTCAGAAATAATTTCAGTATTTAATATAAACACTTCTGTAGGAACATTTTCAGCCTCAGAGCGTGAATCAAGAGTAAAAGTATATTCAGTACCTGAAGTAACAGCTATCACTTGATACAAACGACGACAAGCTTCATACAACTTAACTCCTCTAGTTTTAACCCCCTGATCTAAACCAGCACTATAATCCCATTGACCATCAGAGGTAGAACCAGGTTGCTCATCCGCGTCACCACAATTTGCTGCAAGCCAATCAGCTAAATCTGAATTATACCAAATAGCTCTATAAGGACTATCAATATCAGTTCCCGAATCATCTTGTATTGTACTATTAGGTGTCATATCCCAAGCATCTGCATTATCACTAGTACTACTAGTATGCCCATCAGCATTGCCATTCAACACAAGGTTAGTTTGAGCAAAAAATGTAGTACCTGCCATTAATATAATAAAAAGTAGTGTTTTTTTCATAAGAGTAAATTTTAAAAATAGGTTAAACTATAATAATTAATATTGGTATACCAATTTGGTATACCAAATTGGTATACCAAAAATACAAATAAAATTGGATAATAAAAATTTTAGGATAAATATTTTAAAAATCTAGTTCTTAATTAGTTAAAAAAAATAAAAAATTATTTACATTTTAATTATTGTTATAGATGTAAATCAGACTCATTATTCTAGAATGGTTATTAGTATTGAAACTGAGTTTTGCCCATCATTAATTTTAATAATGTACAGACCACTTTTAAAAAGAGAAATATCTAGGCTCGAATTGTAAGTAGTATTAGGTAAATTTTTAGCTAAAATTTTTCTACCATCAATAGTATAAAGTGTGATTTCTTTTATTGGCTGATTTGTATTTTTAATGTAAAGAATATCTTTTGCCGGAACAGGATAAACTAATACATTTTTATTAAATTCAAAATCATTTACAGAAAGTACTGCATCTCCATAAAACTCTATTTCTCCAATTGCTGTCCATTTACTAGTTCTTGTAACTCCTGCGTTATTAAATCTTCCATAGCCTAATAGTTTCACATAACGAGCGTTGACATCTACATCATATTTATTAAACTCTGTGGTATTGGTTGCAGTTAATAACAAATCTCCAGAAGTAGGTAAGATCATTGAAAAATCTGAGGAGTCCGTTCCTGTGGTAGACACCCAAATTTGAATTCCAAAAGAGTCTGATTTGTTTGTTGTATTAAATTGGATAAAATCTAGAGAATGGTTACTACCTAAATCATAAATAATATACTCTCCATCTCCTTTATAATCTACAGACAAAACATCTCCATCATCAGCCGCCCAAACGGAGGTCATATTTTTATCTAGAGTATTAACTGCATAATTCTCTTTTGGAGGAGTAGCACTAAGGTTTACTTCTTCTTTCGAAAAAGAATGTATTGTAACCAGATCGCCTGCAACACCTGTATTAATTAAATTTGTAAGAGCAGTAGCATCTTGAGTAATAGTTAACGTTCTTACAATATCATCACCTCCTGCATCTTGCGTGAAAGTTACCGTGCCAATTCTACTAACTGTAGCTGTATTTTCAGTAACTGTAACTGAAACTGTTTCATCACCAGTGCCCGAACTAATATCAATAGAAATCCAAGCATCGTTAGACAAAGCTGTCCAACTTACATTAGCAATAACAAAAACATCAGAACTCGCAGCATCAGGATTAAGTGTTGGCAAACTATTAACAGTTAAAGATTCTGACTCTTCAATAGTACAAACACCATTGTTTATATTTGCCCCTAAATCATCTAAAAAACAAGCTCCAATTCCGTATCCAACCATAGCATCAGTTGTCGGTGTATAAGTGCCCATATTTGCACCTTTGCCTGCAGACCCAGTTCCTGAAAAAGAAAAAATTTCCTCAACAGCAGTGGCCGTAATAACCGTCTCCTCAGAAAAACCTGTATTTGTTACACCTAAATCAGTTCCAGTATAAACGTTTCCAGTATACGCTAAAAGTGCACCAAGACTTGCATAATCACCCTTAATAACTTCTGTTAAATTTGAGTTACCATCAGTAAAATAAATTAAGTTGTATTCAACTATTCCTGAAGGATTATTGGATCCTTTAGCTGTGTTATAATATAAAGGAGTATTGGTGTTTATAATTGTGTTATTAGAAAGATTGATATTTTCAATTTTCTGATATCCGTTTGTAGTACCTGTTGCATCACAAGCAACTGCACTATTGTCTCCTCCTCCTAAAAACGTAATCCCATTATTCCACTGAGCTTGCGAATTAACATTAATGCAATCTTGAATATAATTATTAGTAATTGTATGATTACTATCAGTAATTCTAATTCCTCCTGTTCCTTCAACATCTTCGCCTAAAAAATAATTCCCATCAACTAAAGCATTAGAACCATGTCGAAGTACCAAAGAACCTCTACATCTTCTAAATGTGTTATTGGTAAATATGTTATTCTTACTTTTATTCGTAATAATTTCATTTTCACCGTCAGCTTCAACAAAATAATTATTTTTAACTGTAGTATTATTATTTACATTTTGTTCATCACTAGCACCCAAACGTATCGTTTCACTGTCTCCAGCATTCGTTAACGAAGTATCCGTTTTTGCATATTTATAGAAATAATTATTACTAATAGTATGACTAACTGTTTTACAAGCGGAATCTTCAGCATTGTATTGAAGTTCAACTAAAACCATAACTCCTGCATTTGATTTATTCATAAATGAACAGTTAGTTACGGTATTATGAGTTCCGTACAAGACAATCCATCTATGTTTTACACTTGTCCCAGTCTCAAAATCATCTGGATCAACCGTTAAACCATCAATAGCACAATTTTGAATTTTACTATAATTAGCATACTTAGAGCCATCTCTAAATTCAATAAAATTGCTAGCACCATAACCACCTTTCCAGTGAAAACCGTCAACAATAACGTGATCTCCTCCAATACTCATTTTTAAACCACCAGTAAACTTAACCCCTCCAGGAGTTGCCGATTTAAATGTAATAGGCAAAGCTGCAGTGCCTGTTGTTGGTGAAAATTTAATTCTTTCATCTGAAGTATATGTCCCATTTGCTAAAACAACAGTATCTCCTGCTCCAAGCGATAATCCTGCGAGTTGATTTGGATTAGTAATAGTATGAGTAGTTTGTGAAAATATACTCACTGAGAACAACCATAAAAAAAAGAAATTTTTCGAAAATGTTAGAACACAAACTTTCATAATTATTGTATTAGTATTTTTTTAAATCGATTATTAACGATCACTATATAAATGCCTTTGGGAAGTTTGGTTACTTCTATTTTGCCTTTAGACAAAGCAATGTAATTTTGTAGCACAATTCGTCCAAGTGAATCTATAATTTTAACAGATCCAATATTTTTATTTTTTAAAAGTATCGTTAAATAATTTCCCTTTATTGGATTAGGATAAAGTTGTAATTCTGTGTCATTATCAAAATCAACTATATTTAAAGTTTGATCTGCACCAAAACCAAGTTTTAAGCCTACATCTGCTATTGAATAAGGAAGGTTGGTGCCACCTGAATTGAACTCTTCTGCACCTCTATCGAAATCGTTAGATCTTATACCTCCTGTAATATCAGTACTTAAAAAGTTATAAGTTCCTAAACCTGAATTTAAAGCAGCACTTCCGCTTGTAATGTTGTAAAAATCACTTCCACTTGTTAACAACCCAGAAGTTACTGTTTGGTTTGAGTTTAAGCCATTTATTAGATCCCAATTTCCGTTTTGAGTTATGTTTCCTTCATAAATTGAAGTACCAAAAGGAACTGTAGTTTCTTCAAAAGCAGAATCACTAGAATTTAGCATTATATTGTTTGCAACTATTAAGTTTTCTGGAGCTAAAGTCAAAGCGCTATTAACTTTAGTTCCAATACGTATTGCTAAATCACAATTTACAAGTGTATTATTTATTATTTGTACATTTTTTACTTGATAGTATTCATTTAACGCAGAATTCGGCTTACCATTACTAACATTTATACCTCCTGTAGCTCCAGAACCAGAACCACTTGGTTTTCTATGATTAACGCCTTCAATATAGTTATTGTAAATCTTGTGGTCTTCACCTATAACTCTAATCCCACCTGAAAAAGAATTATTATTAGCAAAAAAGTAATTACCATAAACTTCAGTATTATTGCCATGTCTTAAAGTTAAAGTTCCTTGAAAATCTCTAAAAGTGTTATTATAATATTTGTTACTACCGCATTTATTAGAAATAATTTCTACTTCGCCTGACCAATTATTAAAAAAATTATCATAAACCTCTGTAAAAGAATCAGAAAGAGATGTTGTGCTAACACCTATACGTATGGCATCTTGGTCGTTTAATCCATTAACATCATTATTTACTGGAACTCTATCTGCAAAATAGTTATGATGAATTTTAGAATAATCTGGAGTTGAATTATTATGATTATCGTTAATAATACTACCAACACCATTTTTACCAATAAATGAAGAATAACTTACTTCATTATACTCCCCATAAATAATAATCCATTTAAATTTAAGTGTTTCTTGACTTGATGTACCATTATAAGAATCTATTTTTATATTTCTAACAATACAATTTACACAATCGTTATTACTTGTATCTCTAAACTCAATAATTGGTTCAATTTTATCTTCATTTGTAATAAGACCAGATGCATTTTGAAAAATAACGCCTTCAAAAATAATATAAGAACCTCCTAAACTAATATTTGATCGACCTTCAAAAAATACATTCCCAGGAGTTTGTGCCTTAATCGTTATTGGATTTGATTCTGTTCCAGTTTTGTTAATATTAATTTGAACATCGGTCCATGTTTGGTTTGCTAATATTATAGTTGTACCAGCTGAAGCGTTTGATATCGCTGCATTTAATTCATAATTTGTAGAAACTTGCTGGCTATATACAGAAACTATACTTAAAATGATAAAAATACAGAAAGAGATTAAATATTTACTCATAAATTAATTCTAAAAAATTAAAAGTCAAACTACATATTATAAACACCACCATTAATATCTAGTGTTGCACCAGTGATAAAACCATCATATTCCGAAGCTAAATACAAAACAGCTCTTGCAACATCTGCTACGTTCCCTGCTCTTTGGATTGGAATACCTGCAGTTGTTGCTGCTGCAGACTCTTTTGTTGTATGCGTATTATGAAAAGAAGTACCTAGAATAAGACCAGGAGCAACTGCATTTACTCTTATTCCTTGAGGACCTAATTCTGTTGAAAGTGCACGAGTATAAGTTAATATTGCACCTTTACTTGCAGCATATGCCAAAGAACCTGGATGACCACCTTTTCTGCCTGCTAAAGATGCTAGGTTAACAATACTACTATTTTCATTTATAGCCAAATAAGGAGCTGCAGCTTTAGTTACATACATCATAGAAGTAAGGTTTATATTCATTACTTTATTCCAAAAATCAGTTGTTATATCATTTAAAAGGCAACGTGCTACAAGAGATCCAGCATTATTGATAAGAATATCTAAACTACCTAAACTTTTTAATGTTTCAGCAACTAACTCAACTGCATCTTCTTCTATTGTTAAGTCACCAGCTATTGCAACCGCTTTTTGTCCTTTGCTGGTTGCGTATTGTATCAATTTATTTGCAGTAGCAGCACTAGAAAAATAATGTATAGAAACATTAGCCCCACTATCGATAAAATGTTTTGTTATAGACTCTCCAATACCTTGTGCTCCTGCTGTTATAAGTACGTTTTTTCCTTTTAATTTATCGTTGATTTTCATCTTATTCTAAGTTAATTAATCATTTTTAGTAAAATAGACTTCATTAGAAACTGCAGCATCACTTATAGAGATACTTCCGGTTTTAAACCACACTTCCGCATAATTTCCATCTGCATATTGTTTTTGCACATCGCCACCATGAGTTTCTGCTCCAGAACACCAATTTTTATTTACTTCAGGCGATTTCCCATTGGTCTGGTTGTAGCAACCTAATTTAAAAAAACAGCCTTCACCTGCATATGCCTTTTCGCGTTCCACGCCATCTTGACCTATTGGTACAAATAATTTTTGTGTTTGCTCTGGTATATCCGCAGTTGTTGTATATTCTGATACAATTAAATTTTTTGTAAACATTTTGGTTTCGTGACCTTTACTACTAAATTTCAAGGTCATAATGCCTTCCTTAACCTCAATTTCATAACTAAATTCTTCACCTAACGCAATACCCTCTTTAGGTTCTTCTGGATAGGTGTTTACCTCAGTACCAATAACAGAAAAATCATTGCCCCAAACTGCTGAAGAATAATCCCATCTTCCAGAGTTATTATCACCTTTTGTATTAATTTCATAATGCCAAAAAACCGAACCTTTTGTATGACCTGGAAATTTCTTGTAAAATATTTTAAGTGGTTCATTTTCATGTCCATCTGCACTATGAATTTGACCTACAACAACAGAGTATGAAGCTGCAACACGAGCATCTCCAGTTGACGAAACATTCATAATTTTAAGTGTAGCCTTCAATTTATCATTCGCAGTTTTTGGATACCATTTTTTTACTTGCGCCAATTCGGTTCTTGTATTGTTTGAGGTTCCATGCGTATCTCCTCCATTTGGTGCTTTAAAAACGACCCAATCGCTATTGCCATCATTTGCAGTATAAAAGTAATCTTTGTTTTCAAAATTATTTGCAATACCCGCATTTGAACCATCACCTAAAATCAATTTCCAATCATCAAAAAAGGAAATAACGTCACTTGCATATACCGATTTTTGTAGTGCTTTTTTTGTAGTATTTGAACAACTATTAAGTGTAATAAAAATACCGAAAATCACGAATGCTGCTAATATTGATAATTCTTTTTTATTCATTTTTATTCATTTTTTAATGATTTATTTTTTATAATCTTAGTTAATTTTTTAAAAATAATTTAAAAGTGCCACTATACCATTGTATGAAATCACTAAAGAGAAAAATAATGCTGCATACAAACCAATATAAATACCTAAGCTTGTTTTATAATCTTTCATTACTTTTTCACTACGTAACATGAGTATAATACCTAGTATTACAATTGGTAGTACAAATACGTTAAACACTTGAGATAGAATTTGAATTTCAATTGGGTTTGCGCCAAACGCAGGACCAATTAAAGCAACCAAACAAGCTATAGCAGTTATAATTCTAAATTGTCTCGAATTAGTATCTAAAATTCCAGATTGATAATCTGCGACTAATAAAGGTGCTATTAATAAACATGGAAAAATTGACGATAAACCTGCACTTAAAGCGCCAAAAAAGAAAATAGTAACTGCCCATTTACCTGCAACAGGTTCTAAGGTATTTGCCATATCTAATACATGAGTAACTTCTTTTCCATCATAAAACAAAGCGCCCGCGGCTACAGCCATTATAACACCACTTATTACAAATATTAAAATAGCAGCAGTTATCGCATCCTTTTTTTGTTGATTTAAATTTTTAATTGTCCAACCCTTACCTTTAACAAACAGAGGTCTAGATAAAAATGTTGCCGAAGCCATCGTAGTGCCAACAAATGCTGCAACTAACATTTTTCCTCCAGGCACATCTGGAATTGTTGGTATTAATCCTTTGACAACATCGATAGATAACGGCTGCACAAATAGTAAGGATAATACAAATGAAAGGCCCATCATGGTTACAAAAATGACAAGGATTTTTTCAAAAAACGTGTACTTCCCTACTAACATTAATAGATAGAAAATAGCAATAATTATAATGGCTGTTATTAAAACGGTTTCATATTCATAGCCTCTTAAACCTTCAAAATTTAGTACTAATATTTCAAAAATAATATTGGATGAAATTCCTAAAATTCCCATTAGCGAGTTCCATTGTCCGAACGTTATTCCAACGATTATAAGTATCGCTATTAATTTACCATATTTTAAATGCTTCTTAAAACCGTAGAGTGCTGTTTCACCAGTTAATAAGGCATAATTTCCATACGCAAACATTAAAATTCCTGAAAAAAAGCAACTTAATAAAAGTACCCACAATAATTGCATATTAAATTTACTTCCAGCTACAATCATAGAGGTTACGCTACCTGTGCCAATGGTATAACCAATAGCAAAAATACCAGGACCAAAACCTAATATAATGGCGATAATGCTCTTTAATAAAGACTTTTTGTTCTCAGTTTCTTGCATGGTTTTATCTATTTATTTTCTTAATTTTTCCAGTCGGTATGATGAAATTTTTCAGAATTTTCGTCTATTCTTTGATACGTATGTGCACCAAAATAATCACGTTGGGCTTGAATTATATTTGCTGATGCATATACTGATGTAATTCCATTAAAAAATTGAATAGTTTCGCTTAATGCGGGTACTGTTAAATCATTTAACACACATTGTGATACTACTTTTTTTGCTGATGGTTTGTAGTGATTAATCATAGCTATTATCTGCGCATTAACTAATAAATTATCAGTATCCTTAAGGACTTCAACCAAATCTTGCATTATCCTAGATTTTATAATACAACCGTTTGTCCATATTCTAGCAATTTCGCTTAGATTTAAATTCCACGAAAACTTCTTTGAAGCTTCGTTTATGAGTTTAAAACCTTGATAATGATTTATAATTCTTGCAAATTGATAGGCTTCTAACACATCATTTGTGGTTACATTTAATTCTGAAGAACTTTGCCTTTCAAAATTAATATTTAGTCGAATTCGTTCTTCTTTATAAAACGAAATATATCTAGAAAATAAAGCGGAAGCAATCAATGTACTTGGAACGCCAAGTTCTGCAGAAGCAATCGTCGTCCAGTTTCCTGTACCTTTATTTCCTGCTGTATCCAGTATTTTATTTACCAACCAATCTTCACCTTCTTTTTTTCTTAAAATGGAAGTTGTTATTTCTAATAAGTAACTACTTGCTTTGTCTTTCCAACTATCTAAAGTATTAGCAATCTGATCTGGATTTTGACCTAAATTTTTTAAAATAGTTGACACCTCAGCAAGTAACTGCATTTCTACATATTCGATACCATTGTGTACCATTTTTATAAAATGACCACTGCCTTCCGGTCCAACATAGGTGCAACATGGTAAATTATTTTCATCTTTAGCTGAAATTGTTTCTAGATAATCTTTTACTTGTGTATATGTTTCTTTGTCTCCACTTGGCATAATAGATGGCCCTTTTAAAGCGCCTTCTTCTCCGCCAGAAATACCTGCGCCTATAAAATGAATGTTTTTAGTTTTTAGATACTCGATGCGTTCTTTTGTTTTTTTATAGTTAGAGTTTCCACCATCAATTAAAATATCATTTTTAGATAAATGTGGTAATAAATCCTTAATAACATAATCTATAGTTTCCCCTGCATTAACCATAAGCATAATACGTCTTGGTTGTTGTAAAGTATTTACAAAAGCAGAAATATCATCAAAAGCAGAAGTAGAAGATAGTTCAGGAAATTCTGATTTAAATTTTTTAGCTACATCAACTTCTAAACCATCAACATGTCTGTTAAACATAGAAATTTTAAATCCGTTATTTGCTAAATTTCTACAGAGGCTTTTCCCCATGACACCGAGTCCAAATAACCCAAATTCTGATTTACGTTCTAATTGATTTTTCACAAGGGAAATAATTTCTTTTGGCTTTAAATTAATATCAATTTTTATAGCGTCTTTGGGTTCTTCTAAAATATAAAATTGCGATTTCAACATCTCTGAATTCATAAAATGATCTTTACGTTTATTGATTCTATCCGTTATTTCCTCAAACGAACCCTGAAGAAAAATCCATTTTGTATTGTTTTGAATATCTTTAGATAATAGTTCTCGATACTTCTTTTTTAATGCAGAACAAACAATGATACAGCTATTCTTTTCTAGTTGCTTTTTAGCTAAACTATTTAGCGATTGTAACCATCCAAATCGATCTTCATCAGTTAAGGCTTGTCCTCTAGACATTTTAATGATATTACTTTTTGCATGAAAATCATCTCCATCAAAAAAAGGAATATTTAAATCTTCAGCTAATAATTTTCCAACAGTGCTCTTTCCACTTCCTGAAACACCCATTATGAAAATTATTTTTTTCATTAATTAGATATTGTAATTAGTCTCGATTGATTTAACCGGCTTCCAGAAACTTTAATTATATAGGTTCCATTACTTAATATAGACACATCAAGAATCTCTTTAGTAGCATTTATGATTGCTTTTTCTATAACTTTTCTTCCATCTATTGTATACATCTCTATCTTATCAGCCTCTTGGTGCAGGCCGCTAAAGTGTATACTATTTTTAGCCGGATTCGGAAAAACAGAAAACCCTGTATTTGATTCTGAAGGTGCTAGTGACAGCGTTTCAACTTCTTGAATACTAAAATTTGCAAACAATACATTTTCGTCTCTAAGGTCCTGTGAATTATTTAGACTTCTATAAATTCCCCATTTTGGCCTTACAAATTCTGCATTTTGCCTCCAATTAACAATATCATTGTTTGTATATGCAAATAGAACAGAATTATCGCTTATCTTTTTTATTTCTATATCATAGGTTCCGGAAATTCCGTATTCTATTATTTCAGTAACTTCCATCCAGGTATCAACCAGAGGTAATAAATCTGTTTGTGCCAATGTAATTTGCGTGTCAGTTTCAGCATAGCGCAATTCTAAGCGGTCTGGACTTCCTTTGCGCGCTGTTAGTGTATACATTGGCATACTTGCTAAAGAACCTCCTACGGATTTTAACTGGTGTAAATGTGTGAAATTTGGAGAGGACTGAAACCCACTTGATAATTTAAATTTCCACTTATAAATCACTTTTTCACCAACGATACCAAGTAAGTTCTCTGGCGATTGATCATATGTTTTTATTTCATTACGTTGCCTATCAAACTTAATACATCTATCATTATCAGGTGACATATGAATATAAAAACGAAAAACATTTGCATTTAAATCAGTATCATAAACTTCATCAATATGGTTACCAAAGCTTGTATGATTGCAATCAGGCACTTCAATTGGATTATAGCCAGGAGCTAAAACTGATGTAATTAAATTATAAGTATTTCCCGGACCGTCTGCATCTAAAACAACTTGTCCATGAATATTAAGAGATATAAAAAGAAAAGTTAAAACATATAAATATTTCATTCTGTAGTAGCTTAATTTCTCAATTATTTACTTTCACTTGGTTTCTTTCCTGAAGTTAGTGTAGCCTTTTTAAACCATACTTCTGCATAACTTCCATTAGCATATTGCTTTACAATATTTCCATTATAGGTTTCTGACTTCGTACTTTTTGGGTTAGCCTGATTATAACACCCTTGTTTGAAATAATTTTTTTCTCCTGCATAAGCAGTTGCACGTTCAACTCCACCTCCTTTTTTTCTATTTGCATATACTTTTGATACTTGTTCTGGAATGTCTGATTTTTTAGTAAAATCTGATTTAATCAAGCTTTTAGTAAACGTTATAGTTTCATGACCTTCACTTGTAAATATTAAATACATAATGCCTCTGTAAACATTTACTTCATAAGTAAACTCCTCACCTAATGCAATACCGTTTTCTGGCTCTTCAGGATAAGTAATTGCATCTTTACCAACCACAGAAAAATCATGTCCCCAAACTGCACTAGAAAAATCAAATCGCCCAATATTATCGCCCTTTGTGTTGATTTCATAATTCCAGAATACAGAACCTTTTAAGTGTCCAGGAAACTTTTTATAGTATATTTTTAGTGGTTCGTTTTCATGACCTTCATCACTATGAATTTGCCCAATTACTACTGCATATGACGAAGCAGCCGTTGCATCTCCTGAATTTGATACGTGCTGTACTTTTACAGTTCCTGTTAATTTGCCACCAACCTCTGGAATCCAATGTGCATTTTCACCTAATTCAGTTCTTGTGTTACTAGATGTTCTTGAAGTAATACCGGCGTTTGGTGCTTTATAGACTACCCAATCTGTTCCCTTTTCATTTTCAATATAAAAAAAATCATCTCTTTGGTAATTTATCAAATCATCAACATGGGTTCCATCTCCAAGAAGGATTTTCCATCTATCCATAAAAGGAATTACATCACTTGGATATTTTGTAATAGTTTCTGTTTGAACAGCTGAATTTGAACTGATTTTAGAATTATTTTTACAGGCAACTATTATTAAAAACATTACTATCGTAAATAATACTTTTTTCATTTGATTAATTTATAATTAATACATCATCGTCATCACTAAATTTTCTTCTGTTTTTATTTGTCCAGAATTCATCAAGTTATTATCAGACTCCAGATTATTCTTTGCTCCCCAAAGAATAGACACAAACTGAACTGGGTTATTTTTAAATGTATTTTTAGTTATATTTACATTCACAATACCGTTATGATTTAGTAGTCTTTTATTTTTCTCTTTTGCGCCACAATTTATAAATGTGTTGTTTGTTAACAAAAGGTTCCCACCAATAGTAGATTCATCATATCCTCCTCTGTAATAATCAATAACATTTGCTTTTATAGTATTGAAATTACAGTTATTTATAGTTAAATATTCTGTATTATAATCGCCTTTATCGTTTTTTTCTTCAGATAGTTCTATTCCGTTTTCGCAGTTTGAAATTGTTGTGTTTTCAAAAGTAATACGCTCAGCAAAAGATTCTTTATAGGCTTTTAGCACGTAATTAAAATTACTTATTTCAGAATTTGAAACGGCTAATCCAAAGTGATTAGACATGTTCTGTTTTAAACTTGCAAAAGCATAATTTGAAATATTTCCTTTTAAAACTATGTTATTTATGGTTAGTTTCCCTTTAGGTTGTAATGAAAATAATGGTGTGTTAGATGCTCCAGAAAAAATAAGTTGTGCTTTAGCATCTGGTTCTGATTGAATCGTCAATCTTTTATTAATTACTACGGATTTATCTATGTTATAAACACCTTTAATTAATGAGATAACATCACCATTGCTCGCTCCGTTTATTTTAGTTTGTAATTCTTCTGCGCTAGTAACAGCATGTATTACTGGATCTCTGGCTTCCACTTCATTAGAAAACCAAGTCGCACCATATTTAGATTTGTCTAAAATATTAGGATTGAAAACATCTTTACCAATTATTGCACCAATACTATTATTGTCTTTTCTAGAAACACTTAATAAATCTGTTTCAATAGTATTAAAATCGAAACCATTAAAGGCTTCAAAATCATAAGGTATTCCTGTGGGAATATAAATATTATGTGATATTTTTTTTAAATCTAAAGAGGCTTCAATTAAACCTCCGTTAAAGTCTTTAAATGCAACTCCTTGATTGTTTATAATGTTCTTCATAAAGTTGACACCATCTGCTTTGTCGTTTTCCACAACAATACTTTCCAATCCTTTTTCATTGTAAATAATATTGTTTGCAACTGTTGTTCTTATGGCTCTTGCCGATCGAATTTCAGACTTAGGCAATACCTTTGCTTGTGCAATGTTTGTGCCTACACCAAATTGCCAAGGGGAACTACAATTTACATAGGTATTGTAGGCTACAACCACATCTGTAACTTGGTTGTAGCGGTTTAACGGTGATTTAGGAATGCCATTCATGACAGCCAATGGACTTCTAAAACTCTTTCCCTTTAGTCCGTAAAAATAGTTATTGACAACCCAATGTCCTGTATTAATAATTCGGATTCCTCCATAGTTTTCGTTCTCACCATCCCCAATAAAATAATTTCCATCAATCATAGAGTAGTTACCATGGCGCGTTACAAGAGAACCTTCACTTTTATAAAATACGTTGTTTTTAAATATATTAAAATTTGTTTTACTTGAAATCACTTCAACTTCGCCATTGCATTCTTCAAATAAATTATTTGCCACCATTGTATGACTTGGTGACATAGAAGTATAACTATCCCCTAATTGAATGGTTTCTCCGCTTGGACCGCCTTTTACTGGTCTAGGTCCAAAATGATTGTTAACAATTTGATGGTAATTATTAATGCTTTCTATACCAGCAATACTAACCCTTACAGTGGGTCCTCTGTTAGTTTTACCTGCAATATAGCAGTTGCTTAACATGTTGTGACGGCCCCAAAACTGAACCCATAAATCGCTTTTATCTCGCTTTGGTTTATTAAAATCTTCAATAACACAATTGGTGACTTTACAATTATTTGAAATTTCATCTGGTTTATCTTTACTGCTTATCTTAAAATCTATGACTGCGTTGGATGGTGAGAATCCGTTCTTAAAATATAAACCTTCAACTACTAAATATTCACCTCCAAATTTTAAATAAGATTCACCCTCAATAGTTACCTTACCAGTGGTTTCTGCTTTAATCGTTATAGGGTTGTCTATTGTTCCTTTTCCTCTAAATTTAATTTGTACATCTTTCCAAATTCCATTTGCCAAAATAATCTGGTCTCCAGCTTTACAAGAATCAATTGCTTTATTAAGCTCATCGATATTAGTAACCTTAATTGAGTTGACCATCAAAGAATTACTACAAGCAATAAGTAGCATACATAAACCGAAACTGTATATTATTTTTTTCATATTGATATTATGTTTTATAACTTTAGATACATTATTTTTTTTAAAGACTTTTTATATTGTAATATAGTTTAGATTATTGGATAATAATCTTTTTTGGTTGTACCAGCACATCTACATTTAACGCCCTTAAATAAACACCATTTTTAAAGCCAAAAAGATTTAGAGGATTATTAGTTAATTCGTTTTGAGATAACATGTTAATTATTGGTTCACCAAATTGGTTTACCAAAAATATGTATTTATTAACCAATAAACAAACTTAATTCATTTAATGTAGTTCTTATCTAAAAGAAACGCAGAGCACTGAACCTAAAAAAAAAATTAATTTTACTATCTACTTAAAAACTTATACCAAAAAGTTATTTTCTAAAATAATTATTATTGCCTAAAATAATTGTTATTACTGAAAATAATGAAATCTCTTAATTTACTTCATCATCTTTTTTCCTCTTTTGATTGCTATAGTATATAGAACTTAAACCTATTGCCGCCACAATAGAAATTATGATTATAAAGTTTATTTTTTTTATATTTTCATTTTCTGTGTTTTTTGAAAAAAAAAGATATAGCTTTTGCTATATCTTTTTTTAATTTTTTATATGTTTTCAGTAAATTACATGCCTATTTCTGCTGTAATTTTTGTTAGGAATTAAAATTTTAAGGACGTACCGAAAAATAATCAAATTAAGAATTAATTAAATAAAGTTAACTTTGAATGTATCAATTAACTTTTAAATATTATAAGGCTTTAATGTTTCAATAAGACCATCTTCTTTATGCGTTATTTCTGCTACTTTTACAGAACGCAAGTGTGTTACGCCTTTAGACAAACTAGAATCGTGATAAAATAAATACCATCTTTCATCAACTTTGCAGACAGAATGATGAGAAGTCCAGCCTACAACTGGCTCTAATATTCTTCCTGTGAAGGTAAAAGGTCCATAAGGAGAATCGCCTATTGCATAACAGATAAAATGAGAATCGCCTGTAGAATAAGAGAAGTAATATTTACCATTATGTTTGTGCAACCAAGCTGCTTCAAAAAAACGTCTATCTATGTCTCCGGCTAATAGTAATTCGCCGTTTTCATCCAAGATTTCAATTTCTTTCGGCTTTTCATCAAACTCTAATAAGTTATTCGTCATTTTTGCCACGTAAGGTAACAATGCTGGCTCATTATCTTCTGGAATAAATGCTGTAGGACTATTTGGTTGTTCTGCATTAAACTTTCCACTTCGCCAGCGTTGTAATTGTCCGCCCCAAAGTCCGCCAAAATACATATAATAACTTCCGTCATCATCCTTGAAAACAGCAGGATCTATAGAAAAACTACCTTTAATTGCTTCTGGTTCAGCTTCAAAAGGACCAGTAGGCGATTTACTTGTAGCTACACCAATTCTAAAAATATCATCATGTGCTTTTGCTGGAAAAAACAAATAGTAAGTCCCATCTTTTTCATTAGCATCTGGCGCCCACATTTGTTGTTTTGCCCAAGGAACATCATCTACGTGCAAAGCAACTCCATTATCTACAGCTTTACTATCTATAGTATCCATAGAAATCACATGATAATCTTCCATTGCAAAATGGCTTCCTAAATCATCAAACGCTTCACCAGCATCAACATCATGAGATGGATAAATATATATTTTTCCATCAAAAACATGTGCAGAAGGATCTGCTGTGTAAATATTAGAGACTAAGGGTTGCGAAATTGCTTTTTTATTTAAATCATCAAAATTGATGTGTTCTATACTTTTTTCTGGCATTTTATAAATTTTTAAGCGGTTCTTCTTTCTTTTAACTCTTTTTCAATCTTTAATTCCATCTTTTTATCAATTTCATAATAAAATAATAATCCAAATCCAATTAAAAATGGAATTGCAGGAAATATACTAATTAGCATTTTTGTTCCATGAATTGCACTCTCTACTTGTGATGCTGCTTTAGGAACATAATTATACAATCCTAAAATCCATGCAACTAAAGCACTACCAATACTTAAACCTCCTTTTAACCCCACCATCATTGCAGAAAAAATGATAGCAGTTGCTCTACGATTGTTTTTCCATTCAGAATAATCAGCTACATCTGCAATCATAGCCCAAAGAAGGGGTATTGTTATTCCGTAGAAAAAGCCATGTAAAATTTGTGATAAGAATATCAATTCTACAGATTCTGGAGAGAAGAAATAGAAGAAAATAATAAACAATGTTGATACAAATAAAAATGTTTTAAAAACATCTCTTTTCCCATATTTATCGGCTAAATTTTTAGATAAACCGATACCAACCATCATAAAAATAATACCCCCTGCATTAAACAATCCAAAACCAGCAGAAACAGGGTTTTCTCCAAAGAAATTAACACCAATACTTGATAAAAAATCTAAAATTGGACTTATAAAACTTGTTAGTTCTTTCTCGTCTACAAAATTGTTAAAATAATAAACGTAAGAGCCTCCTTTCATAGCCAATGTAACAAAGACTAAAGTTGTTAAAACCAACATAATCACCCAAGGTTTATTTTTAAATAAATCTCCTAAATCTTCTTTTAAACTTGACTTCTGCTCTGGTTTGGGTATAATACGTTCTTTTGTTGTAAAGAAAGTAATTAACAGCATTATTGTACCTATGACTGCTAACCAAGTCATTACTATTTCAATACCAATTGCTTTATCTCCTCCTCCAGCTGTTTCAATGATGGGCAACATAAATACTTGCACAAAAAATTGCGCAAACATTACGGCTACAAATCGATAGGAAGAAATACTATTTCTTTCTCCCATATCACCTGTGATTACACCACTTAAAGCTGAATAAGGCAAGTTATTTGCTGAATATAATAAGAGTAATAAAGTATACGTTATTACTGCATAAATAACTTTTCCTTTGTATTCAAAATCTGGTGTAGTAAAAGCTAATATTGCTGTTATACCTAAAGGTATTGCAGTCCATATTATCCAAGGCCTAAACTTACCTATTTTAGTATTTGTTCTATCTGCAATTGCCCCAATAATTGGATTAAAACCAAAAGCTGCAACAAGACCAACTGTCAATATTATTGCAGATGCGTGATTTGATTCAAGACCATAGATATCTGTATAGAAATATGCTAGATAGGTCATTAGAGTTTGAAAAACTAGATTGGCTGCTAAATCTCCAAGAGCATAACCTACTTTTTCTTTTACTGATAATTTTTGTGAAATAGTTGTCATTTTTATAGCTATTAGTTTGCCTTATTTTTAAGAGCAATTACATTATTATAAACTTCCTTTGGTTTATTATCTCTACCAAAAAGTAATGGGTAATTTGTTCTACCTTTAATTGGCCAATTATTTAACCAAGACTGCCCATCATTAACTCCCCAAAAAGTTACACGACTAATTTTATCTTTATGTTTTAAGAAAAGATTAAATATATCTTCATAACGTTTTGCAATTTTTAATTTTATTTCTTCTGTTAATCCATTTGGATAAGGGTTCATTTTAGGGTCATTTTCATATCGCTCATAGCTTTGCTCTACAGCAGCTCCATCCAATTCCCAAGGATTTGGCAGAACGGTAATGTCTAACTCTGTAAACATTACTTTTACACCCAAGTCTGAATACGCAATTATACTGTTTTCAATATCTTCTAAAGACGGGCCATCTAAACTCCAATGTGCTTGCATACCCACACCATCAACTTTGATCCCTTTTGCTTGTAAATTTTTCACAATTCTAATAACTCCTTCTCTTTTTGCTGGTTTCCAAAGATTATAATCGTTGTAAACTAACTGCGTATCTGGTGCTGCTTTTGCTGCAAGTTTAAATGCTAACTCTAAGTAGCTTTCATCTCCAAATAATTTATAGAAAATTGATTCTCTTGGAGATCCATCTTCATTTAAAGCTTCATTAACAACATCCCAAGAAGCAATTTTACCTTTATACCTTCCCGCAATTGTATTTATGTGATTTGTAATATGATGTACTAAAGTATCCTTATTTTTTATCTCATGTACCCAAGGTGCCAATTGACTATGCCAAAGCAAAGTATGACCAACAACATGCATTTTATTTTTATTCCCAAAAGCAACATAAGCATCTGAGACATCGAAATTATAAGTATCTTTTTTAGGGTGAATTTGCTCCCACTTTAAATCGTTTTCTGGAGTAATCGCATTAAACTCTTTTGTTATTAAAGCTGTTTGTACTGCATCTACTTCTTTAATTTGACCAGTATTTAAAGCTGTACCCATTAAAAAATCTGCTTTATAACTATTCTTTAAGGAGATTTCAACTTCTTGATTCTTAATCGTATTTTCTTTTTTTGTCTCTTTACAACTTAAAAAGCAAATTGATAATAAAAGTAAAGTTGTATTTATTTTATTGAACATATATATTGTATTTATTTGTAAATTTCTATTGACGTTAATTCTGGGCCACCGCCTTGATTTCCACTACCAGAAGCGATATAAATTTTATCGTTTAAAACAGCTGCATTTGTTCCATGTCTCCCTATATTTAAACTTGGTTTTTGTTTCCAGTTTTTATCCTTTAAATTAAAACTAAACATTAATTTGTTGGCTTCTTTTTTTGCCGTTTCTCCTCCGAAAAAATAAAGTTCATTATCTAAAACTACAGTTCCACTTCCTGCCGCAGGGTTTGGAATCATTTCTTTAAATGTGTTCCATTTTTGAATTGAAAAATCGAAATAATCAACCGTATTTATTGCTGTATTAAAAAACGCTGCAAAATTACCAGCTTCATGATAACTCGTGTTTCTACCTCCTAAGGCAATTAAATAATTATCTAAAACAACTGCAGAACTATGATCTCTTTTAGTAGGTGAATTTGGTAACACTTCCCAGGTATTATTGATAGGATCATACATATCAAACATTGAAGAAGTACCACTTGTATGGCCATTAACAATACCATTTGTGATGTATATTTTATTATTATAAATAACGACTCCTGCTCCACCTCTTCTTCTCTCTAAAGGAATTTCAAAAACAGTTTGCCAAACATCTTTTTCTGCATCAAACTTATAAACATGCGTTAAAGGTTTTTCCAAAGGATAATTACCCGTTAAACCAGAAACAATATAAATACTACCATTAAAAGAAACTGGCGTAATATGATTCATTTCTATTGGCGGTTGTTTTAATGACGACCAAGTATTGTTTGCAATTGTAAATTTATTTACTGGTTTATCTCCTCTACCTCCAATTAAATAAAGTGCATCTTTATGGGCTACAAATCCACATTCATGTCTTGCAGTACAATTTCCTTTAGCGTTTATAAGGTTCCATTTAGGATTGCTTTTACAACCGAAAATGATAACTATAATGAACAAGTATTTAAATATATTTCTATGTAACAAAATCTAACTATTGTATTTTTCGCTTAATATCTTTAAGTGAATATTTAATATAAATTGATAAACAAGTAGTTTTAAAAAATACGCCTTGTTATTTGTTTAAAATTAATTGTAATAAGTAGATTCTTGTGTAACAAATACTGCTTTTAGTAAAACAGTTCTTGCATTACATTAATTATTTTATGCTTTAAAGGTTTTTACAAATTCGACCAATCATTTATGAACACTAAACTTATACGTAGTTCTTGAAAAATATTTTTCTCCTGGTAGTAATAAGGTTGATGGAAAATTGATTTGATTAGGACTATTTGGAAAATGTTGCGTTTCTAAACAAAATGCAGTTCTTTTCTGATACAAAACTTTGTTTTTGCCTTCTATATTGTTTAGGTGATTCCCCGAATAAAATTGTACTCCTGGTTCTGTAGTATACACCTCTAAACTTCTTCCAGAATTTTCATCAATTACCTTTGCTACAAAACCTGCATTCACATCATCTAAAACAAAATTATGGTCAAAACCACTGCCTAAATCTATTTGTTGATGTTGTTTCTTAAGAGCTTGCTTTAATGTTTTTAAGTTTCTAAAATCAAAAGGAGAATTGGTAACCTTTTCTAAGTTTCCAATAGGAATCATTTTATCATTTACTGGTAAATAATGAGTGGCCTTTATCTGAAATAAATGATTTTCTATTGATTTATTAAAATCACCATATAAATTAAAATAAGAATGGTTTGTTAAGTTTATTATGGTTTTTGCATCTGAAACTGCAAAATATTCTATTTGTAATTCATTTTCATCAGTTAAGGTATACACTACTTTCACTTCTAAATTACCAGGAAAACCTTGATCTAAGTATTTTGAAAAATGAGTTAACTCTAATCTAGATTCGGATATTAGATTTGCTTGCCAAACAACTGCATGAAAACCTTTTTCACCTCCATGTAATTGGTTTTCTTTTTCATTTTTCTCTAATAAAAACTCATTATTATCTATACTGAACTTACCATTTGCAATTCTATTTCCATATCGACCAATAATAGCTCCAAAAAAATGATCTGGCTTATTTAAATACTCTTTTGCCGAGTCGTAGCCCAAAACTACATCTTTAAAAACGCCCTTTTTATCAGGAACAAAAAGGTTTACAATCCTACCACCATAATTGGTAATCTGACTAACAATTCCGTTTTTATTTTTTAATGTAAATAATTGAATCCCCTGTTCTTCAAAACCTTTTGAAAAATTATTGGCATTTATTAATTCTATCATTTTAGTTCAGTCTTCCTTATTTTTATTTAAAACCCAATATATGCCTCCAAAAATGTGGTTTAAGAAATTTTTGTCTTTATACGATTCTGGTTTATGGCCTAAAGCTGTATAAAAAGATCTTCCTCCTTCATAATCTTGATACCACGAAATAGGATGTATTTTCCCCATGCCTTTTAAAGGAATCTCATCATAACCAGCAGTAAAGTCATAAGAAGTTTCATCAACAGTTAATAGAATATTTAGTTTATCTAAATTCATATTTTTAAAATTATACCACTCATCACTTCGTAGCCATTTGTTTGGTAGATGCCATGTTGCTGGAAAATCTTCATTCTCAACTTTTACAGTTGCGGCTTGTAACTTTGGATGATTCACAAATTTCGCCCCAACAAGACCATCAAACCAAGAATTATTGTTTTCACCATCTGCTGTTCCATGTATACCAACAAAACCTCCGCCTCTTTTCATAAATGTTTTTAAAGCAATCATATGCATTGTCTTTAAAGAATCTGCATTGGCATTCATAAATAGTACCACATCATGTTTTGGTAATTTATCTATAAGATCATCTGGCCTTTGTGTCCAATTAAACTTAAACTGATGCTCTTCTGCCATTTCTTCAAAAGCCTGAATAGCAACAGGAATGGTATTGTAATGCCAATCATCATGTTGGGTAAACAATAAAACACTAAACTGGTCTTGAGCGTTTGTTTTAATCATTGTTAGAACACATGTCGTTAATAACAGGTATTTAATTGTTAGAGATTTCATAATCAAATGTTTATTTTAATAATTCATAATAAATATATTCCCATGCCAAACTTACACTTGTAATTGTTGTAAAAGTGTAATCTTCCATCTCTGCAATCAATATTTTAACTCTGCTTTTTCTGCTGAGAAAAATATTTTATTAAAGTCTATTTCACCACTTTACCCCGTTTTTTTTTTATAATCTTTTATAGATAACTCATCCTTATCTAATCAAGCTGAAATTTTCTATTTTCTTTGTAGAAGCCCCATTTACATCTGTTAATATTGCTTGAAACCAATACGAATTGGAAGGCATTTTTTTGTTATGATATCTTCCATCCCAACCTAAACTTAAATCGTCTTTTTTATGGAGTAAAACACCAAATCGGCTATATATTTTTATATTTGAAATAGTATAAGCATTTTTATTATAACCTGTTATATTCCATAAATCATTAATACCATCTTCATTTGGTGTAAAAAATCTAGGATATTTTAAAATAGAAAAAACATATTTTACAGTTCCACAACCCTGCTTGTTTTTAACAAATAAAGTATGCGTTCCTGTATCGATATTTTCAAAAAATGGTGAAGTTTGATAAATTCCAAATTCATCATCTAAAGAAAATTCATAATCGCCAATACCTAAATTATCTGTTATAATTTGAATCGTATTATTGCTCGAGTCATCTTGAATTACAATAGATTCTTTAGTCACATTTGCTATTTCAGAATTAGTAACTAAAATTGTTTTTTCAATAGATTCACAACCTGCAGTTGAAAATGCTTTTACGGTATAATTTCCTGTATCACTTACCTTAACTGAAGCTGAATTTCCTGGAATTATAGTGTTGTCTTTTTTCCATTGATAGGTATAGTTTCCTTGAGGATATTCAGTTTCTAAAGTTACCGAGTTGCTGTTTAAACATAAAACATACGTTTCCTTTACTAAATCAAATTCTGGAATGTGGTCACTTATAGAAATCTTTACAGCTGTTCTTGTATCTGAAACACAGTCAGCAATTTTTGCCTCTAAATAATATGTTATATTAGTAGATAATATTGGTGTAGTAAAAACATCTCCTTCAAACAAAGATGTTGTACTTGTTGGTGACTCATACCAAAAAACGGTACCTGCAGAGGCAGATGCATTTATACTTACAGCTGTATTTATACAGATGTTATACTCTAAATTAACACTAATTGTAGGTTTTTGATTTACGGTAACGATTATTGGAGTTCTATTAAAACTTGTACAACCATTTACAGAAATTGTTGCATAATAAGTTGTTGTTGTATTAATTGTAGGAGTTGTAAACGAGCTACCTGTTTCTAATAAATTTCCATTACTTAATGCATCGTACCATAAAACAGTTCCTTCACTTGGTATTGCTGTTATAGTTGCGCTTCCAGATTCACAAAGAGTTGCATCTGTAGTGGTAATTATTTGTGGTAAATAAATACTTGTACTTGCAAAAATCTGTAAAATTGGGTCACCAACAGAACCACCATACTCTACAATATATCCCTTTGGCACATATGCACCAACACCTCCAATATTTGGTAAATCGTTCCAGGCTCCACGAATTCCAACACTTGGGTCTGTAATGTGTGCATAATTTTCATCTCCTAAATCATTATTTGGCTCATTATTATTCCAGTTTGCATAATTGGGGGTACTTCCATTTACGTTTCCGTTCCAAAAAACACTTTCTCCCTCAGGTCCTGTAACCCATTTCCAAACACCTTCTTCTACTTCATCTGTAGCCCCAATCCAACCAGTTCCAGTTGCTTGTTCTCCTGCTAGTTTTGCCTCTTCTTCTGTTGCTAAAGTTGCCAAATATCCTTTTAGTCCATAAAAAGTTTTATTTTGTGCTTCTATTCTTGCATTACTCCAAGTAATTCCATCTTCTGCAACATATTCGTAAAAATGATTGGTAGATGGTAAATAATTTGCTTCACTTATTGTAAAAGAAAAAAACTTTTCTTCATTTATAGAAGTGGCAGTAGTCTTAAAAACAATATCTCTAACGGCTCTTTCTAAATTAGTGAATAAAATTTGATTCGACCCAATTCCAGATAACGTAAGCTTCCCTTCTGAAGCATTCCAATTTGTGGTTATTGTTGGGTGATTACCTTCTAAAGATAATTCATCAAAATTAATTTGATATCCAGAAGATATTTGAACAAATAAAAGAGATATACTAGCATCATCACTATCTGAAATAGTAAAATTCGAAGCAATTTTTATTTGAGTTTGAGGACAAAAAATTTGTCTTGAATTTGCTGTTAAAACCGGTGGTTCGTTTTGAGAAAAAACCGCACAAAAACTAAATATACATATTAAAAAGTAAAAATTATTTTTTATATTCAAGTTGAATTAATTTATAATGAAATTTTAATTTTCCGCTTTTCTTAAGTCTAAAATATTAGGGATTTTATCTAAATAAACTTTTTTGGCATTTGCATTAGCAGATTCATAAATTTTTTCGATAATGTACATATCACGCAATCCCATTTCGCCAGGAACGATACTTTTAATATCATTTAAAACGTTTAAAGCAAAAGCATCTATTTGTAATGCTTGTTGATTTACATTTTTAATTTCTATTGGACCATTTGGAGTTTTTCCTTTTAAACCTCCATAGGTAAATGAAGGATTTAAATCTATTTCTCCTTTCTCTGTAGTTGCAGTTATATAACAATAAAAATCTTCTTCATAAGAAGTTTTACACAATGCTTTTCCTGATGGAAATGTCATTTCCCATTCTAAACTTCCTTCAATATTTTGCTTGTTAAAAAAAGCGATGTCCTTAGTTGTATTTTTTGCCCATAAAGAAGTTGGCAATTCACCAAACATATAAATGACCGCTTGTAGGGCATAAATTCCTAAATCCATTAAAGGTCCACCACCTGCTAACGATTTTTGCAATCTCCATTCTTTAGGATCTTTTTTAACTACTGCAAAACCAGCTTCTACATCCATATTACCAAAAGCTTTATTTTGCCCAAGTTCCATTAAATAACCGTTAATAGGATCAAAATGTAACCTGTAACCTATGGATAATTTTACATTTGCTTTGTTACAACTATCAATCATTTTTTGACAATCTTCTACAGAAGTTGCCATCGGTTTTTCGCAAATAACATGTTTACCAGCTTTTGCTGCTCTAATGGTAAATTCTGCATGCATACTATTTGGTAAAACAATATATACGATGTCTATATCATCATTATTTACAATTTCATCAAAATTAGTATAGTTGTAAATATTTTCTTTTTTGATGTTGTATTTTTTTGCCCAAACATCTTCTTTTTCTTTAGTTCCAGTAACAATTGCAGACAGATAAGAGTGCTTTGTTTCTAATAAAGCTGGTGCCAATTGTGCTGCGGAATAAGAACCCAAGCCAACTAAAGCTATGCCTAATTTTTTAGTTTTTGAAGGAGTTGTGCAACCTTGTAACATCTGTATTTGCGATGCAAATAGTGTTATGCCTGCAGACCCCGTTAAAAGTTGTTTAATAAAAGATTTTCTTTCCAATATTTTAAAGTGTTCTATTTTAATTTTTGTCAAAATTTCGAAAAATTATAAGCTCATAACTCGACATATTAAAACTTATGTGATTTCAATTTTAAAATTAATTGTAATCTTTAGAATATTGTATTATAAATAGTGCTTTAAGTAAAAGAAATGGTGCATTCGTTTTGTTATTTGAACAAAAGAAAAAAGAATTCTTTAACGAATGATCAAACTCTACATAAAAGTTATAAATATGGGTAGCACTATAATTCTCCTCAAGTAATGACATCATACAAGAGAATTTGCTTTTTAACTACTCCATAAAAAACCCTTTATAATCAAAGTTGATGCGTTTATTTCACAGTTTCTAAAACAGCTTTTCTAGCGGGTTTAGGTAGTTTATTCCTATCGTATAAAAGTGGATAATTCGTTCTATTGGGTATTGGATAGTCATTCTTCCATGACATACCATCGTGAATTCCCCAAAAAGTTACTCTATCAATTTTATCTTTGTTCTTTAAGAAAATTTCAAATATTTCCTTGTATCTATTTGCTAGTTGATTTTCTACATCTTGCGGCAAACCATTTTTGTAAGGATCAAAAAAAGTTTTAAATTCTTCTAATTGAAATTGAGGTTCCATCATACTTGTACCAATCACTTGTCCTTCTTTTGTTAAAGGCAGCACATCAATATCTAACTCTGTAATCATTACTTTTATACCAAGAGCGGAATATGCATCAATAGCTTGCTGAATGTATTTATTTTTAGGGAAATTTAGTCCCCAATGTGCTTGTATACCAATACCATCAATTCGAATTCCTTCTTTTTGAAGCATTTTTACCATACGTACAATACCTTCTCTTTTTTCTGGACGCCAAGCATTAAAATCATTGTAATATAATTCTGTATTAGGTGCATATTCACTAGCATATTTAAAAGCTAGTTTAACCATTTCATCACCATCTCCAATACTATTTACCCAAGTTGTAGGTCTGTAAGATCCATCATTATCTATAACCTCATTTACCACATCCCAAGCGTGTACTTTTCCTTCATATCTACCTGCAACAGCTTTAATATACGTTCGCATTTGTTCTTTTTGTTCTTCTGGATTATTAGGATCTCCTTTTTTATTGGTAAAAAACCAAGCTGGTGTTTGGTTGTGCCAGACTAATGTGTGCCCAACAATAAACATCTTATTTTCTTTTCCAAAAGCAACAAAATCATCAGCAGCTTTAAAATCATAAACTCCAGGAGCTGGATTTACGGATTCTGCTTTCATACAATTTTCTGGTGTAATCGTATTAAATTCCTTTTCTACAATTTTAGTCAAACTTTCGTCTTTGCCATAAACAATATTCAGGTTAATTGCGCTACCTAATAAAAATTGTTTTTCAAAGGCAATTTTTAAAGCAACATTTTCATTTTTTCTAACTATTACTGAATCAACCTGTGTTTTTTTATCTGTACAAGCAGAAATTACAAACATTAAAACAAGAATGAGTTGAAAGGTAAGTTTTGTCTTTTTCATATAATATAGATTTCTGATTTTATTAATTTGTATATCGAACGCCATGAACATTCATCTGTAAAGTATAAACTGAATTTAAAGCAGTTATAAAAAGTGTTTTAAAATCTTTACCACCAAATGTAACATTGGCTGTCCATCCTTTTGGTACTGCAATTTGTTCAATTTTTTTACCATCAACATTAAAAACGGTAACACCATCAGTTCCTGTTAAATAAATATTTCCCTTATTATCTATAGTCATTCCATCAGAACCCATAGCTGTAAATAATTTTCTATTCGTTAAATTTCCGTTTTCTTGAACATCAAAAACAAACGTTTTATTGTCTGCTTGGTCTGCTACATACAATTTTCTACCATCTTTAGAACCAATTATACCATTAGGTTGCACGTAATTATCATTTGATACAATAATTGGTTTATCTGCATTTGGGGCCAAATAATAGACTCTATTTTCTTTTTGCTGTGGCTTTTTATGAGACCACCAATCACGCTGATAATAAGGATCTGTAAAATAAATACCTTCTTTAGCATCCACCCAAAGATCATTTGGACCATTGAGTTTCTTTCCCTCAAAATCACTTATAAGTACCGTTTCTTTTTTATCTGAATTGATGCGCCACAATTCGTTTTTTTCATCAGCTGCAGATAGTAAATTTCCTTCATTATCAAAATAAAGTCCGTTTGAACGACCAGAGGGTTTCATAAATTGTGAAATACTGTTATTAGTGGCATTCCATTTTAAAATCTGGTCATTAGGCTGATCTGTAAAATAGACATTCCCTTCTTTATCGGCTGCAGGACCTTCTGTAAATTCGTACCCATCTGAAACTAAAACTAATTTAGCACCTTCTGCAATTATTTTTGGAGTGTCATTATTTTTTATTGAAGTTATATTGTTAATAGCTCCTTTATCTGATTGAACACTTTTGCTTATTTTATTTTGACATTTAATATTCAACATAAAAAATAAACTTAATAAGAATAATTTTACAAATGATTTTAGTGTTCTTTTCATAATAAGCTACTTCTTAATGCATTAATTTTTTTCAAAAACCTTAATATAGTCTACAATTAAATAATCTGAATATTGTGATGCAACTGGTGCAACTGGTAAATTACCTCCAACAGATAAATTCATAATAAAATAAAATTCATCATTAAAAGGATATGGTTGCCCATTAGTATCACTTGGTGTAAAGGTTTTGTATTCCACATTATTAATAAGCCAGGTAATTTTATCCTCTTCCCAAATAATTGAAAAAACGTAATACACTTTATCAAAATTTTCTCCTGTTGTCGTATAATAGGTCGATTTATATTGATGTTTGCTTAAATCTTCTCCAAAGTGAGTGGTTCCAAATACTTTATTTTGAGATTCACCTAAATATTCCATAATATCAATCTCTCCTCCACTTGGCCATTTATCTGCAGGATCATTTATAGAATACTCTTTATTTATCAACCAAAAAGCAACCCAAGAACCAGTAACAGAAGGCATATTTGCTCTAATATCTATTCTACCATACTTAAATTCAAATTTATTGTCTGTATGAATTCTTGTTGAAGTATACGTAGAACTGCCTGTATTTTCTTTTTTAGCTTCAATTACTAAATTCCCATCCACAAAAGAGTGATTTTTATCTGTATAATATTGCAATTCATTATTTCCCCAACCACATAAATTTGGGCAACCTGTACCAGAATGAAAACTCCATTTACTAGTATCTAATGTATCTGTAAAATCATCACTCCAAATTAAATTATAATCAGCATATGTAGCTGGTGAAATATAACCAGAAGTAGGTATTGTTGGACCTAAACTCGGGCAACTTGCACAAGCAGTACCTCCACAATCTATACCCGTTTCATCTCCATTCTGAATACCATCAGTACAAGAAACTGTTGGAGGTATTATAAAGGGTTTTGCTTCTTCTGATGAACAAGACATGATTAGAACTATACTTAAAAAGTAAATCATTTTTTTCATAACATATTATATTTTAACTCGTTCCGCATTATATTTTAAACGAAATAACGCTCCTTCACTTACAAGCAATAAGTAACATTAAAACACTTAAAAAATTAATCTTTAAACACCAGTCTTATAGACTTTTAGTACTATTCGTAAATTCAAATCACGAATTAGAACCTATACGTATAAATTACTTTTACTACTCCAACTTCTTGTAAGGTTGTAAACCTTCTATCTAGAGTTTTACTATTTAACCAATTGTGGTTGTAAACAAGAAAGACCTCTGTACCAGGTGTAATAATCCATCTAAATCTTGTATTTGTTCCAAGAATTTCACTTATATCTTCATACTGTATATTAGATGATAAAAAAATATCTGGGGTAAAACCTAAACCAAGATTTAACCTAAATAAATTTGTATCAAATCCCTTATTTTCTGCTGTTACTTTTGTACGTTTATAATCTCCGCTTATATTTATACCAGCGCTAGGCCTAACGACCAACCCTAAGTTTAAATTTGAAATTTCCCCTGTCCAAAAGCCTCCATATTCATAATCGATTGAACCTGATATTTTTCGAAAAGATGCGGTAGAAACACCTAATTTATATACTCATCTGGTTTAATAACAATTTCGCCATCACCTAAAATATCAAAATTTTCATCTAAGAATTCATAATTTCTAGAAATACTAGCTTCAAATTGTTCTCCAGATTCAAATGTTACTTTACCTAAACTTAAAGACATTTCTTCACTAAGCAGCACATTACTTAACGAAGCCAGAAATTGGTAACGGAGTTCCCATTCTATTTCTCTTAAGGTATTGCTCTTTTCAAATAAAGGGGCATATCTTATGGTTGGTTGCAACCTTTTAAAACCATTACGCTGATTAAAACCAACTGCCGGATTGTAATGGGTTCCAAATTCTCTATATGAAACCCAACCATACCATGGTCGGTTTGGGTAATTTATTCGAAAACCTTTTACAGACCTATCTTTTAAGCTAGTTGTATTATCTAAAAAAGTAGATTCTGAATTGTGTCCTACAAAAAAGCTAGACAACTGAATAATTTTATCTCCAAGAAATTCTGATGTACTTAAAGTTAAATCAACACCAATAGTTTGCCTATTCTGAACGATATCTTCACCTAATAAATCATTATCGTCAGTATTTCTTAAGGTATATATAACTCCTATAGAACTTTCTTTCCAAAAATCCCTACGATACCTAGCAACAGTAAATTTTTCAGAATCCAAATCTCCTTGCTTCCCCGTTTTTACATGGATTAATCCAATATTATTTTTTCCAATATTTCCCAATATCCTACCTCCGTAATTAATTGGGGTAGGTTGCCCCTTTACCGAACCAATTCTTCTACTAAAATAAGGGTCTACACCACTGCTAGATGCAAATTGGAGTATTGATGAACCTTCCAAGAAAAAATCTCTTTTTTCGGGAAAACGCAACGGAAAACGTGTTAAGTTAATTTGTCGGTTATCTACTTCGGTTTGGGCAAAATCTGTATTATAAGTGAATGAAGCCCTTAAACTTGGTGTGATGTTATAATTGATATCAAAACCGGCATCACTCGATGTATTATTAAATTTAGTATTCTTGTCTGCATCATATTCTCTTCCACTTTGAACAATGGCATAAGGAACAAATTCCAATCCTATACCTTGAGAAGGATTCTTGATTCCCTTAAGAATCCCAGCATTCTGTGGACGCAATAATCCTTGATTTCGTTTATGACCTGACCAAAGTAATTCTTCATTTTTACGTCGGATAGTTCGTTGAAAGTTAATACCCCAGACTTCTGATTTAGGATTAAAATTTAGGCTCTTAAATGGAATTCTGATTTCTACAGACCAACCAAATTCACCAATATGAGTCCAGGCTTTCCAAATACCATCCCAATCCATATTTAAATTTTGTCCCTGTCCTGATGCTAATAACCCATCACTTCTTAGTCCAAATGGATTTACTTCAAAAAAATAAGCTCTACGCTTGTCATTAAACGTATCAAAAATCCATCTAAACCGATCATCTGTCTCTAGAGAAGCATCCCGTTGTTTTTGAAAGGCCTTTATTCCATCTGGATCACTATCATGAAAAATTGCAGCTATATATATATTGTGGGTATCAAACGCGACTCTTATTTCCGTTTTTTCAGTAGGTTTCTTCCCTTCTACTGGCACCTGCATTAAAAAATATTTTTTAGGGTTAATGCTCATCCAAAAAGCTTCATTTACGAGACCATCAAGTTCAAGCTTAACTCCGTTTAAAGGATAGGACTCAATTTCCTTTGTTATTAGTTCATTATCAATATTTTGACTTATTCCAACAAAGCAACATATTGAAGTAATCCACAATAATAGTTTGGTTTTTAAGAATTTGGTAATATATAAAGTGTAACGCATGTATTCTTATTTATGAGAAAGATTAATATAACCCATCGTGTATTTTAATTTACTTTTTTAAATCGAATGGCAGTTCGAGCTATTTTAATTAAAACTTATATTTAAACTCAATTTCTAATCCTATAGGTAATCTATCAAACTCTTCAAAGCCATCCCTTTGTATTAACTGTGGATCCTGCTATTTTCCTAGGGTTTTTCGTTCTTAATCTTAAGCCGAGTATTCGCCATCATCATGTTGGGTAAACAATAAAACACTAAACTGGTCTTGAGCGTTTGTTTTAATCATTGTTAGAAGACATATAGTTAATAATAGATACTTTTTTACTAAAAACCTCATTATCAATTATTTATTTTAATAATTCATAATACATATATTCCCATGCTAGACCAACACTTGTAATTGTTGGAAAGGTGTAATCTTCTACTTCTGCAATTACATATTTTAAACCTGTTTTTTCTGCTGATAAAAAAATCTTATTAAAGTCTATTTTACCACTTTGACCTAATTCTTTATAATCTTTTACATGCCAACTTATAAATCGTTTTGGATATTTATTAAAGTAGGTAACTGGATTAATTTCAGCGACAACCATCCAATATAAATCAGATTGAAAACTTACATATTTTGGATTTGTGTTTTCTAAAAAATAATTATAAATAATTTTACCTTGAACTTTTAAAAACTCGTCTTTATGGTTGTGATATAGAAATTGTAAACCTGCTTTTTTGCAAAGCTTTCCTACTAAGTTGTAATAATCAGCATATACCTTTAATTGAGATAAAGACTTTATATTCTTTAAATTATTATTAGAGGTTGATAAATAAGCAACACCTGCTTTTTTATGGTCCAAAATTGTTTTATCCCACCACTTTTTAATTTCTTTTTCACTTTTATCTACTGGATCAAAAAAAGTCATTGAACCTAAAAAACGCATTCCATTTTTTTCTACTAAATCTTTAAATTCAGTTGGGGAATAATCATAAAAAGAGCCTTCCCTATAAACAAACGTTTCTACATAACTATAGCCCATTCTCCCTAATTGTTTCAGCGTATTTTCTGGGTTTTTATCCATTAAAACTTTTACTGAAACCAACTGAATGCCAATATTTTTATCTTTTGGATTTTTCTTGATATATTTTATCTTCCAAAGTTCTTTATCTGCCGAATCTGTACCTTTTAAAACAACTTCTGAATTACTTAAAAAATTAAATTTTACGGTAGAAATATGTTCTCCAGCCAAATTTTCATCTTTCATAATCCAAAGGTTGTTTTCATAAAAAGCTCCTTTGCCTATAAAGCATTCATTTTTATAATTAATGCCTTTTGCTATAATTTTATCGGTTACAACATCATAAGAAATGAATTCTACCAGGATCGTTTTCCATTCATTTATTCTACTTTCAAAAACCTCGACTTGTAAACCATTTGTAAAACCAATTGTAGGTTTTACAATCATTTTAATCTTTGGATTATTCCCTAGATTATCATCATTAATATGCTCTGCTCCATACCAAGTGCCAATATATTTTGATAATTCTTGTAATTGGTTTTTTGATTTATTCTGAGCATTTATAACCGAGCTTTGAAAAATAAAAAAGCTTAAAAAAAGAAATCGTACTATTTTAAAATGTAACATCATTTTTTGTTTAAAATTCTGTAATAATTACTATAATATTAAAACTTTAGATAAAAAAACAACATTATCGTTTCACAATTTTATCCAGAAAATGAGTCATTAATTCTGCTTCTTCCAATTTGTTACTTCAAATATTTTATGAAAAATTTCTGTATTTTCATATATACCAAAAAATACTTCAGAACCAGGACCATAAGCAAACACAGGAATTAAAGTGGCAGAATGCCCTTGGGTTGAAAAAGTTCCGGTAATTTCATTATAATCATCATAAGTAGTACCATCTTCTTTTTTCTTTGGAGTAGAGGCTAACGTAAATCCTCCTGTTTCATGATCTGCAGTTACAATAACCAAAGTATTGCCATCTTTCTCCGCAAAATCTAGTGCTTTACCTACAGCATCGTCAAAATCAATAAGCTCTGATATCAAATAATCAGCATCATTTGCATGACCTCCCCAATCTACTTGCGAACCTTCTATCATCATAAAAAAACCAGATTTAGCAGCATCTTTATTCAAGAACTCTATCCCTAACTCAGTTGCTTTGGGTAAAAAATTTCCACGTCCTTTAACTACTGCATTCATATGTTCTTCTGCTAATAAATAAGCCATTTTAGAGTGCTTTTTAATTTGAGAAAAGTCCCCCAAAGCTGTGGTATCTATCTCAAATCCCTTTACTTTTAATTCCTCTAATAAATTTTCCCCATCTTTTCTTTTATTAAAAAATTGTCTACCGCCGCCAGCTAAAAAATCAATATCTGAAGCAACCAGATCTAGAGTAATATCTTCATATAGACTTCTATTTAAAACATGTGCATAAAAACTTGCTGGGGTTGCATGTTGTATTGCTGAGGTTGAAATTAATCCGGTTTTAACATTTTGTGGAGATACAATTTCTACCAACGTTTTTAGTTTTGTAGAGTCAACAGAAACTCCAACGGCACCATTATAGGTCTTTTCTCCTGATGAAAAAGCAGTTGCTCCAGCAGCAGAATCTGTAATATCTTCTTTTGCAGAAGATGTCTTAATAAGTCCAATTGACTTAAAACGTGCGTAATTTGGTCTTGTTTTCTTGAAATAAAATACTGAAGATACTTGAGATAGACCTGTACCATCTGCAATTAAGAGAATAACATTTTTAGCCTTTGGCTTAACTTCTTCTGTAATCAATTGTGATTTACAAGAGATTAATGTTATTAATAGAGTTATAAAAATGATACTTTTATAAGTCATGGGTTGTATTTTTATTAATATTATTAATTTATATTCTTATTTTTAAACCATTGATAAACAGCTTTATTCGTGCTTTTTTCTCCTGATGAAGTGGTGTACATTCCGTAAATTGTACCAACAAAACCACCAGCTTTTTTTGTACTTAAAAAGGTAGCATCAACATTTTCTTTTAACAACAACCAATCTTTATCATTTAAAGAGTAGTAGAAATTATAAAACAAACCTTTTGCCTCTATTTTAATTGATAAACTTTCAACTTTATTTATTGTTTTAAAAGCTATTTCTTCTGTACTATTTTCTGTTGATTTTAATAATTGAACAATTGGTTTATTTTCTTTTGATGAAATATTCAAATAATAAAAATGATTCTCATTTTGAAAAGCTACCAAACCTGCTTTTTCATCTTCTGATGCTGTTTTGAAAGATAATTTTGTGCTTACTTCTCCAAATAAATGTTTCTGTCTATACCCAATAAAACTTGGGTTTACTAATTCTGATGTAGTTTCTGGTCGTGTATTTATAATTAGTTCTCCATCAGTAATTTCATACCATTTTTCTCTTGGAGTTCTTAAAAAAAGCCAATCGAAACCTAATTTTTCATCTGTAAATTCTTCAAAAAAATCATTTTTATTTAAGGGTGATTTGGAATTTTTATCAACCAAAATTTCATATTTTTCTTTTACAATTTCCCCTTTTAAATCGAAAATTGGCCAATCATTATTCCATTTTAATGGTGCCATAAAAGTTTCTCTACCTGTATTAAAATGATTTTGATTATCATAAGGTCTGCATCCTAAAAAAACACCCCACCAATTGCCAAAATTATCTTCGATAAGATCTGCATGTCCTGTGGAAGTTATTGGTTCTTTTCTATAAGCATTTAAATTTCTTTGCGTTAAAATTGGATTATTTTCATAACTTTCATAGTTTCCTAAAATAGTTTTGCTTCTAAAAATAACTTCAGAATGTTGGTCTGATGTGCCACCTTCTGCCGCCATTAAATAGTAAAATCCGTTTCTTTTATAGATATGAGGACCTTCTATCCAAATAGGCTTATTTGCTGGTTTTGCACCTTTATTAATAATGATTTTTGGTTTTCCTACAGTTTCTAATTTATCTATATCTAATTCTAAAATTTTAATGCTTCTATGACCATCATATTCTGGTTTATTGTTTGGTGGTTCACTATTATAAATAATGTAACTTTTATCATCTTCATTAAAAAACAAAGAAGGATCTATACCAGAAACTTGTGGTAACCAAACTGGATTAGACCAAGATTTAGATGGATTTTTTGAGTGAATAATAAAATTACCTTTACCATCAATCAAAGTTGAAATAATATAAAAAGTTCCTTTATGGTAACTAATTGTAGGTGCAAAAACCCCTCTTGAAACGCCCAAACCATCTAAATTTAATTGTTCTGGTCTGTCTAAAGCATTTCCTATTTGTTTCCAGTTTACTAAATCATCACTTCTAAAAACAGGTATTCCGGGAAAATATCCAAAAGTTGAGTTTATCATATAAAACTCATTATTTACTTTGCAGATACTTGGATCTGGGTAAAAGCCTTTCGATACAGGATTCGAAAATGTGATTCTTTTTGATATATCTTCGTTTTGCTTTTTAGAAGAACAACTAAAAAACAGTGCAAGTGAAATTAATATACATATTTTCTTTACCATCAATATTCTAATCCTATTAAACTCCTAACCTTATCTATGGTTTCAATTAAAACTTTAGAAAACTCAAAAGTCATTATATCACTTTCTTTTTTACCGTCTCTTAATAACTGATTGAAATGTAAAATTTCGTAGTAATATCCAAAACCTTTATAGGGAATATCTTTTGTAGTTTCCATATCATTTTGAGATATTGTAATTGTGGTAGGTTCATGAAACCGAGTATTTAATTTTAGTACGCCATCAGTAAAAGTATAAATAGCTTCCGATTTTGTTTCCTTTAATAATGTACTTTTTAAGATTGCCATTGAGTCATCATAATTAAAAACCATATTACATTCAGAATCTGCACCAGTTTCATAAAAAGAAGCGTTTGCTTCTATATTTTTTGGCTTGCCTAATGTAGATATAGCTGCAAAAATCGGATAGATACCTATATCTAATAGACTTCCTCCTCCAATTTCTTTTTTTAAAAACCTACCCTCTAGATCATAAGCTGCTTTAAAACCAAAATCTGCTTCTAATTTTTCTAATTTCCCTAAAGAATGGCTCTTTATAGTATCTAATAAATAGGTGTAATGTGGGAGGAAAAATGTCCATAAAGCTTCCATTAATAACACATTATTTTCTTTAGCTACTGTAATCATTTCATCAACCTCATTTGAGTTCATTGCAAAAGGTTTTTCACATAAAACTGCCTTTTTATGTTTCATACATAATATAGCGTGTTCTTTATGAAAAGAATGAGGAGTAGCAATATAAATAGCTTCTACGTTTGGGTCATTTGCTAAATCCACATAAGAATCATATGCTTGTTTAACGTTAAATTTAGTAGAAAAATTATTGGCTTTTACCTTGCTTCTAGACGCTACTGCTACCAACTCTGCATCTTCTATTAAAGTTAAATCTTCTGCAAATTTTTGAGCAATACCTCCAAGACCAATTATTCCCCATTTAATTATCTTTGTCATATTTTTTTACAATGTAATTTATAAAGTTTCTTTTAGTCCTTCTAAAAACCCAAAATATGCAGGTTTAGGTTCAAGCTGTTCATCATAAATAGTTGGCCAATCATTTATATTAAAAAAACCTTTAATCCACGTATCTCTATCTGTAAAATCCCAAAAAGTAATTCCGTATTGTTGTTCTTTTGGTACAATTGATTTATACATTTTAACCAAATTTTTATATTTTTGGGCTTGCTCTAGCTTCATTTCTTCCGTTAGTTTTTCATAAACTTGTATACCACCTTTTCGAGTATCATCGTGTTTATTAAAAATAATATCTAACTCAGAAATGTGAATTTGTAAACCTGTTTCTACTGCTTTTTTTAATGAATTAGCAATTACCTCATCAGATGTATCCATTCTAATATGCATTTGAAAACCTAATCCAGATATAGGAACTCCTTTTGCTTGTAATTCTTTAATCATCTTAAGAGTGCTGTTCAATTTTAAGGTATCTCTTTCAATATTAAAATCATTATAAAACAAAATAGCTTCTGGGTCCGCTTCATGTGCATATTGAAATGCTTTTGCGATGTAATCTTTACCAATTGCATTGTACCACATTGTTTTTCTAACGTTCTCTCCGTGAGACTCTAAACCTTCATTAACAACATCCCAAGCAGCAACCTTACCTTTATATCTTGTTACATATTTTGTTATGTATTCTTTCATAAAAGTCCCCAACCACAAACTATCTTTTAATGCTTTTTCTTGAACCCATTTAGGTGTAGAACTATGCCAAATTAAATTATGGCCAAATAATCTTTGCTTATTTTTCTGTGCATAATTTACAATGCTATCTACTATTTTCCATGAATAGATCCCCTCTTTGGGCATAATACTATTCATTTTCATATTACTCGCAGAAGTAATACTATTAAAATTACTCTTTTGTAATTTTTGTAGTTGTGTATCTTTTAATAATGTATTTATTTTGATAGCAGTTCCTATAGGAAAATCTGCATAATTTTTTAGTCCTTTAACTTCTTTGTTTTTCAAACCACTATTACAAGAAAGTAATAAAAAAACTATTGTAATTATAAATATTGAATTGAAATATTTACTATAATTCATCCTATGATATTTAAAAAAATAACTAATTATTTTTCACAAAAAAACAGTTAAATTTATTATGATATTTAACTGTTTTTTAATGCAAACTTCATTTAACAAATAATACTAATAATTTATTCTAATCCTTCTATAAAACCATCATAAGCAGGCTTTTTATTATAATCATTATCAAACATTAATGGCCAATCTGTATGACCCCAAAAATCTATTAACCAAGATTCATTATCTTTTAAACCCCAAACTGTTAGCGCATATTTATTGTCTAACGGAATCGAATTATAAATCTTTACAACTTCTTTATATTTTGCTTTTTGTGCATCTGCTCTTGAACCAGTTAAAGCTGTTTGGTCATTATTAGGGTTCGCTCTAATATCTAATTCTGCAAAATGTAACTTTAATCCTCTAGAAACAGTACCATCTGCAACTGCTTGAATATTTGATGCTGAAGGTCCGTTATAAGAAATGTGCATTTGTGCACCAACACCATCTACTAAATCTCCTAAATCATCAACAATATTAAACATTGCTGCTCTTTTACCAGAACTAGATGCCATATTATAATCGTTATAAAACAACAAACAATCTGGATCTGCATCTCTTGCCCATTGAAAACATTTTTTAATATAATCATCTCCCATTTTATCTTTAAAAACGGAACTTCTTAATGGGTTTCCACCTCCATCATCAATTGCCTCGTTTACAACATCCCAAGAAGTTATTTTACCTTTATATCTTTTTACCGTTGTTGTAATATAATTTTTCACCATTGCTTCAAACTCTGCATCAGATCCTGAAAAATTCTCAACCCAACTTGGTGTAGCATTATGCCAAATTAAAGCATGACCATGTACATTAATTCCATTATCTACACCAAAATTTACAATAGCATCAGCAGCTGTAAAATCGAAGTTACCTTCTGATGGATGCATTCTATTCATTTTCATTTCATACTCTGAAGTGATACTTGAAAAATATGTTTTTAAAATTTCTGTATGCTTACCACCACTATTTACTCTTGATGATCTTGTTATATTACCGACAAAAAAAGTAGCCGCTGCATCTTTTAGTATTGATGAGTTTGTGGATCCACATAAACCATTAGGACAAATACCTCCTGCATTACTATCTACAACTACAGTTTTAACATCTACAGTTAATCCTGCTGCATTTGTAACAATTAATCTTACCGAAAAGGTACCATCAGTATCATATCTTACTTCTTCTATTCCTGGTTGATCTAATACCAAACTTCCTCCTTGACCATAATCCCACTCGCTTGTAAATTCGCCAGTTCCAACGGTTTTATTATCTAACAATAGTACGTTTGGATCTGTTGAAGATATAGACATATCAAAAGCTGCCTGAACTTTTTCTACGGGTATTATTATTGGTCCATCTTCTTCATCTGCACCTCCACAAGAAATGATTAATAGAAATAACGGTAATACCTTTAGGATATTAATTAGATTATTAAATATCATTTATTCTTTATTAAATTTTACTATTACTTTTTTAAAGTGGTGCTTGACTTTTGTTTTATTTTGCTACAATACTAATATTATCGATATAAAAAGTACCTTTAGTTGACCCAATATCTAACGCTAATGTAGATGAAGCTATTTTAGCAGTAAATTCTTGATTATATTCAGTCCAATCAGAAGTTGCTGTCATATCACCATGATAAGTTTCGCTACCAGTACCTGGACTTGTAGAGGCACGAACAACTGCTGCATCACCTTTTATCCAAAAAGAAATAACGTAAGTAGTACCAACAGCTGTATCAAAACCATCACTTACAAACTGAGTTTTCCAATGATTACCTGCGTTATCTTCAGTATTAACTACTTTTAAAGCTCTTGAACCGGCTTTAACGTTCGTTGTTTCCGCAGTCATTAATTCTGCACCATTGTTTTTATTCCAATTAGCAAAATCATCTCCGGAACCATCTTCTAAACCTCCGTTTGCAATTAATCCACTATCAAATGCTGCTGAAGGATCAGGAGCAACGGTAACAGAAATTGATTGAGAAGTTTGTAAATGTCCATCTTCACCTAACATCGTTAAGGTTACAATTTTATTTCCACTAGCTTTATAAGAATAAGCTACAGTACCTGGTCTATCTGCCGCACCTTTATCACCAGCAATTTCAAACTCAAAATAACTATAAAAGTCTCCTTTATTTGGCGTTGTATTTTCAAAGATATAAGTTCCCGTATCTGTTGAAGAAACTGTTGCTGTAAAAGTTGGTTGTACAAGTTCTGATGAAGTTTCATTTTCTTCACAAGAAATGAAAACTGTTACAAAGAATAAAAGACTTAAAATTTTAGTGATTTTCATAATTAATTATAGTTTATAATATTGTTATCTATTTAGAACATTAAAACTATAAATAGTATCTTGTTTTAAACATAAAAAATGATGCATTTTGTAAAAAAAATACATCATTTTTGGTTTTTAATGGCATTCATTCCCCTTTAATGATCGCGTTCACCCAAAATTGAAATTATTTTTTGATTTTCACATAATTTGTATCATCATTATTTCTAACAACAATTATATACTTCTTTTCATCTTTACCGATTAGCCCCATTCCTTTTACATCACCTGATACAAAAAAACCTGACTCCTTTCTTGAAATTGCTTTAAAGGTTCCATTACCATTTCCTTGTAAAAAAAACCCATAACTTGCATCATTTCTAGGTGTTTCCACTTCAGACATATGTAAATTACCTGCAACCAAAGCATCTAAATTGCCATCGTCATTAAAATCTTGAACAATGATTTCATTTATACTTGAAATTTGAACTTCTTGAGGAAGTTTGTGTACAATAAATTTTCCATTCTTATTTTCTAAATAAATACTAGCAAACGATTTTACTTGATAGTGTAAAGAGGATTCTAATGCTTTATCAGAAAAAACATCGACCAAAGTAGCTTCAGAAAAACTTTCATAATTTTTAAACTTATTTTTTATACCGGGTATTTGTTGTGATGAACACGACCTACCTCTTACAGGGTATTGTTTCCCTTCATTATAATAACTTAATACAATATCTTGTTTGTTATTTTTATCAAAATCATTCACATAAATATCAAAGGTTTCGTTTTCTGTTGCCTTGTATTTATAGTTGAGTCCGTTATTACCAACTATATAATCCATATCACCATCATTGTCAAAATCTCCCTGATTAATAGACCACCACCAACCTGTAGTATCTTTATTTAAACCCAATTCTTGTGAAACTTCTGTAAATCCATTTTGTGTGTTTTTAAATACTTTTATTGGCATCCATTCGCCCACAATAATAATATCTAACCAATTATCATTGTTATAATCTGTAATAACTGCTGATGTTGCCATTCCTAAATCTTTAAATGATTTTGCAAACTTATCAGAAAAGAGTTCAAATTTTGGTGCTCCCTTTTTGCCTACATTTTTCAACAAATAAGTTGTTGCTGGCATCGGATATTGACCCTGAGTTTGACGTCCTAAAACTAATAAATCTTCTTTGCCATCTTTGTCGAAATCTGCATTGTAGACTTTGGAACCACTAGAAATAAAGTTTGGTAAAACGCTGTCTTTTGCTTTGGCAAAATTTCCTATTCCATCATTTATATACAACCTGTCTTTTAATAACTCTGAATTTTCACCAAACTCATAACCACCACTTACTATATATAAATCATTATCACCATCAAAATCTGCATCAAAAATTAATGCTCCTAAATCTTCACTTAATTTATCTTGATTTAAAAAATCTGAATTATTTTCTATAAACCCTTTTTTAGTTTGATAAAACAACTGCCCTATTTTACCCATTGAACCACCAATAAAATAATCTTCTAATCCATCATTATTTAAATCGCCAATTGCAAGTGCTGGTCCTAAAGCAGACATTTTATGAGGCAATAAAACCTGATAAGCAAAATCGTCTAGTTTGTTTTCTTTATGTTTATGTTTTGGAAACAAGTTGTTTTCTGTAGTAAAAAGTGTTTCTTTTTCTTCAGCCTCTTTAATTTCTTTTTTTGAAGCATCAACAGCATTAAAAATTAAATTCCGATTCACATTAATATCACTTAAAACTTGGGTTTTACCATTTTGCCAAACAACTTTAACTTCCTTAATTTTTTGATTTTCTCCCAAACCAAAATGCAGTTCTGGCGCAACAGAAGATTGAAAACCTCTTGTTAACGTTAACTCTTGCATTTGAGTTTTATCACTTGTTTTTACATAAACCCGATTTCCTAATCCGAATTTATTGTTTATATCTCCTTTAAATTGAACCTTTAAAAAATTACTATTATCAGCACTTTTGTTCTCAAAAACAGATGCATAATCATCTATATTATTGGTAATAATTTCTAAATCACCATCATTATCTAAATCAGCATAAACAGCACCATTTGAAAAACCTTCGTATTCAATGCCCCATTTTTTATTGGCTTTTTCAAAATTTAGATTACCATTATTTTTAAAAATAAAATTATCAATTTTTTCTGATGGAATTTTCAAACTCATTTCTAAAGACTTGCTTTTATCTAAATTCGCTTCTTCCAATTTTTTGAAATAATCTCTATTATTCACCTCTCTTCTTGTACCGTTTGTAATAAATAAATCTTTAAGACCATCATTATCAAAATCTGCCATTAAAGGTCCCCAACTCCAATCTGTAGAAGAAGTACCTGTAATTCGTGAAATATTTGAAAAATATGGAATTCCGTCATTAAAAACACCAGAATTTACCTGAAAACAGTTTTGCATGTATTGATAGTGAAAACCGGCATCTACAACACCCCAAAACAAATCTGGATTCATACTTGCCATATTTGCCTTCTGTCTACGGTTACTTTTAGCATCCATATCTACCTGAAAAATATCTAAATTCCCATCATTATTAAAATCAGCAATATCAACTCCCATACCATAAAAGGCAGTATGAGCAGTTGCTTTTTTTACAACTTCTTTAAAAGTACCGTCTTTTTGATTGATATACATAAAATCTGGAGAACTGAAATCGTTAGAAACATATAAATCTTGCCATCCATCATTATTTAAATCTCCTACAGTTGCACTTAAAGAAAGCGCAAAACTTTTTAAACCGGCTTCGTCTGTAACATTTGTAAAAGTATTTCCATCATTTCTGTATAAATGGTCCGACTCTTTGTCTTTTACATTTTTCATTTTTAGTTTATACACAAATGTTGGTGAGTTGAATTTTAATGGCGGATAATTTGCCACATAAACATCTAAATCCCCATCATTATCATAATCGAAAAAAGTAGCATTTACACTATTTCCTGTATCTGCTAAACCAAATTTTTCTGCTTGTTCTGTAAATGTATTATCTTTATTATTGATAAAAAGTTGATTTTTCTTATCACCAAATTTCCCAGAAACCGAACAATAAATATCTAAAAACCCATCATTATTAACATCAGCCATTGTAACGCCTGTTTGCCAATCTTTACTACCAGAAACTCCTGCTTTTTTTGTAATATCTTCAAATTTTAAATTTCCTTTATTTAAAAATAATTTATTGGAAACCTGATTTCCTGTAAAATACAAATCGGGTAAACCATCATTATTAATATCGCCTACAGAAACGCCACCACCCATATAAATATAGGAATAGGTAAAATAATTTATAGAATCATTTTCTGTAAGAATATTTTTAAAATCGATTCCTGAAGAAGTATGACTAATTTGATTGAAAATTGTAGTCTGTTCTTTTTCAGTTTCCTTTGAACAAGAACTTATTAGCACTAAAAAAAGGGATATATAAGATAGTTTTATCATATTTTTCATACTGTAAAAAAGTATTTTATTGTTTAAAAACAGAGAGCGTATTATCATTATTTGCCACGATAAAAAAGTTTGCATTTCCTATTTTAATATTTTTTATTTGTTTTGCATTTTTTGCATTGTAAAAATTTAAATCTTTATATGTTTTTAAATTTCCTTTTTTTGTTCCTGCTAAAACATACCCAATATTGGCGTCATATCTAATGGTTTCCACTTCAGATTCGTGAATTGCACCAACGCCTATAATATCTAACAAACCGTCATTATTTACATCTGAAATTTCAAAACTTAATGTCGGTCCCAATTGTGCTGAATTTGGTAATTTTTGCAAAGTAAAAGTTTTATCGCCATTATTTTTAATCAAAATAGAACTAAATTCATAGACTTCTCTGTGGTAAGATGATTTCAAAGCATCATCTCCATAAATATCTAATAATGTGGAATTTGCAAAATCTTTATAAGTTCTGGTTTTATCACTAACAAAACTATTCTGTTGGGTAGAACATTCTTTACCTCTTAAAGGTACTAAATTTCCTTTATATTCTTTACTTAAGACCATGTCAAAGGTTTCATTATCGTCAAAATTATTGGCGTAAATATGTAAAGGTTTTTCTTTAGTTGGATGAAATTTATTGTTTTCTCCTAAATTACCCACCACGTAATCCTTGTTTCCATCATTATCAATATCTATTTCTGTAATAGTGTTCCACCAACCATTTGTATCTACAAAATCTTGTGTTTTTGATTTGAAAAATTTTCCTTTTTGGTTTTCCAAGAATGTTATAGGAAACCAATGGCCAACAACAAATAGATCTTTATCACCATCGTTATCTACATCAGAAAATAAGATATCTTTTACAATTCCAATATCAGAAAACTCTTTATTTATATTTTTAGTAACCTCTTTAAAAACACCATTTCTATTTTCTAAAATAAATGATTTTCCAGAAAGCGGGTACTTTCCAGATAGTGCAGAAGCGCCAATAAACAAATCTTCATCACCATCAGTATCATAATCAAAAGCTTTTACAACGTTTGTTGCATTAAGATTTTTTGGTAAATTATTACTTTTAGAGAAAACACCTTTTCCATTATTCAAGTACAATCTATCTTGAGAAAAATCACTTTTTTCAGATACTTCATAATTACTACTTACAAGATATAAATCTAAATCTCCATCAGTATCAGCATCAAAAAACAAAGAGGAAATATCTTCAAAACCAGCATCTTTTTCTAATGATTTTTGAATTGATTTTGTAAAACCTCCATTTACATTTTGTATATAAATTTCTGCAGGTTGATTTCTTGCTCCTCCAACAAAAAAGTCTTCTAAACCATCATTATTAATATCTGCTACAGAAATTGCAGGTCCTTTTTGCGATAATTTCTGAGGTAATAAAACTTGTTTATCAAAATCGTTAAAATCATTTTCTTTGTGAATAAAATCGATTCCTAATCTTTTAGGATTAATAGGTTTTATATTTCTATTTACTTTTTGTTTTAATACGCGATTTCTTGAAGCTTTATTTATATTCAAAACCAAGGTTTGATTTACTTTAACATCTTTTAATCTTGTAACCATACCATTGTACCAAATTACCTCTACAACATTAACTTTTTCTTGCTTTTTAAATCCGAAATTTAATGTTTTTGATACAGAAGACAAATATCCTCTTGATGTATATACATCTTGATATTGATTGCCTTCATCCGAATAAACTTTAACTATAGAACCAATTGCATTCTTATTTTTTTTATCACCTTTTAATTTTATTTTTAGAAAATTATTGGTTGAGTTGTTTTTGTAAATACTTGCCAAATCAGACATATTATTCAATATCAAATCTAAATCGCCATCATTGTCTAAATCTGCATATGCAATTCCATTAGAATTTATTTTTTGATGAAATCCCCATTTTTCAGTTACATCTTCAAACGATAAATCTGCCTTGTTTTTGTAAATATAGTTTGCAATTTTTTCTGAAGGAACCATTTCTATAACTTCCATTTTTGTCATAGAAACATTGTTGTCTAAATTTTCTTTTAATTTTCTTGGATAATCTTGATTCGCAAAATTTCTTTCAATTCCATTTGTTACCACAATATCTTTATGGCCATCATTATCAAAATCTGCGATTAATGAAGACCAACTCCAATCTGTTTTAGCAACTTTTGCAAATTGCCCAATATCACTAAAAGACCCATTTCCATTATTTAATTGTAACATATTAGACATATATGGAAAATGATAATTGGCATTTACAATTTTCTGAAAACCTTTCGTATTCATAGAAGGCATATTTTCTTTGCTTCTAACATGATCTTGTATAGACATTTCTAAAACCAATAAATCTGGTAAAAAATCATTATTAATATCCGCAAAATCAGACCCCATACTATTGTAGGAAATATGATTAAATCTTGTTTTAATTTGATTAGAAAAAGTACCATTTCTTTTATTGATGTATAAAAAATCTGGAATTATATAATCATTCGCTACATAAATATCTGGCCAACCATCATTGTTAAAATCACCAATTGAAGCACTTAAACCCCACGCTTTATTTGCTATTCCAGAGGTTAAAGTAACATCTGTAAAAGTTGTACCATCATTTCTAAATAAATGATCTGAGGTTTTTGGGTTTAATTTTTGATTTCCAATTTTCTCAAGTTTTAGTGTGTTTTCGAAATCTACTCTATGATTTACCAAATACAAATCTAAATCGCCATCTTTATCGTAATCTAAAAAGTACGATTGCATCGAAAACCCATCGTGATCTATGCCCCATTTTTTTGCTTCTTCTTTAAATGTATTATTTTTTTGATTGATAAATAGTTTATTCTTTCTTAATTCATCATTTGGTAATGAAGCCGATTTACAAACATATATATCTTGCCATCCATCATTATTAATATCTATAACAGAAACTCCTGTAGACCAACCTTTTTTATCTTCTACATTTGCTGATTTTGTAATATCATCAAATTTAAAATTGCCTTTGTTTATGTATAATTTATTTGAATTTTGATTGCTTGTAAAGTAAATATCTTCTAAACCATCGTTATTAAAATCGCCAACAGCAACACCAGCTCCTGCCAAAGCATAGGTGTAATTTAAACAGTTAAATTCATTGGTTTGTTTTACAGTGTTTATAAAATTAATGTTTGATTTTTTTTCTGAAATAAGCGTAAATTTCTGTTGAGGCATTTTTTCGGCTTTACTTTTCTTTTTGCACGAAATAACACCTATTAAAAGACTCACTATAATAAAATATTTAATAGATACTTGCATAATATTTAAAATAGAAAAAACGGCGCTTCGTTAGAATACGCCGTTTTAATCAATCAACTCAAACTATTAATTTTTAATCTTTATTAATATCCAGGATTTTGGTCGGCACTTGTAACATTTGGATTTGATGAAATTTCTCCATCAGGTATTGGCCACAATTCGTGTTTTCCAGCCTGAAAACCAGTGCCTGATAAAAAAGTAGCAGCTCTTCCCCAACGAATAAGATCATCAAAACGAACTTGCTCTCCTACTAATTCTACTTTTCTTTCTTGTACAACTGCTTCAAAAACTTGCGTTTTTGATAATGATGTAGATAAAGCGGCTAAACCTGCTCTAGCTCTTACTCTATTAATTAAACCGATAGCAGTAGCTTGGGTTCCTACTTCATTTTCACATTCTGCCATCATTAATAAAACATCTGCATAACGTATTACTTTTGCATTAATACCAGATTCTTGAGCTTCATCCGTTTGCTTATAATAGTTTTGGTATTTTTTCCAAGCTCTTGGCTTTTGAACGCTTTCTGCTAGAAAATTAGCAGCTACCATGACATTATTCCCGTTATTATAAGAATCCCCTACAAAATACATTGTACCGTTTACTCTGTTATCACCAGCTTCATAAGAATCAAATATATCATCCGAAGGGTAACAGTTAAACCAATTTAAGTTTCCATAATCTTGTCCTCTAAAAGTAGCGTGGTTTTGACCTTGGCCACCAACAGGTCCATTCCATTTAGCACCAGTTCCTAAAGTTAAATCGTACTGCACTTCCCATACAGATTCAATTCCATGCTCTGTTTCTTCTTTAAAATTATCGTAAAAATTAGATTCTAAGTCATACCCACTCATTTTCCCGAAAGAAGTAAGCGCATCACCATATCTTTTTTCATACAATAATACTTTTCCTAAGAAAGCTTGAGCTGCACCTTTGGTAGCTCTACCATTATCTTCTGCACCTTTAGAAAATAAATTAGCCATAGCATATTCTAAATCTTCAATTATTAAACTAACAACTTCTGCTTTTGGACTCATTGGTTTTCCTTCTCTCTGTGTAAAATCTCCATTTCTTAACGGAACGTCACCAAATCTTGTAACCAACATCCAATAGTATTGAGCTCTTAAAAATCTAGCTTCTGCATAGTATTTGTTTCTGTTAGTAACACTTAATTCTTCTGCAGGTATCTCATCAATAATACCAGCATTACCAATTACAAAATTAGCTTTGTTAATACCTCTAAAACACGTATCCCAGTAATCTCTAATTTCACCATTTGTAGAGTTAAAGGTAAACTCCATAAACGTTCTTTTATCTGGCTCCATCTGAGGATTATCTGCCTGTTCTTGAGACATATTGTCCATCATATACCAAATTAATCGACCATATAAACCAACAGTTTGTAAGTTTGCATACGCTGCATTTACAGCAGCCTGAACTTGTGACTCATTCGCAAAGTATGTTTCAGGGGTTATTTGATTTGGATCTGATAGCTCTAGATCACTTGTATCACAAGAGTTTATTGCAAAGACTCCTGTAAGAAATAGAAATAAAATTTTATATTTTTTCATGATTATTATTTTTTAAAATGAAACTTGAACTCCGAATAAGAATGATTTTGGTTGTGGGTACCTTCCATAATCTACACCAGAAGTTAATTCAGGATCTAAACCTGTATAATCTGTAATAGTAATTAAGTTTTGTGCACTTGCATACACTCTAAGTTTAGTAAGGTATCCGTTTAATATATTATTAGGAACTGTATATCCTAAACTAATATTTTTTAACCTAGTATAAGAACCATCTTCGATATATCTGTCTGATATTGCATGATTTTGCTGTGCTCCACCAAACCTGGGTACTGAAGTTGTTAGATTACCAGGCGTCCAACTATCTAATAAAACAGTGCTACCATTAAATGCTCTACCAGCCCCACCTTCTAAATCATATTTATTTGTATTATACACTTCAGCTCCTTGTACACCTGTAATAAATAAGGCTGCATCAAAGTTTTTGTAATTAGCACTTAAGTTTAAACCATAAGTAAAATCTGGTAAAGGATCTTCTAACACAGTTCTATCATCAGAAGTAATATCTCCATCTCCATTTAAATCTTTATATCTAATATCTCCGGGCTGAACAGCTGTTTGCCCTGGATTTGAAGTAAAAACAGCATCTACTTCTGCTTGGTTTTGATAAATTCCATCGCTAATTAAACCCCAGAAATGATTTATAGATTCTCCTTCTTGAATATTTGTAATATTACCAGCACCATCTTTCATTGCATTTCCAGGAATTTCATCTACTCCTAACGTTAAAACTTTGTTAGAGCTAGAACCAATATTCATATTAGCAGACCAAGTAAAATCGCCTTCAGAATCATTATACCCAATAATAGCTTCAAAACCTTTTGTTTCCACAGAACCAACATTTGCTGTAATGTTACCAGCATGAGATCCTGATGACAATGCTGTTGGTAAGTTCACTAATAAATCATCACTTGTGTTTTTAAAATACTCTAAACTAGCAGTAAATTTATTATTGTAAAAACCTACATCAAGACCAATATTTAACATTGAAATTTCTTCCCATTTTAAATCTGGATTTGACCCACCATTTTCTGTAAAACCAGCACCGTTTGTATTACCTAAAGGATATTGAAAATCTCCAACAAGTGTAGCACTGTATCTATAATCTCCAATTGCATCGTTACCAGTAATACCGTAACTAGATCTTATTTTTAAATTATTAATATTGCTATCATCTCCAAAAAAGTCTTCTTCAGAAATAACCCAACCTAAAGATGCTGAAGGGAATGTACCCCAACGATTGTTTTCACCAAATCTAGATGAAGCATCTCTTCTTATAGAAGCAGAGAAAATATATTTACTATCAAAGTTATAGTTTAATCTACCTAAATAACCTAATCTAGTTGTTTTACTATTTCCACTTCCAATAGTTTGGCTATCTGATCCAAATTGCTGTAATTCATCAGTAACAAGATTTCTTGCACTTCCACCAAATCCAGAATTTGTATTCTCTGTTTTTTCAACTAAAGCTAAAAACTCAACATTATGCTTTTCAGCATATGTTTTAACATAGTTTAAACTGTTTGTAAGCACCAAAGCTTGCCCAAAACTTGCCCCTGCACCATAAGAAGCAAAGTTTTGTGCATGCGTATTACTAGGGTCATCAGAAAAACTAGCTATAAAAGTACTATTTCTTCCTGTATAATAATCTAGACCTACTTGAGTTCTAAATTTAAGACCTTCTATAATATCATATTCACCATACAAGCTTCCAATAATACCTAAATTATTATTTCCGAATACCGGGTGTGTTTGAATTCTAACAGGGTTTTCTGCATCTTGCCCGTCACCAGCATTAGAAGGTCCTTGAAAACCACCATTGTTGTTAGGGTTGTATACAGGTAAAAATGGAGCAGATTTTATAGCATGTGTTATTAATGTTCTACCACCACCACTTTGTTCTCCTCTAGACTTGCTTATTGCTATAGACATTGTTTCTCCAAACTTAAACTTTCCAGTAGTATAAGAACTGTTTGCTCTAAAAGAATAACGATCAAAACCGGTATTAATAATTGTACCTTCTTGCTTTAAATATTCTGCAGAAAAAAATTGTGTACTATTTTCAGTTCCTTTAGAATAATCAAATTTATAATCTTGAATTAATCCCATCTGAAAAATTTCATCTTGCCAATTTGTATTGTTTTGAAATAATTCTAATGGTCTGTTTGGAAATACGTTGATATTAGATGTAAACTGTAAGTATTGTACAGTATTCATAAGATCATATCTATTAGTAACCATTTGAGCACCTGAATATGTAGAAAAATTAAACTTTCCTCTACCTTTTTTACCCGTTTTAGTGGTTACTAAAACTACACCATTTGAACCTCTTGCTCCATACAATGCAGTAGTAGATGCATCTTTTAATATTGAAACATTTTCAATATCCGAAGGACTAATTCCTGAAAGATTACCTACAATTACACCATCAATAACATATAAAGGAGTATTGCTACCAAAGGTACTTAGACCTCTAATTCTAACTTGAGGACTAGACCCAGGAGATCCTGAATTAACGACAGTTACACCAGCAGCTCTTCCTTGTAATGCAGATTCTGCATTTGTTACAGGTAATGCACCCATTTCTTCTGCATCTACTGTTGCAATGGCTCCTGTAACTGTTTTTCTACTTTGTTTACCATAAGCAACGACTACAATTTCATCTAAACCTTCTGCAGATTCTTGTAAAATAACATCAATTGTTGTTTTAGAACCTACTAAAATTGTTTGTGAAGCTGAACCCAAATAAGCAAAGACTAACTCATCTGTAGACGAAATATTCTCAATCTTAAATAGACCATCAAAGTCTGTTTGTACACCTTTTTGTGTACCCTTTACAACTACACTAACTCCTGGTAATAATTCTCCTGTAGCATCTTTCACAGAACCGGTAACAGTCTTAGTTTGTGAAAACATACTCTGAGAACATATCATAACTAATGCTATGATAGCGATTTTCATTTTTATCATTTTTAGAAATTTTAATTAATTGAATTTGTTTTTATTTATTATTGAATTTGAACTTTTGTAATTAATACGTTATCTTTTAGAGTAACCGTTTTATCTGGTTGTTTACCACCAATACTGATCTTTAGAATACCAGATTCTATTACTCTTTTTCCTTCTTCAGAAATTCTTGCATATTTTTTTGATGGAATTTTAAATGTAACTTTTTTTGATTCATTTGCTTTTATATATATTTTTTCAAAACTGACTAAACTTCTTACTGGATTATTTTGAATTTTATCATTCTCATGGGTAACATAACATTGAACAACTTCTTCACCTGAATATTTGCTGTTATTCTTTACATCAACAGAAATAACAACATCAGCATTCTTTGCAATTTTATCTGATATTTCTAAATTTGAATACTCGAATTTAGAATAACTTAAACCGTGACCAAAAGGAAATAAAGGCTCGCCTTTAAAGTATTTATAAGTTCTATTTTCCATGTCGTAATTTTTAAAATCTGGTAGATCTTTTACAGATTTATAAAAGGTGATAGGTAATTTTCCTGATGGATTATAATCCCCGAAAAGAATATCTGCAATTGCTCTACCACCAAATTCACCAGGATACCAAGCTTCTAAAATTGCAGGAATATTTTTTGCTGTCCAATTAATAGCCAACGCACTTCCATTCATTAAAACAACTACTGTTGGTTTGCCTAGTTTCTGAATCTTTTTAACTAATTCTAATTGTGTTTTTGGTAATGTAATTTTAGATCTATCACCTTTATCAAAACCTTCGATAACAACAGGCATTTCTTCACCCTCTACTTCTGGTGATAACCCTAAACATAGAATTACAACTTCAGATTTTTTTGCAGCTTCTATTGCTGGTGATAACAAATCTGTATTTAATTTTGCCCATACTAAATGTGCTTGAGGATCTGAAAGCGTATTGCTATACTCAATTCTTATTTTATAGCTTTCTTTTGCAGTAAGTTTTGCGTCAAAATATTCTAATTTTGGCTCGTAATCTGCGCTGTATTCAAACTTAAGAGAATCATTAACATATAGTTTTGCATAATTACCAGCTTTTAAACCTATTCTATATTCTCCAGTTTCTTTTGGTACTATTTCTCCTGACCATCTTACAGAGAAATAATCTGATTTTAAATTTTCTAAAGGTCTTTTTGGTGTCCACGTAAAATCCACAGTTTCATCATTTCTAACTAATACTGGTTCTCCTTTAAAAGTATTATTATCAAAATATTCTGCGTATAATCCTGTACCTTTTTCATTTGTTAAAACACCTTTAGGAATCGCTTTTAATGTTGGCCATTCTTCTGCTATATATGAACCTAATGCATAATTAATAGTTGTGTTTGGTAATTTTTCTTGAAGTCCTCTTAACGGTGTAATAAAGTTATGAGGTGTTCCATGATAATTACCTAACAATGCTTGTTTAGAATCTGCATTTGGACCAATTATTGCTATCGATTTAATACTTTTACTTAAAGGCAAAATATTATTGTCATTTTTCAACAACACCATAGATTCTCTAGCAATTTGTTCAGATAATTTATAATGCTTTTCACTAGCAACAACATCATATGCTATTTTAGACCATTCAACATCGTTCTGATCATCAAACATACCTAACTTAAAACGAGCTGTAAACAATCTTATTAAAGCAACATCTAGTTTTTTTTCATCTATTAATTCTTTTAAAACTGCCTCATTTAAATTAGGATCAAATACACTTCCACAATTTAAATCTGTACCACTTAATACAGCTAAAGCACCAGCCTCTTCAGGTGTTTTAACAACGGCATGTTTATCTTCTTCCCAGAAATCTGTTACTGCCCAACAATCTGAAACTACATATCCTTTAAAACCCCAATTTTCTCTTAATATTTTTTGAAGCAACAAATCACTTCCACAACAAGGTTTATCATTATATCTATTATACGCACACATTACAGAATGTACTTTTGCTTCTTTAACAGCGGCTTCAAAAGCGGGTAAATACGTTTCGTACAAATCTTTTTTGGTGGTTACATAATTATCTTGATGTCTCGATTTTTCTGGACCACTATGAACAGCAAAATGTTTTGCAGTAGCAACAACTTTTAAATACTTATCATTATCACCTTGTAAACCTTTTATATAGTTTACACCAATTCTACTTGTTAATAATGGATCTTCTCCATACGTTTCTTGACCTCTTCCCCAACGTGGATCTCTAAAAATATTAATGTTCGGAGTCCAGAAAGTTAGACCTTGCCCCATTTTTCTTTGTCCTTCACTAATAAATTTATGATATTTTGCTCTTGCCTCATCAGAAACAACAGTTCCCATATTAAAAATCAAGTCTGGATTCCAAGTTGCTCCCATTCCTATTGCTTGAGGAAAAACAGTTGCTTCACCAGCTCTAGCAACTCCATGCAAACATTCATTCCACCAATTATATTCAGGAACATTTAATCTTTCGATAGCAGGAGCATCATATCTCATTTGAGATATTTTCTCTTTCAATGTCATTCTATTAACTAAATCAGAAACTCTCTCTTCTATTGGTAAAGATTGATTTTCAAAAATAAAGTCAGGTTCATTTTCATTACATGAAAGAACAAGAAATAAAGAAATGAAGCATACTTTAAATGCAACATTAGATTTTAGTTTTTTGATATTTACTTTATTTTTATTCAAGTTCATTAATTAAAGATTAAAACTAGTAATAGTATTAAAACGCCTACGATTACTATTTCTGAAATTATATTTCTTATTGGATATTTTTTCTGCATATTTAACTCGTACTACTCCTCAAATATAGAAAGTTGATGTACTTTTGAGTAAAAAAAAGAATGCATAATGTGTTAATTTTGGCTCTTTTTAGGTTAAAAGAGCACAAACACACTATCTGAGTTAGCTTTTAGTCGCTAATTTTACATTTATAGGAAAAATTGAAAAGATTTATTATTTTTCTTTGATTGTAACTTCAGTTGGTAGTTTTCCAAAATGTGCTTTAAAACATTTTGTGAAATAGGATGCAGAAGAGAAACCAACCTTAAAACCAACTTCATTTATATATGCTGAACCTGTTTCTAATATTTGATGCGCTCTTTCTAATCTAATTCTCCTTAACAGTTCGTTTGGAGTTTGGCCTGTTAGAGATTTTATTTTTCTGTATGATTGACTTTTACTTAAGTTTAATTCATTAGCCAATTCTTCTACACTTAAACTAGAATTACTAATGTTTTCACCTATATATGCCAAAACTTTATTAATAAACTCTTTGTCTATAGAGGTAGCATTTGTATTCTCTTTTGCTCCACTAACTTCACTAAAATACTTATCAAAAATTAATTTTCTACTTGTAATTAGTTGAGAAAGTCTTAAAGTAAGCAAACGCATATCAAATGGTTTTGTCATATAGGCATCAGAGCCATGTTCAATTCCTTCTATTCTATCATCTATTCTAGATTTTGCTGTTAACATTAACAACGGAATATGACTTGTTCTAATATCGGTTTTTATTCGTTTACAAAACTCAAAACCATCCATTTCTGGCATTATAACATCTGTTAAAATTACATCTGGAAAAGATTTTTGCGCAATACCTAAGGCTTCTTTACCATTATGAGCAATTAATACTTTATAGTTTATACTTAACTCTGTTTTTAAATAATTTCTTAATTCTGTATTATCTTCTACAACTAGAATTGTATGTTTTTTCTGATTTTTGCCTGTTTCTAAATTCTCAATAGACTCTATTTCTGTTTGATTAATAGGAATAAAATTAGCATCAATTTCATCTGTATCGGGTTCTTTTTTAAAGCTCATTATTTCATCTTTAGAAAGATGATTTTTCCCTTTTGGTAAAATGATTCTAAATGTCGTGCCTTCACCAACTTTACTGGAAACTTCAATTTTACCTTTGTGTAATTTCACAAAACTACTTACAACCTCTAAACCTATTCCTGTACCACCATAATAAGTTTTGTTTAAATTTTCTACTTGATAAAAACGTTTAAATATTTTTTTGATTTGCTCTTCTTCTAAACCTGGACCTGTATCAGAAATTACAATTTCTATTACTTTAACGGGTGTTGTTTCTGACATTAAAGGCAATATAAAATCACTATCATTATCTATCAACTCTACATTAATAGAGCCATTATCTGGTGTAACCTTCATAGCATTAGAGAGAATATTAAAAATAATTTTTTCTAACATACTTTCATCTGCCCAAACTTGTATATCTGATATATCTGCATCTAATGAGAGGAAAATATTTCTGCTTAAAGCTTCTTCTTTATAGTATTCAACAATATCTTTTGTGAAATTTATTAGATTTAGTTTAGATGCTATAATGTGCATCTTATTTAATTCTAATTTTCTTAAATCCATTAATTCATTAATCAATGCGTATAATCGATTTGTATTTCTATAAATAGTAGTATGTTTTGATTTTATTCTTTCTGAAAGAATAACAGTTTCATCTCTCATAATATCCTTTAAAGGATTTAAAATAAGCGTTAAAGGCGTTCTAAACTCGTGAGAAATATTTGTGAAAAATTGAATTTTTTTCTTATGAAGTTTATCTTCTTGAATTCTTTGAGTTCTTTCATTTTTTATCAACTGTTTTTCCTTAATTCTGTCTTGGGTAATTTTATTTAGTAATAAAATTCCTAAAATAAATAAAATGAAGTAAGCTATTATTGCCAAGGTTGTTTTCCACCAAGGAGGTGAAATTTTAATTTTTAGCTCTAATGGTTCTTCATTCCAAATACCATCATTGTTAGCTGATTTTAATTTAAATGTATAATCACCATAATCTAAATTTGTATACGTTGCACTTCTTTGATTACCAACATAATTCCAAGATTTTTCGAAACCTTCTAAATAATAAGCATATTGATTTTTTTCTGACCTTGTATAGTTTATTCCTGTATATTCTATCGTAAATACAGATTGTTTATAGTTAAGTTTTAAGCTATTTGTTTCAGTAATGACTTTATTTAATGGTGAATTTTCTTTGCTAGGTGTTACTTCTTTATTAAAAATCTTTAATCCAGTTAAATACAAAGAGGGTAGAGTAGTATTTTTTTTTAAATCTTTAGGGTTAAAAAAATCTACTCCTTTATAATTACCAAAATAAAGCTTACCATTTTTATCTCTAAAAGTTGCATTAAAATTAAAGTCATCAGACAAAAGACCGTCATTAGTTGTGTAATTTGTCATTCCATTTTCAGAAACATTTAGTTTTGTAATTCCAGAATTACCACTAATCCATATATTTTTATCTAAATCTTCAATAATACCTGCTATATTTTCTTCGTTTAAACCAGAGAATTTATTGTACCAAGTAAACTGGTTTTTATTTTTATCAAATTTAGACAAACCAGCGCCTCTTGTTCCAATCCAAATGTTGTTATCTGAACTTTCATACAAAGAAAGTATATGAATTGAACTTTTTTGATTGTTATATTCTATAGTCATTGGCTTTATAAATGACGTTACTTTTAAATCGTTCTCATTTATTTTATCAATTTTAAAAAGCCCAGAAGTTGTACCTACCCATATTGCACCATCAGTATCTACTAATATTTTTCTAACGTCACTTGTATTTATATTATATTTTAAAAAATCTCCTGAATTATAATGTTGTAGCTTTTTTGTATTTGGATTGTAAGAATACAAACCTGCATAAAAAGTGCCAATCCAAATAAGACCATCTTTATCTTCTTCAAAACTTAAAACTGCGTTAGATAATAGCTTCCCATTAGAATTATCGATATTAATATTCGTAAACTTTTTAGCTCCTTTTTTTAAAAAATAGAAACCATTATCCCAACTACCAGCCCAAATTGTTTTTTTACTATCAATAAAAATTGTTTGTATATAGTTACTTGTTAGCCCTTTATAAGAAGATTTTTCAGAAATATTTATATGTTCTACTTTATTAGAATTAGGATCAAAAACATCAATTCCTCCACCATCCATAGTAATCCAAAGATGGTTATTATCATCTTTAGTAATACCAGTTACTGAACCAGTTTGTAGAGAATTTTTATTATTTGCTAAGCTTTCAATATTATTGAACTTATCATAATAATCATCACTAATTACAACGCCACTATTGTAATATCCCATCCAAATTCTTTCGTTTTTATCTTTAAATAAAGACCAAATTGAGTTAGAACGAATGCTATTTTTATCGGTTTTGCTATATAGATAGGTTTTGATTATTGACCCATCTGAATTCATATGAAAAAGACCATCGTTTTCTGATCCTATAAGGATAGATTTATCTGAATTTTCTATAATTGCCAATATTCTTTTTTGGCTAATTTCTAGTTTTGTAACTCTAGAAAGTTGTGCGTTTTGAAAATCATATTTATAAACACCTTTACTATAAGTTCCTGCCCATAAATTATTTTTACTATCTAATAACATAGATTGTATAGGAGCATCAACATCAATATTTGAAGCACCATTTAAATAGGGTTTTATAATTTCAGTTTTAGCAGTATCTAACTGTTTAAGACCTAAACTTGTTCCTAAAAAAACAATTCCCTCTTTATTTATTTGAATGCTATTTATGGCGGGGTTGTTATTATTTTTTGTAGGTATTCTATCTGTTTTTTGAGTCTCTAAATTATATTTAAACAACCCATTTAGTCTTGTGCCAATGTAGAGGTGTCCATCATATTCATTAATACTTAAAACAGAAATATTACTGTTTTGTGATTTAGAAATATTAATTTTTTTGAATTTATCTAAATCTCTGTCATAAATATTTAAACCATCTTCAGTACCAATCCAAAGTTTATTGTCTTTTCCTAAATAAGATGAAAAAATTAAATTACTACTTATAGAAGTAGAATCTTGATATTTAAATTTATAAGAAGTGTAGTCTATACCATCAAATTTATACAAACCATAACCATTGGTTCCAATCCAAATAAACCCATAATGATCTTGAGTAATTGTGTAAATACCAACTTTAGAAATCCCTTCCTTAATATCTACAAAATTAAAATCTTTAACTTGTTTTTGCCCCCAAATATTTATGCAAGAAAGCATACAAAAAAACAGGAAAAGACGAAAACTCCATTTTAATTGCATAATTATTGGGATTTAATTCGGACTAAATTTACTGTTTTTTATTAGAATAAACCTATCCATTTTAAAACCATCTTCTCTCATAGAAAAAGAAAGTACGTATTCTCCTGATTTATCAAAGTTTAGATAAATTGTTTTTTCTGTACCGCAATGATTGTCTGGCATTCTTTGTGCAGAAGACCAAGTCCATTTATTTTTTCCTTCACACCATTGCATTCTAGCACCACTTTCTTGCCATTTTTCGTTAAAACCAACGTGTATGCCATTATCTTCTGTACCAGATGAAAGTGCTTTTGCCCAAACATAGTATTTTCCTGGGTTATTAATTTTTATTTTATAAGAGACTACGCCTCCAGTTCCTGCATCTGGGAAAAAGTTTTCACCCAAAATAAGTAGATCATCATGGGTAACTCTTGTATCAGGATACGCTTCGATATAGCTGTTTTTAATAGCAGTTTTACAATAATTTGTTTTAGAAATTTTATCATCTAAAGAACGAACTACCCAATCTCTTTTAGTGCTATTATTATTTTTGACGTGATAGTCTTCTGCTTCAATTGCTAGCATTCCTTCCTTTTCTTCGAAAGGTTTCGTGTCTCGTAACGTTTTTAAAAGTGAATAATTTTTTGGTATAAAACTAATAGAATTCCATCTTCCTCGCGACCAAGCAGTTTCGTTATTTTCAGGAATTAACATATTTGTAACTGCTTTTGATGAAATTTCAACCAAATCATTTTCGCTCACATAAATATTATCAATTTGATGACGTACCTTTTTAAAAGGTGAAGAAACTCTTGGATTTTTAATAGTATCTAAAGTATTCCCATTTATTTTGATAAGATATTCAGATTCACCATCATTTTCTGCAGTAGTTACAAAAGTGATGTTATAAATACCTGAAACGCCTTTAAACTTTGCAATTGCGTTTGCAAATTTATTTCTACTATTTTTTGCTGATGCATCAATAGCCAATACATTGTTCGGATAATCTTTATAAAAAGAAACATTGTTCTTATTGGCTGTATATTCAAAATCTTGAATTGCATTTAAGCTAATACTATTCTGTTCTTTATCGACACTTTCAACTTTATTTTTTGTTGAAGCAATAAGCAAAGCCACCCAATCTTTTTCTTGATTTGGTGGAAAGCCAATAGAAACTTTATTTCCCGATTTTATTTTTTTGATAGAACCATTTACCAACGCTCCTCCAGTTCTTGGATTGTACCACTTAACTGTATATTTTTTATTTTGTCCAAATAAATTGATTTTTGTTTCTACAACTTCTGGCAAATAAATAGCATAAACCTCTTCGTTTTTAGCAAATACATAATCATTTAGATTATCTGTTAAACCATCTGCTGAATGCATTTCAGTAAAAGGTAAATAGTTATTGAAAAAATCTAACGCAATTTTGGTTTGTTCCCAAACGTTTTTTCTTGATCTAAAATCTTCACAATTCAAATCGTTATGTGCAAACTTGTATCCAAAATACCACTCAACACCTGCACCACCAGCCATTAAATTTCCCCATAAAACTTTATGTCTTATTTCGTTATGTTCTGCATCATCTGCATCTGGTTTTGCACCTGCATCTGCAGGTCCAATTTCATCTTGTGCAACTACCCATTTCCTAGTTGTTAATTGTGATTTCTGAATCCATTTTTTGGTGATTTCGTGTACTAATTCTGGTGTGTGAATTTGTAATGAAGGTCCATCTAAATATTCGAAACCCAATAACGGATTCAAATATAAATCTTGCTCTTTTGGAACAGAATGTGTATGTAAGGCAACAAAGTTTTTGTAAGGATCTTGAGTTTTTATATACTTCGCCATTGCTTTTCTATCAGCATCATTTTGTCCTTTTGGAGACCAATGAACTGGTCCATTTTCTTCACCTAAATTCCAAGTTATTGCCAAGTGATGTGCAAAACGTGCAATTAATTCTCTGTAGTATAATTTACGTTGGGTTTTTAATTCGCCAATATCTAACAGTAATTCGTTTTCGGTTTCTTGTGTAACAATATGTAGCATTAAACCCAAATTATCCATATGGTCAAAAACAATTTCCCATTGGTCTAATTTACTTACATCAAAGCGTGTTCTTTCATTTTTATTAATCCAAGGCCACACATCTTTTCCATCTCCTTGAACATTCATTGTTAAAAAATAGGCGGAATTCATTCCTTTAGAAGCCAAGTAGTTTAAGGAACCAATAATGTTTTTCCCTTTTCCATTTTGCCAAGTTGGGTTTCCTTCTTTAAAATCTTTTGCATGTGCTTCGTATTTATGAGTTGGTGGAGTATCATCAAATTCATAATAACCCAAAAAGTTTTCTGGGCTGTCAGTTCCCCCTTTTAAAAAAGGCTTGTTTGAATCTGAATAATATAAGTAACGTTCGTTTTTGTAGACCAACCTTCCATTGTTTCTGTCTTTGCTTTTTTTGATGATTAAACTTCCAGAAATACCATCAAAACCTACAGCTTCTCCAGCATTTTCATCATCATTTATAGCAATTTCATTTCCTTTTCTAAAGGATGCTTTATACGTCCAAGTTCCAATTTCACTTGGCATAAAACGAACTTGCCAAATATTTCCTTTTTTTGCGCTTGTTTCTGAAGCATTTCCATCAGTAGCAAAAAAACCAGGCACTGTTATTTTTTTATCACCATTTGTAAACGTTACGTTTAACCTGTAATTTAAAAACGGATTATCAGCATCATTTTCAGTAAAATCTTGGTACTTAAAATTGATGGTTACTTTGTGCCATTTTTCTAATTTTCCTTCAATCTTTTCTTGAGAAAAAAGACCAAAGGAAAATATGAAAAGAAAATTACATAAAACGAATACTCTTTTTTTTATCAACATAAATTAAAATTAGTTTAATAAATAAATTATTGGCTGTAGTTCTTAATTAAAATATTTCTAATCAATTTTAAATTTTGACACGAAATAGTTCAGATAAAATATCATTGCAATGTAGGTTATTACTAAAGTAGGTACATTGGTATTAAATCCTATATCAAATTCAGGTATTCCTATTAATTCTCTAAACGAAGTCGTTGCAATCGTTAACATAAAAAAAATGCCAAATACGAAAAGTCCTATAATTGAATTTTTATTTTTAGAGCTACGTTGAATTCCATTTTTAGCTTCTTGCTTAAATAAATACCACAGCATAAGAACACAGAAAATAGCCTCTATTGCTATAGCAAGGTAAATATTTGAAGCATAAAGACCAAGTGCGACATCTTGAGTATCTGCCCCAAAAATATGATGTGGATGACCAGAAAAGAAATCCAAAATAAAATGTCCAGCAACTAAAGCTGATCCAACTGCTCCAATTTTGTTGCTCTGAAATAAAAATTTTCCAACGAGAAAGATTATAATCAACCAAAATATTTGTGGAAGTAAATCGTGACTGTAAAGCATATCTACATTCATATTACTTAAAGTAGTATCCATTACATCTTTTGGTCCTATATATTCTAAACCAAAAAAATGAAATGTAAACCACAATAAATCTTGCAACTGTGAAGCAATTAAAAAAAATAACAAACTCCCTTTGGGGAATTTTTGATTTGCAATTAACGCTGTAGTATAATGTCCTGCTAACATATATATATATATTGGTTTAATTTATTTAAATGATTCGTTACTCAATTAGTCTTGTATTTATCTTTCTTTTTGGGTTTGTCTTAAATTACAGTCAACTAGAAAATAAAAAAAGGAATTCTATTATTTTCTTTTGACTACTTTTTCACAGGCTTTAACAATGGCATCAGCATTTAAACCATATTTATCCATTAATTGTGCTGGCGTTGCAGATTCTCCAAAAGTATCATTTGTTGCTACAAACTCTTGTGGAGTAGGAGTATTTAAAGCTAATGTTCTTGCAACACTTTCTCCTAAACCTCCCAAAAAGTTATGCTCTTCTGCAGTTACTACACAACCAGTTTTTGCTACAGAATCTAAAATTGCTTTTTCATCTAAAGGTTTTATGGTGTGAATATTTATTACTTCTGCAGAAATGCCTTTTTCATTTAATTCTTTACAAGCTTCTAATGCTTCCCAAACTAAATGCCCAGTTGCAAGAATAGTAACATCTGTACCTTCTTGTAAATGAACTGCTTTACCAACTTCAAATTTTTGATCTGGAGCTGTAAAATTTGCAATTACTGGTCTTCCAAAACGTAAATAAACAGGTCCTTCATAATCTGCAATTGCTATAGTTGCTGCTTTGGTTTGGTTGTAATCACAGGTGTTAATAACTGTCATTCCAGGCAACATTTTCATCAATCCTATATCTTCTAATATTTGATGTGTTGCACCATCTTCACCCAAAGTTAAACCTGCGTGCGATGCACAAATTTTTACATTTTTATCTGAATACGCAATAGATTGACGAATTTGGTCATACACTCTTCCAGTAGAAAAGTTGGCAAAAGTTCCTGTAAAAGGTATTTTACCACCAATTGTTAAACCGGCTGCAATTCCCATCATATTTGCTTCTGCAATTCCTATTTGGAAAAAACGCTCTGGATTTTCATCAATAAAATCTTGCATTTTTAAAGACCCAATTAAATCTGCACAAAGTGCAACTACGTTTGGGTTGGTTCTTCCTAATTCTGTTAAACCTGCTCCAAAACCAGACCTTGTATCTTTACTTCCTTGATTTG
>Ga0308019_10000038_pt1 | contig 75986 bp, 83 predicted proteins | sample Neamet284_FD_203135 | JGI IMG/M metagenome (GOLD analysis project Ga0308019, IMG submission 203135) | Marine microbial communities from water near the shore, Antarctic Ocean - #284 | ecosystem: Environmental > Aquatic > Marine > Unclassified | place: Southern Ocean | collected 2014-10-01
CGAGGCTGAAAAAACGGACTCTGCAATTGTTGTTTTTGAAAACGGACACATGCCTCATATTGAAAATAAGCTGGCATTAAATGATGCTTTAAAAGAATTTATGAAAATTTGATAAACGTGGCTTCATTCATAAAGAAGAGCTAATTTCAATTGATGCACTGTTTAATGGTGGTTGTTGGTTCTGATAATTTAAAAAAACTTTTAAAGAAAGAACTGAAGTACACCTTATTGAAAAAGGGTTCTAACTTATAGAATGAATGGTCTATTACTAACAAAAAGTGTTTCTCTATTAAAGCAATTACAAACTGGTTCTTTGACATTATAAGTACAACCCAAGTCTTTTTTATTTAACCCAGAATACTAAAATAACTGATTGTACTATTAAATTTTTAAATAAAGTGAAAATGAATTTTCAGGTTATATCATCGTTCTTTTTCTAACAAGCAAAATTTCATCATCCGAAAAAGACATCCAACCAAAATCATAGACCCAAAAAAAGGTTTTATTTTTGCTATTAATATGCCAATGTGTATTGTACTTAAAGTTAAATTTCTTTTTTTCTAGTAGTATTCTAGGTACTTTTTTTTGTAACAAATTTTTTCCTAATACTTCTAACAATATAGATCGATTTCTGTGTAAAATGATATCGATATCTTTGACTGCAATAGCGGTTACTTTTCGTAAATTAATATGATAATAATTTTTACAGCGCTGCGAACAAAATTTCTTATCGCTTCGACCTTTTACTAAGTTATTACATATTTTACATTTCATATACTTAACAAAGGTACGTTTTATATGTCTTTATCTACTATTCGTTATTAACGGTTAGTATACGACTATATTTAAATTAACTTCATAATGACATTATTATCTTTTATATTTGAGACATTAACAGCACCACTATGCATAACATACCTATTATTTATGAGCCTTTAAAGAATGCAAAACGCATTAAAATTTATATCCCATATGAACTAAAGGAACTACGCACTATTTTTAAGAAAATTAATACCACTTTTTGGCATCCCAATCAAAAATTATGGTCTATTATCTATACATCAGAAAACATGGTACTGATAAAAAACCTTTTTGGCAAAAACTATAAAACAGTAAACGAGGTAACGCAGATCCCTATTGAAAAAAGACCGCTTAACCAATATGCAAGCGAGCAGCTTTTTAGATTGGAAAAAGCATTGGTTTTAAAGAAGTATAGTGCCTCGAGTGTGCGAACCTACAAGAATATGTTTAGCGTTTTTTTAACCAAATTTTCTAATAAAGACATTGGCCTGATAACCAAAGAAGAAATAGAAGGTTTTGTTTATGAATTAATTACAAAAAATAAAATTGGAGAGAGTTATCAAAATCAACTTATAAACGCTATTAAAGCCTATTATGAGCACGTTTTAAAACTACCTAGAGAATATTATGAAATACAGCGCCCAAAAAAGGCGGTAAGCATACCAAATGTATTAAGTAAAGAAGAAGTTTTAAAAATTATACAGCATCCCAAAAATATTAAGCACAAAGCTATTTTATGGACTATTTATAGTGCTGGACTTCGAATTTCTGAGGTCTTAAATTTGAGAATTATAGATGTTCATTCTAAAGAAGGATACTTGTTTGTGAAGGATAGTAAAGGAAAAAAAGATCGAAAAACTATTTTATCCAATAATTTAGTCTTGCTATTACGTAATTATTTTAAAAAAGAAAAACCATCTTACTGGTTGTTTGAGGGACAAACAGGAGGAAAATACAGCACTGCAAGTATACGTGCTATTTTTAGAAAAGCAGTAGCAGAAACAAATTCAAATCCTTGGGCAACGGTGCACACCTTGCGACATTCATTTGCTACACATTGTATAGAGAACAATGTGAATTTAAGGTACTTACAGAATATGCTAGGGCACAACTCTCCGAAAACCACAGAAATCTACACCAAAACTATTCATATTAACAATAAAAATATCGAAAGTCCTTTGGATAATATGCTGAAAAACATTAATTTTAAATTGTAAAGCATATATGCCATATATCAACAATACGCATATACAATTGTTGGCAACAAGCTAAAAAAACAGAAACCTATGATACATTTAATATGGTCAATAATAAACGGAGTGATTGTTTTGTACTTTCTATATCTGATTATCGGATTTATAGCAAAAGGAAAACGAATTTTTAAACCACAATTTAAAGTTGTATCAATTTTTATAATGGTAATCGGAATTGTTCAAATAATTTCTGCTTCAAACTCAAAGAAAAGCACAAATCGAATAACAATAAATGATGATTATAACAAAAAAAATAATTCGAAAATTAAAAAAATAACACTAGAAGATAATTTGACATTCGACATAAATATACACGTAAAATATTCCGTTGACAAAAATGAATTTATCGCAATTGAAAGCAATAGTTTTTTGACTGGATTTGTAAGTGGTTACGTTTGGGAATTTAAGTCGATTCAAACTAACAATTATAAGCCGAATGAAAAAGCGGAATATATTGCTGACGGAATTTTGAAATGGAATCTTTTCGGAATAAACATTTATAGCGAATCGAAAACATTTAGTGGAATTATAGAATAACAAAAGCCAGTTGCCAACACCGTACAAAATTAATTGCTTTGTTTCTGGCTTATTTAGGAAAGTCCTCGCGGACTTTCTATTCAGTTATTATTTATTAACATTACTGCTTAACCACCGCAAAAAATCTTGTACAAACACGTTGCCAGCAATTATGAAAAAAATATTTTTAATAATCTTAATAGGAATTTCTCTTACAGTATATTCTCAAAAAGGAAAAGCTAATAATAGGCTTTTTGTTATAAATATAAGCGGAACCCAAATAATGTCTTTACCCAATACAAATTCAACTAGATTAATAGAATTGAAAGTTGGAGATGAAATAATTGTAATTGAAAAACGATTCCCAGTTTTTTCAAAATTCTATAAAAACGAAAGAATGACTTTAAAGGATTATTGGATAAAAACAAAATATAATGGGTTTACAGGATTTGTTTTTAATGGAGATTTAACTAAAATAAAACCTGCTTTAACTGAAGTTGAAAATAATTATGGAAATAAAGAAAACTTTTTTTGCGCTTCAATATTAGGCAAAAAGTTAAGTTTCGAAGAGAAAAAGCGAATTGTAAAATATGGAGATAAAGAATTTACAATTATAGATGAAATTACTAATTATGAAAATGGAAAGCTCATAAATTATAATTTTGATGGCTGCTACAACAGTAAGTATATCTTTAATAAATTAACTTTCAATGAAGTATACCAACAAATGAAAAACAACAACTTCATATATGGTTTTGACGGAAATAGCTTTATGATAGAGTATCCTATGTTTAAAGAAAAAAAAGAAGATAAGTATATTTTTTACGATTTAGGATTAACAGATCAAGTTGAAATAATTAAAATAAATAATACTGAAATTCAATTAGAAACAGGAGGATGCAATTAACTGCAGGCAACACCGTGTATTAAAAATTGCTGTATTTCGCTAAACTAAAACCTATTGCATCTTTGCAAACTTCTGAATTTCCGTAGGAAATTTCTCGTTCATAAAATCGCAACATTCAATACACAAACACGTTGGGCGTAAGCTAAAAAAACTATGAAAATTAAAGATAAAGCATTAAATTTCCAATATCAGTACAGCCGAATTTTTACGCTTGGTTTGAATAGGAAAAGGTTTGAAAGTTTACCGAAAAGCAACAGTTTATTTGCTTTGAATAACTCAAGAAACACTTTTATAACAATTGGTTTTACACTATTTTCTTGTGGTTTGTTTTTTTCTGGAATTATAGAAGGGTTTATCAATGGAAATGAAATTACAACGGAATTTATTTTTGTCTTTTTTGTAGCTCATCCAATTGTTGGAACCATAGGATTGAGACAATTTTTATGGCTAACTAATGGAAGACAAGAATTAAGGGTTGACAACGAAAAAATGACTTTAAGCAAGAAAGGAACTTTTCTAACTAAAAACCGAACTTTTGAACTTAAACACATTGAAAACATACGAAAAGAAATAGATATAAATTCATTACCTCTTTTCGAAAAGATATTGCGGAATATCAAGCTAAATCGACAACTACTTTTTAGTCATATAATTGGAGAAATTATATTTGACTATAAGGGGAAAAAAGTGAAATTATTTAATGAATTGACTGAAAACCAAAAAACGGAATTAATAACTGAAATCAATAAGCTGAAAGAAAAGCCTACGCCCAACACCGTACAAAATTAATTGCTTTGTTTCTGGCTTATTTAGGAAGGTCCTCGCGGACTTTCTATCTGTGATTTATTTATTAACTTTAGTGCTTAACAACAGCAAAAAATCTTGTACAAACACGTTAGCAGTAATTAAAACCCAATAAAAATTATGAATAAAGTGACAAAAATATTGATTACAATAGGAATAACTATTGTATCTATTTTTATCTTATCAATCCTGAATATTAAATACAACAGCGGAAGTCAACTACGTACAATTTTCGGGTGTTTTCTTTTGTTTGTAATAACTCGTGCGATTTGGAAAGTCCCATATAAAGATAGCGACAATCGAAATCATCCATTAGATAAAACTAATTAGTCCTATTTTAAAAATCTCGCAAACAGTAATTTATTTTGGTTTTTTATGAATGACTTTTTAAAAAGATTGTTAATATAAAAATTTGAGGTTTTGAAATGAAATATCACTAAAAACTAACAAAGTTCGAAATTATATGGAAAAGTAAATCAGATTTGAAAACCAGAATGTGAAATACATCTGGAATTAATATGAAGAGAATAAAACAATATTTAGAATTAGACATTTAAAATTAAGTTGGAAACAGAATTTAATCTGAAAAATAATATCTTGTATTTTAAAAATTACAATGAAAAATCAAATAAACTACTGCTAACACCGTATAAAATTAATTGCTGGTTTTAGCCTACTTACGCAAGTCCTCGCGGACTTTCTATCTGTGATTTATTTGCTAAATTTAGTACTTAAAACACGCAAAAAATCTTATACAAACACGTTGTGCAACATTAAAATAAAAACCCGAATAAAAAGTGAAATATGACTAAAAAATATTCTTCCAAAGTTTCTTACGGATTATTGACTGTTGTATTCATACTCTTTTTCAGTCCATTAATCCTAAACCTGATTAAAAGTGGAATCAATCTGAATTTGACTTTAATAATTTTATTATTAATAATAATCTTCGGACTTATAACTCATATGTTCCTCAAAACGGAATATACAATTGAGGAACATAAACTTAAAATTAAGTGTGGATTCTTTACTTACAAACCAATTGAAATCAATGAAATTAAGGAAATAACAAAATCTAGTAATATTATTTCATCGCCAGCAGCATCGTTTGACCGAATTGAAATTAAATATGGGAAATTTGAGGAGATGATAATTTCACCGAAAGACAAATTTGAATTCGCAAAGTATTTGACAAATTTAAACCCAAATATAAAAAATAATATAACTGAAAAATAAAAAACGTTGCACAACACCGTATAAAATTAATTGCTGGTTTTAGCCAATTTACGAAAGTCCAAACGGACTTTCTTGGTTCGTGTTTTATTTATTAAATTCACTGCTTGAAACACGCAACTAACCTTATACAAACACGTTGGCAACAAGCAAAAATCGGACAGAAAATGAAATTTAAAAGCAGAAAAGATATTTTATTTCAAATATTGACATTTGGATTAAGCGGATTATTTATTGGAATAAGTTTATTTCGAATATTTTCAAATGGAAAATTAAACTTTGAATTCATTTGGTCGGATATTTTAATGTTTATAGTTATTGGATTTTTATTGTGGCTGAATTTCGGGACAAAATACGAACTCACTCAAACGGAATTGAAATATAAAAGCGGACCAATATCTGGAAAAATTGAAATCGAACGAATAAAAGAAATAATAAAAGGAAAAAGTTTGTGGGTTGGCTTGAAACCTGCAACAGCGAGAAATGGACTGATTATAAAATATGATAAATATGAAGAAATTTATATTAGCCCGAAAACTAACGATATGTTTGTTGAGAAAATCTTAGAATACAATAGTAAGATAAAAATAACAACGGACTGAAAGAAATAATGAAAAAAGCCAGTAGCCAACACCGTATATAATTTATTGCTCGGTTCTCGCCTACTTACGAAAGTCCTCGCGGACTTTCTTGGTAGGTTATTATTTACTAAATTGGTTGCTTGAAATACGCAACAAACCATATACAAACACGTTGGCAACAAGCTGAACACGATAATGAAAAAAATAATTCTGCTCATCAGTTTAACTTTAAATTTCTATTGTTTTTCCCAAACCAATGTGGAAAAAGAATATAAAGGATTTATTGAAAAAGATAATACGATTTGGATACCACAAGGCATGAATCGTGAGCACAGAATATTTGGTTATCAAAATAAAAATACCGGTTCAAAAAAATTGATTCTCTTATCGATTTTCACAAAGGATGTTGAGAATAATCCCTATTCCTGCAAATATGGAGCATTCTATCATACTCAAGGAATGGATGGTTTAATTATAAAGTATATCTCGACCGAAAATGATTTTATGAAAATGGCTATTATTAAAGATGATGTAATGATAGAAGAAGTATATATGGAAAGTAAATGGTTTGAGTTTGAAAAAGAAAATGACGATTTTAAATTTGTAGCGACCAAAACTTTTGTAGAGCCTAAACTTCCTGATTCATTAACCATAGTGTCTAATAAAAGTCTTATTGCCGATTTTAATGGTGACTTAAAACCTGATGTTGCAACACTTGTAAAAAATAAACATAACTCAAAAATCGGTGTGCTTATAGTTAACCATTCTAACAAAGAAATGTATGTTTTCGGAGCTGGGAAAGAAATTGATAATATGACTGACTTAAACTGGATTGAAATATTTAAAACCATACCAAAAGGAGAAATTGTTGTGCCTGAATTAGTAGACGAGGAAACTGGAGATTTACTCGGACCAGACGAATCCCAAAATTTCAAGCTAATCGGAAACGGAATTTATATGAGTGTGACTGAAACTCACGGTGGCGGAATTATATTCTGGAACGGAAAAGAATATCAATGGTATCACATAGAATAAAAAGCCAGTTGCCAACACCGTGTATAATTCATTGCTAGTTACTGTTTTCTTGCGAAAGTCCTAGCGGACTTTTTATCTGTGATTTATTTGCTGAATTTAGTGCTTAAACCACGCAACGAAATCATACACCAATAAGTAGGCAATTAAAAATGAAGTTTAATCATATCCGAGAATGACTATTCTTGGAAGAAAATAGTAAAAGAGTTAAATTTTTGAATTGCTTATAAAAGGAGTTACTTGAAAAAGAAGGCAAAATTGCAAGTACTCAACACTCATAAAAAGTTGATTGCGTAAAAGTTGAAAAAAAAGTAAAATGAAAAAAATTAAACAATTATCAATAACATTCACTATTTTGTTGTCAAGTATGTTTCTTCTTATTAATTGTAATAATGAGGATTTAGAAGGAAAAGAGATATTTACATATTCTTCTGGTAAAATTGATGTATTAAAATATTATAACCAAAAGAATAAAACAAGTAAAACTTTAAGGAAAGGAGGAGTTGATAATGTAATTGATAGCCTAATACTTGAAACTGTTCTTATTTCAAGTATAGAAGTACCTGAAAATTTAAACGAAAATGAATTAATCGAATTTTTCAATAAACACTCACAAGAACTGAATGGTTCATTAATTGTAAAAATGAATGACGAAATTATTTCTACAACAGATTTTTTAAATGGAAACGAAATTACATCAGAACTATCTAAAACAGAAAGTCAACCATATTTATCAAAAATGGCTGGAGACTTTTCGTATGAAGGAGTTAGACAATGTACAAAGAAAAGAATAGATGACAAAACTACGCTTTCTAAAATTATCTGTGCATTTACAGCTGGCCAATGTATAGCTGAAGAAACAGCAAACTGTATTATTCAAGAATGTTTTTAAATATATAAATTATGAAATATTATTTTTTAGCTTATAAGAGAATTTTTGACTTTCAAGGGAAATCATCAATTAAAGAATTTTGGATTTTTACTTTAGTAAATTTTATTCTCTACTTTCTAATTGGAATTTTTGAAGGTATTTTAGGAATAGATTATATTGGCACTATTGCGAATTTTATAACAATTATTCCATTTATTTCCCTTGGCTTTAGGAGATTGAATGACGCAGGAATAAATAAATGGTTATTTCTTATTCCAATTGTCAATTTAGTCTTGGCAAGTTTAAAGAGAGCGGAAAGCTAATAACTGCCTACAACCACGTGTATAAAAAATAGCAGTTAAATGCAAGCAACAAAGCTTGTACTTTTCTGCTATTTTAATTTATAAACTGAAAATAAAAGTATATTTATTCTGCTACTTTTCATACACCATACGTTGTACTTAATTAAAATTATTTGAAAACTTTAAAGAAAATAGTATTCCCATTGTTATCCCTTTTTCTATGCTTTAGAACTATTGAGTTAATGAGAGGTTTGATTTCATCAGACCCGAACGCACATAGCAATAACGAGGTCTTGATAATATCATTTTTATTAATCCTTTTTATTACGGGAGTTTTTGCATTTATCGGATTTGCATATCCATCAAGTAGAATTTTATCCGATAGTTATTATGAAATTAAAAGTCCAAAAGTTTTAAACTCCATAAGCAAAGTACTCGGTATTAAATATTTTCGACTTTTACTCCTCTTCGCTTTTTGGGGCAGGAAAACTAACCGAAAAAAATACTTTAACGGAACAAAAAAGGGATTAAAAAACTTCGTGTTTCAAACAAAGCAATCAGAGTTTGGACATTTAGGAGCATTCGTTGTTATCATAATTTCATCTTTTATATTACTCCTTCATGGATATATTTATCTTGTAATTATAACAACACTAATAAATATTTTAGGAAATATATACCCTGTAATCTTGCAAAGATTACATAGAATGAGGATTGAAAAAATAACTAAGTACAACAATGTATAAGCGGCATTAAAACGACCGCTTATACTCACCGTTGTAAGTAATTAAAACCACCATAATTAAGAATTGGAAGACTTAATCAAGAAAATAAAAAGCAGATTACACTTAAGACCAGAAGCGGAAGAATTTCTTTATTCCATTTCGAAAGAAAAAACACTTTCTAAAGGAGAAGTTTTAATTCGCCAAGGACAAACTGTAAAGAAGACATTCTTTGTTACATCAGGTTGCCTAAGATCTTACTGTATTGATAAAAACGGAAAGGAACACACCTTACTATTTGCAATTAAAGATTGGTGGATAAGCGATTACATAGCTATCCATACTGATGAGCTTTCAACACTAACGGTAGAATGTCTTACCGAATCGAAAGTTATTGAATTCAATGCCAAAGAACTGGATGGAATTCATGCGCGTTTTCCTGAATTCGAGTCTTATCAAAGACACAATTTAGAACGCCATGTAGTTAGTTTGCACAAGCGTATCTTGAATCAACTACAATTAAGTGCTGCCGAGAGGTATGATTTATTCTTAAAGCAATACCCCGATATTGAGCAGCATACTCGAAATTTCCATATCGCATCTTATCTAGGTATCACCCAACAAAGCTTGAGTCGTATTAGAGTAGAAAAAGTAAAAAAATAGCTTTCTTACCATAGGGTAAATTTTTCTCGAAATACTCATTCTACATTTGTATCGAATTAAGAACCAAATAAATCGAAACAGATATGAAAGCATTACAAATAATAAAATACGGTGAGATTAAAGACAGTCTAGCCTTTAATGAAGTTAGCAAACCGACAGTTCAAGCAAATGATGTACTCATTGAAGTTAAAGCTGCTGCCATTAACCCTATAGACAAGAGTATTATTCTTGGAAACCTCCAAGGTATGCTCCCAATACCATTGCCAAGCACCTCTGCTTATGACGTAAGTGGAATTGTTGTAGAAACAGGAAATGAAGTAAGTAATTTTGAAATTGGAGACTTGGTTTATTCAAGAGTTCCGCAAGAACAAATGGGCACATTGGCTGAATTTGTTGCTGTAACCAGTGATGCTGTTTCAAAAAAACCTGGTAACATTTCTTTCGAAGAAGCGGCAAGTTTACCATTAGCAGGACTAACTGCTTTACAATCTTTGGAGTACGCAGGTATAAAAGAGAACGATAAAGTTCTTATTCATGCTGGTTCTGGAGGTGTTGGAAGTTTCGCTATTCAGTATGCCAAAGCTAAAGGAGCTTATGTTTATACCACAACAAGCACAAATAATGTACAATGGGTGAAAGAGCTTGGCGCAGACAGAGTAATCGACTACAAAACGGAAGATTACAAAAGCATAGCCAAAGATGTAGATATCGTGTTTGATACACTTGGTCAAAACTATTCGCTTGAATCTTTTGAAGTTGTCAAAACAGCTGGAAAAGTGGTTAGTGTTGTTGGCCCTTTGGATGAAGCGAGTGCGAAAATGTTCGGCATGGCCGATTATAAATTGCCAGAGGAATTAGCTGAAGCTAGCAGTGAAAAAAACGTTGAGTACAAATTCATCTTCATGCATCCAAATGGTGCACATTTAAATGAAATAAAATCAATGATAGAAGATGAAAAAATCAAACCAATTGTAGACAAAGTATATCCATTTTCTGAGAGTATTCAAGCATTCATACATCTTGCATCGGGTAGAGCAAAAGGGAAAATTGTAATTAAAATCCATTAAGTATTATTCTAATAAAAACATAAAAATTAAAATCATGACAAAAAAAATATTAATTGGACTTGCAAGTGTAATTGTGCTTGCATTCATAGTAATCTACTTTATATCACGACCAACGCTAGAAGATGATGGTTCATATAGCCCATCAAGTTTAGCGCTGAATTTAGGAACTGTGTCTGTAACAGATTTTGAAGATATTAAATACACCAAATACCAAGGAGAAAAATCAAAGATTTTAGTAATCTTCACTGAACAAAAAAACTTGGAAATGAAAAACGGCAAACTGTTTTCTACGGGAAATCACCCAATAGAAGCACTTGTTCCAATGTTACACCTAAAAAATGCAGGATTTGATTTTGAAATCGTAACTCCTACTGGTAAACCTGTTGTATTTGAAATGTGGGCTTTTCCGAATGAAGATGAGAATGTGAAAGCTATTTATAATGAGTACAAATCGAATTTTGAGCAACCTAAAAAATTGACAGATTTTATCACTAATTCATTTACAAATGATAGTTCTTATGCTGCTGTATTTGTGCCAGGTGGACATGGAGCAATGATTGGTATTCCAGAAGATAAAAACGTAAGTAAGGTATTGAATTGGGCACATCAAAGTGATTTGTTCACTATTACGCTTTGTCATGGTCCAGGAGCATTATTATCCACTACGCTGGACAATCAAAAATTCCTTTATGATGGATACAAGATGGCTGTATTCCCAGACGCTGTGGATGAAATGACACCAATGATTGGTTATTTGCCAGGTCACATGAAAAACGGTGTGAGCGAAAGATTGAAAAACTTAGGTGCTACTATTGTTAATACAGAATCTGATAAAACAGTTTGTGTAGATAGAAGACTAATTACAGGTGCAAGTCCATTAGCATCAAATGAATTAGGAAAACTCGCAGCTGAAACTTTATTGAAAGAACTGAATTAAAAACTACTTACAACAATGTATAAAAGCAATAGCGGTTTGGGTTTTAACTTGAACCGCTATTGCTTTTTAATTAAGTATATTGCTATCCGAAAGTTAGTGCGTATAAATCTGCTACTGCTCTTATACTAAACGTTAGGGCACATTAGAACGAAATGAAAAAATACATCATAATTTTAATAATATTTTTAATTCCAATCGTTTTGTTTGGACAGAATATTGACGATTTTAAAAAGGACTTTAAAAAAGCAACAGAAACTGAATTCAGCGAATCCGATTTGAATGAAATGTTCAAAACATATTCAAATTTATTGACACCTCATAGTGATATAACTCAACTTACTGCAAGTTTCAAAAACGAACGAATAGTTCAATATCCACTTTCCGAATTTAAAGAAACAGATGATTATAAAAATAATATCCAAACTTTACTAAATTCCGAAAACCCAAACCAAAGGTTACTTTCTTATTTAGTAATTGCAGGTGCTGGAGATAAAAACTATGAAAAGGAACTTTTAGAAAAATTAAAAACAGAGAAGACTAAAGGAAACTTAATTTGGTCTGGAATGGCATTAATGTATTTACAAACAAACCACACAACACCTCTTTTTGACTTTCTAATCGAGAATGAGAATTTTGGAGACAGTCATATGATTCCTATGTATTTCCAACTAAACAAAGACTCACTTCAAAATACTGCTTACAACAGAATTAATAGCTCAAACTTAAAAGCAAAAGTACTTTCTGCACAATTACTTTCAAAAACAGGAAAAAATAAAAAAACCGAAAAATTATTACTTGATGCAGTAAAGAATTGGGAATATAACATAAAAGGTTATGTAATATTTTCTGTAAAAGAATTAGAAATAGGAAATCTAAAAGAGACCTTTATTCCTTTATTAGACAGTACAAAAACTCGTCCTATTGCCATTGAAGCCTTAGCAAATAGTCCAACTAAAGAAGATGTGGATTATTTAAAGCAACTTGCTAATTCAGAAAAAGTTGTTTCAAAAGACATTTTAAATGGCTTTTTAGAATCAAAAAATCCAGAAAGTGTCAAATATTGGCTTGAACTTGTTTCAAGTAGAGAAATCCCTGAAAAATATTATTTCAATACTTTAAGAAAACCACTTTTGTTTTCTGATAAATTGTTGAGTGACGTTCAAACAACTTTAAAAACGACAAAACATCTAACGATTCAAAAAACGTTAATTAAGGTTCTTGAAGGTCGAGAAGATTCCATATCTGAAGAAATACTTCTCAATTATATAGATAACGAAGATTCGTCTGTTCGATATTGGACTGTAGATGCGCTAAAAAACACTAAATCAAAAACAGTAATAGAGAAGCTTATCGAATTACTAAAAAAACCTGGAAAACGTGTTTCACCAACTACGAAAATCCTAATTAATAATAATGTAGATTCTCTTCAAACTATTTATGTAGATATTTATAATACATATGAGAGTTCTGAATGGAAAAGAACAGCAATAGAGTATTTGTCCAAATTTCCAAAAAAAGAACACAAAGGGATTTTCAAAGATGTTATCTACAATGAGGATTCAGGTTTTTCAATGAACAGAAATGCAACAATTGGACTTGCAAACCTAAATGATAGCAGTTCAATTGACCGAATAATTGAAATAAGTGAAAAAGAGCGAATTGGAGATGATGGAAATTGTTATTATTATTTAATGGCATTATCCAAAATAAAAGGGACAAAAGCAAAAGAATATATTCTTACTTTCGAGAATAGTGAATCAAAACATATATCGGAGTTTGTCAAAGAAACAATGACTGAATGGTAAATAATAACGTGCCCTAACACCGTGTATAATTAATTGCTAGGTCACTGCCGACCTACGAACATTCCTGCGGAATATTCTATCTGTGATTTATTTGCTAAATTAGATGCTTAACCACGCAACTAACCATACACATCAAGTTGTAAGCAATTTGACGCAACCATTTCGGAATTTCAGCATCTATATAAAAACAATGATTATGAAAAAATTTTTAAATAAAAAATTATACCCTTTAATTGTTTTAACAGTATTTATTTGTACAATATTTTTTTATATTTCAAATAAAATTGAAAGTGATATTTTTTTAAGGATTATTAACCTGTTTTTTTCAATTTATATTTTATTAATTATTGGATTAGGAGTTTATAAATTTAAGTTAGACAATAAAATAAACTTTAATAAAAATATAACTTTAACTCTTTTAGCTAATGGAATAATAATTTACACAATTTATGTTGTAAAATTATTAAGTGAAGGAATTAATATCGGCTTAAAAGAATATTTGACATTAATAGTTACTTTTATTGCTATTATTTTATTAGTTAAAATTCACTTTGAAACTAATGACAAAAAAAACGTGGCATAACAATGTATATAAAAAATAGCAGTTAAGAGCCAAATCGTTGGTTTGGTTCTTTCTGCTATCTTTGTTTACAACTGAAAATAATAGTATTTTAATTCTGCTACTTTTCTTATACACAAACGTTATGCATAAGCAAAAAAGTTACCCCTGAATTCAAAATTATCTTCCAAAATAGATTGATTGAAATAAAAAAAGTTAGGTAAATATTTTTTTACTCCAAAATGTAAAATATATTTGTCATTATGGAAAACATACTTATTATTTATTAATAATCTAAAATTAAAATTATGAATGTAAAATCATTTATGGAATGTGAGAGAAAAAGCCTTGAAAAGATGAAAAGGTATCAGTTATCCAACAAATTCAAGAAAATTGGAATAGGAATAATTATAATATCGGTAGTAGCATTTATCGTGAATAAATTATCCATTGAAAATATAGACTTAAAACTAACATCCAAATATGGAATATTAATTGGATTATTACTCATTTCTATTTCAAAAGAAAAAATAGAAGATGAACTAATAAAATCTTTGAGAATGCAATCTTATACTTTTGCATTTATTGCAGGTGTTATAATTACTTTATTAACAAATCCAATATTTAACTATATAGCAAATTTAATTTCTGAAAAACAGCCAGGAAATTTTGAAGGTGTTGGAGATTGGGAAATTTTATGGATTTTGTTGAGCATTCAAGTTTTTTATTTTGAATTCTTAAAGCGAATGAACAAATGAAAAATCGACTAAAGATTGAAAGAGCAATATTAGACTTAACACAAGAAGAACTTGCTAATAAAATTGGAGTATCGCGTCAAACGATAAGTTCAATTGAAAAAAACAGATATGTACCTTCAACAGTTCTTTCATTAAGACTTTCGAACTTATTTAAAAAACCAGTTAATGACTTCTTTGAGTTAGACGAAAATGAGAAAGCCAATGCATAACAAAGTGTAAAAACAATAAGGGTTTTAGTACTTAAACCTAAGTTTAGTGCATTTTACAAAGTCCGCAAAATTTACAATTTTGCGTGTCTATTAAATAAAGAAAAAATTATAAATTTAGCTAAGTGGTAAATTGAAAGTTCAGTCCTTCGAAATCCCTTACTATTCTTACACAAATCGTTGGCGTGCATTAAAAAAGAATGAATTCAAGTATTGAAAATATAGAAATAAATTACAATGGAAAAAGTGTCAAAGGAAAGAAATTGACAATTTACTCCGAGTTAAATATTGACATAAATACGGCTTGGGATGAAGTTCAAAAAAGCTCATTACTGAAATTTGTTTGTAAAGGAAAAGTAATATTTAAACCTGTTGATTCTGAGTTCCCAAAATACTGGAAAAAAAACATGACCATAAAGACAAAAATGCTGATTTATGGGTTAATACCTTTTGGCAGAATTCATTTACTGAAATTTATGAATATTGACCATCAAGAATTTTCAATACTCACGAATGAACAAAATTCATTTGTAAAAATTTGGAAACATAAAATTCGTTTGAAACAAATTGACAATAACAAGATGAAATACGAAGATGAAATTGAATTATATGCAGGAATATTAACAAACTTTGTGACAAAATGGGCTAAATCATTTTATATTCATAGACAGAAAAGGTGGAAAATAATTTCAGACGAAATAAAAACGAAAGCACGACAGCGTGTATAATTAATTGCTTAGGTTACCGCCTACTTGGAAATTCCTTCGGAATTTCCTATGGTTCGTTTTCTTTTACTAATTTAGTTGCTAGCCAACGCAACTAACCATACACAAACACGTTGGCATTCATTGCGGAACTAACACAAAATTGATTAATTATTAACTTAAATCATATAAATGAAAAAGAAATTAAAGAAAACGGAATATCTAAAAATAGTTCTCTTTGTTACTATATTAATAGTAGCCTCAGAAGTATTTTCAGACTGGGAGCAATTTAAAAATGGATTATTTGGATTAAGTCCAAATTTTTAATCAAATACTATATTAAATTCCCAACGAGTTTTTTAGCTCTTTTGCGGAATTGAAAATCTTCCGGATTAAAACGCTGAATGAGTTTACTCAAACGCTGAAAACAAAAAAAACGCAATATGAAGAATTTATTTATCTATTACTTAACAATATTATCACCTATTGGAATACTAACATGGCTAAGTAGAACAGACTTAGTGAATCCAACATTATTTGTTTTACTTTTATTTTTTTATGTTTTAATATTCAGAACTTATGTGGATGGAAGAAGACTTACAGATAAAAACATAATACCCAAAAAAGATATTTGGAAAATGATAATTCCTGGAAAGCGTTTTGAGTATTTTAAAGAATTATATTTAAAAAAATAGTAAAAAAATTATATAACAACTGAATAAAAACAACGAAATGCCAACACCGTGCAAAATTAATTGCTGGTTTTAGCCAATTTACGAAAGTCCTCTCGGACTTTCTTGGTTCGTGTTTTATTTACTAAATTCACTGCTTAAAACATGCAACTAACCTTACACAACAACGTTAGCAATAATTTAAATATAGCATACTCCCAAAAATAAAATTTCAATTTTCTGTCATATTTTTAAAAAGGCTGTCACTAACTATAATAGAGACAATAATTTAAATTTTAAGAAAATGAAAAACATAAAAAAAATAAATGGAATGCTAACAAGAAATCAAATTATAAGCAGCGTAGTTTGGGCTGCTGTAATACTTGCCTGTTCATTGAGTTCGGTAAATACAAGTAAGGAAATAACTTATATTCTTCTTTCAGGATTTTTTATTGAATTCCTGCGAATATCTTCATCTAATAAGTCATTAAAAAAAGACATCAAAGAGAAGGAGGTTAAGTAAGCTAAAATTCACATTTGCTTTTTAACTCGATAAGAGATTTGAGAAATCTGTTCAGAAATAAATTTTTTTGAACTTTACTTTTCGCTAGTTACGAAGAACAGATAGTACTAATAAGAAATGAGAAATAAATTGGGAAGTAATTTTGAACAGATTCTTGAGGAAAACAAACATAAAATTTACAGAATTTGTAGAATTTATGCGGCTACTCCAATAGAACCAGAGGACCTTTTTCAGGAAGTCATTTTTCAGATATGGAAATCGCTCCCCAATTTTAAAGGAAAGTCTTCTATTGATACTTGGGTGTATAAAATTGCGATTAATGTTTGCTTACGCTCAAAAATTAAATTTGAGAAAAGTAATAACAAAACAGAACGACTTGATGCCATTCATTTTACACCAGTTACAGAATTAATTGATCATTTTGAAGAAGAGAAATATAAGTACTTAAAAGAATGTATAGCTACATTAAATGAAAGTGACACCTCTATAATTGTATTGTATTTAGATGAGTTATCATACAAAGAGATTGCAGAGATTACAGGATTATCAGAAAATCATATTGCCGTAAAAATGAAGAGAATACGAAAGAAATTATTTGAATGTATTACACCAAAAATGAATTAACATGTTAGAACAAGAACTAAAAAACATTTGGAAGAATTCTTCAAAAACAGCTCGAATAAGCATTGAAACTGATCGATTGGTACAAGAGTTTGATACAAAGATGACAACCATACAAAAGAACATCAGAAAAAGAGATGTAAGAGAGATTTCTGCTTCCGTATTTGGCATACTCCTTTTTAGTTTTTTGGCGTATGAAATTCCGTTTCCAATCACCAAATTTTCTTGTTTCTTATCTATTCTGTGGTTTGCATACGTGATTTATAAATTTAGAAAATCGAATCAACAAAACTCTTCTGAGAAATTATCATTACCGCTAAAAGAGCAATTAACACATAAAAAACAGCTATTACAGCAACAATTAAAATTATTAAATTCCGCAGCCTATTGGTATGCTGCTCCTTCGCTTATTACAAACTTTATATTTATTATCGGGTTGCGGAATCCTGCTGATTATAATTGGACCAACCAAATAGCGGAAAGCTTACTACCACTATCAGTTAACGCTAAGGCAGGCACGCTAATCGGCTTAGGAATCTTTTACCTCCTTGTTATATGGGTCCACAAAATAGCTGCTAAAAAAGACGTACATCCAATTTTAAAAAGCATTGAAGCTATTCAGCAACAAATAAAAAACGAATAAAACTAATGCCAACAACGTGTAAAATTAATTGCTGGTTTTAGCCAATTTACGAAAGTCTTCGCGGACTTTCTTGGTTCGTGTTTTATTTAGTAAATTCACTGCTTAAAACACGCAACTAACCTTACACAACAACTTTGGTAGCAATATAATCTAATCGGATTCTTCCAAAGTAAAAATCTGACTTACTTCGACTTCAAAAATTTGTGCTAATCTCAAAGACAAAACAGTTGATGGAACATATTTTCCCAACTCCATTGCATTAATTGTTTGTCTACTAACTTTTGCTAGTTTCGCCAAATCAGCTTGCGTAATGTTTTTTTTTGCTCTCTCAACTTTAATACTATTCTTCATAAAAAACGGATTTTTTAAGTTTAGAAATCTGCCAGTTAAACCGAATGATGAAAAATAGTAAAATTGTAAACATATTTAAAAGCATAACCCATAAAAAAGACAAATCGAATATGAATAGAAGCGATATTAAAAGAATCGCATAATTCAAATAAACAGCCCAAACTAAAGATTCTAGCCTAATTTTTAAAATATATTCATCTTCTGATTTTTCTTTAGAAAAAGCAACTAATAATGAGCTTACAATCATTAAAACACCCAACATTTCATTTAAAATGTTGTTGTTCACAATTCCGATGAAATGCTTGTCGCCAAGAAACTCTTGAATAAAAATAGCAGGGACATTAAAGTCCAAAAGAATAGGTTCGTAGTCTAAAATATGAGTTACTAATCCAATGACTACAGAAGGAATGAGAATGAACCAACCAATGTTCTTAAATTTGTTGGGAAACAGATACAGTACATTCATAGCTTACTAATTTAAATTCAAACAAATGTAAAACAAATAATACTAATAGACAAACAAACTTTACATTTAATCAAAAAAAGGCCACTAAGAAAAGAGTAAACAAACCCTTTCATTTAAACAATCTCATTAATTACAGTTTTTTTACCATTAAAAGAAATCACATCCTTTTCTTGCTTCCCTAAGAGTAATTTACCAATAGGTGAAGATACAGAAACGGCAAAATAGCTTTTATCTGCAACCACAAGTTGCCCCGCAGAAAGGCTTAAAAAATACCGCGCCTTATCTGTAATGATAATGCTTCCTAAGCATGCATTTTTTGATGATTTTAAAACATCTATTTTTGATAAGACAACTTTCATTTGAGCAATTCCAGATAATTGCTGTCCCGCCTTTTCCATTTCTAACTGTAACATTGCACGGCCCGTTTCATGCTTATCTCCAGCAGAACTCTTTGTCTCAGATTGCAATGCTTTTTGATTCGAAGACAGCACGGCTTCCACTGTTTGTGAACGCTTGTTTACAAATGCTTCACATTGGCTAAAAAGCGCTTCTTTAATTTTTAGTTGCAACATACTTCATTTTAATATTCACTTCCTTAGAAAGCACAAAACTGCTACCACCAACATTAAAGTCTCTTCTGTTTAAAGAAAAATCAGTCAAAAATGTTACTGTTGTTTTAGATGTAGTTACATTCAGTGTGGTTTCTATCCTTTTCTTAATTCCTTTAATCGTTATAAATCCTTTTAATAAATATTTAGAGGCCGTTATTTTCTCTATTGCGCTTGATTCAAATACGATCTCCGGATGCTTTTTAATATTAAAATAATCTGGCTCTAAAAGGTGTTCGTCTCTAGCTTCTGAATCTGTAAATATGGATGCTACGCTTATTTTTGCATTCAAAAAGCTTCCTTTTAAATTACTCGCGCTAAAATTACTGGAAACTACGAATTGATTAATGTTACCAGGTACATTAAATCCAAAATTCTTTATTGTAAATGTAATTTTAGAGGCTGTTTTGTCTTGCACGAACTCTTGTGAAAAACAAGTCAAAGCTCCCAATACAAAAACAATTAATATTATTTTATGTCTCATAAATATATTAGAATTTAGAATCTAAGTTAAAAGCATACGCTGCGTATTTTCCGTGATGAGAAATTGAGCATGATTTTATTAATAATTCTTCTTTGTAATAAAAAAGTGGCGCACCAATTGTTGTTTTTCTTTTCTCTATACCTTCAACTGAAACACCTGTTTCGGAAGCTAGTTTTATTTTCAAATCTAAATCTATTGCACTTGGCAAACCAATTGTAGAAAAAATGACCGTTTCTTCCTTTTTTTCTCTAGCGATTGTAGACATGTAAAATGCATTAAAAACAGATACTGTATAAAATATGTTTTCTTCAAAAACCACGATTCCTCTGTCTTTATGCGTTATAGTACACTCAAACTTTTGAGGAGCAAAAAAACGTTCTTTAACCTTTTGAGTATAACACTTGTAGGCAGCCTCTTTCATAGACCAAAACAACCAAACTTTTAAAAAAGAATTTTCGGAATTTAAAATTTCACCTTGTTCTTTTTGGGTAAATTGTTTCTCTAAAAAACCCCTTCGCTCCCAATTACTTTCGGTTTTAGCTAGTTTTAAATCAACAATATCATTGCCAATATTATGCATTTATTTTTGTTTGTATTATCTCTATAGTTGCTTTTACAGAGAGCATTTTCTCCATTGAATCATTGTCTATTTCTATGTTAAACTCATCTTCTACATCTAAAATAATATCTACTAAATTTGCAGAGTTTATTTCTAAATCATTTATAAAATCTGTGTTTTCATTTAAGTTTTTAAAACCCTCTTCATTTTGAACATAAGGCTTTACAATTGTTGTTAATTTTGATATAATTTCTTCTTTTGTCATATTAATTTGAATATTTTTTAAAGATAACACACGCATTTACATCTCCAAAGCCAAAACTTGCTTTTGCTAAAATAGTAATGTTTTTTTCAATCATTTGAGTTGGAATTTTATTATTAGAAATCAGTGTTAAAATTTCTGGATGTACATCATCACAATTAATATTTGGAAATACAAATTGCCCTTGAACTTGTGCAACAGCTGCTACGCATTCTATTGCTCCAGAAGCAGCTAAGCAATGTCCCACCATCGATTTTAAAGAATTAATATACGGAAAATCCGTTCCTCTTCTTTGCAGTGCCTTTGTCCAATTTTCTATTTCTAAAGAATCTTTCGACGTTGCTGTTAAATGCCCATTAATTACATCTATTTCCGATGAAGATATGCCTGAGTCTAATACCGCATCTGTAATACATTTCTGAACCGCTTCTGAGTTTGGAGCCGTTAAGGTTCCACCTTTTCGTTGTCCGCCAGAATTAATATTTCCCCCTAAAACCTCGGCGTAAATAGTGGCTTTCCGCTCTAAAGCACTTTCTAAGGACTCTAGAACCAGAGCTCCTGCGCCACTTCCTGGAACAAAACCAGCTGCAGTTGCACTCATTGGCCTTGATCCTTTCTCTGGTGTTTCGTTGTGCTTGTAGGACATCACCCGCATTGCATCAAAACCACCCCAAGTATACAAACTGCTATCACTAGAACTACCCACAAGCATTCGTTTTGCTTTCCCGTTTTTAATACGCTCAAAACCCAACAGCAAAGCTTCTGTTCCTGTCGTGCAAGCAGATGAATTTGTTGTAACCTGATTCCCAAACCCAAGAATTCCACCTAAATATGCTGAAATTCCACTTGCCATTGTTTGCACCACAGAGGTACTTCCTAAGCGCCTCACATTCTGGTCATCTATTTTATAAATAGCCTCTCTTAACTTTTCTATTCCCGAAGTTCCTGTTCCAAAAATTAACCCTGAATCATAATCTAATTCTAAATCGTCATCAACAGAAAAACCGGCGTCTTTCCAGGCGTCAATTCCTGCCATACAGCCATATAAAATGGAGGTACTATTAAAACCGCGCAATTGTAAAGGTGTTAAATATTCTAATTTTTTTTCTTCTGAAATAGTTGGTATTCCTCCAATACAGCAAGAAAAGCCCTTATCTTTTAAATTCTGATGATAGGTAATTCCTGAGGTTCCTCTTTTTATCGCATCTGTAAACGCTGGCAAACCAACGCCATTGGGCGCCACAACGCCTAAACCGGTAATTACAACTCTATTTTTAACTTCTGATGAATTCATTTCAGTATTTTATTTTACGATAATCATTCCAGAAATAGTTCCTCTACAAACCAGTTCATCTTTAGAATTTATCATTTTTACATTACACTTTAACTTGTTAAATCTAAAATATTCTTTTTCTGAAATTACGGTTACTTTTTCATTTGGTAAAACGGGTACATAAAAATCAACTACGTTAGATGTTAAGGCTATTTGTGGTTTTATGGTTGTTGAAATTTCATCTTTTAGTAAAAATATTCCCAAACAAACAAGACCAATTTGCGCCATGGTTTCCGTTAAAATAACACCTGGAGTTATCGGGTTTTCCTTAAAATGACCCTCATAAAAGAATGCGCTTTCTTTAAAGGTATAATTTCCTGAAACACCAGTTTCTGAAATTTCTGTAAGTTCATCAACAAACAGAAAAGGTTTTTGATAGGGTAAATTTTTTATAATTTGGTCTTGATTCATTTTAATAATTTTACCACTCTAATAAAATACGTTGTGCAGAAAACCCTGGTCCAAAGCTTAACATTAAGCCTCTTTCTCCTTTGGCTGGATTTCTATCCATAAAACGCTCTAAAACATATAAAACTGTTGCGCTAGACATGTTGCCGTACAAGCGTAAAACTTCTTTTGTGTCATCTATATTCTTTCCTAAAGCACCAAATAAATCTTCTACAGTTTGCACAATTTTCTTTCCTCCTGGATGAAAAATTAAATGATCTATATCTTCAATTGTCAAGTTATTTCTTTCTAAAAAAGGATGAACTATTGCTGGAAAATGATCTGAAATCTTCTTCGGAACTTCCTTGTCTAAAATCATTTGTAAACCTGTGTTTACCAAATTAAAACCCATCATACTTGTGGCGTCATAAAAATGATACATCGCTTCATCTATAATTTCTGGCCCTTTATCTTCTTCGTAAGAAGACAAAATTACTGCAGATGCTCCGTCTCCAAAAATAGCAGCACTTACAATGTTTGTCATCGAATAATCGTCTAATTGGAACGTTGCCGTTGGTGCTTCTACAGCAATTACGACTGCTCGTTTATTCGGATTCGCTTTTAAAAAATTCTTTGCATAAATAATACCAGAAACACCTGCAGCACAACCCATTTCTGTAACGGGTAAACGCACAATATCTTGTTTCATTTGCAATGAATTAATTAGGTAGGCATCCATAGAAGGAATCATTATACCAGTGCAACTTACCGTAATAATATAGTCGATATCTGTTGCTTTTAAATTTACTTTATTTAAAGACTTTTTAAGCGCCTGTTCCCCTAGGATTACCACCTCTCTTGCGTAAATATTATTTTTTTCCTCGAAAGAGGTTGCTACAAATACGTCTTCAGGATCCATAATAGAATACCTTTTATCAACTGCCGCACCCTCAAAAAGTTTGGTAACTTTTCTCTGAAAACGAAGGTCTTGATCTTGCATCCATAATTTTACAAAAGGTATAATGTCTTTTGTTTCTCTATAATATTTCGGAAGTTGTTTTGCAACAGATGTTATTTTTACTTTCATTTTTCGTTGGGGGTTTCAATGATTTTTGTAATTAAATTTTCCTAAAAAAACTTCTAATTTTCTACTTTTTAACGCCTCAAAATCCATTGAAAACGAAACGCCCACTTCCAAGAAACTTGTGATTTTACTTTTAATTTTTTTGAGATACACACTAAGTCGTTTCTTTTAAATCCTCTTAAAACAGAAGTTAATCCATCTTCAATTATCATGTTGTTTTTTATAAAAACAGACAACAACATAAATAAATAATACGCTAACTTGTGTCTGTGCAAATCATTTACTACAACAGCTATTTTTGTCTGTTTTAAAGTATTTTCTAAAAAAGAAACCAATTGCTCTTCTTTGAAATGATGTAGAAACAATGTTGCCAATACCACATCAAATTTTCTGTTTTTAAACTCTTCAGAAAAGATATCTTCTGTTTTAAAACTTAATTCAGAGAATTCAGTTGATAATTCATTTGCGTAAGCAATAGCTGTCGGATTTGCATCCATACCAATCAGCTTCATTTTATAGCCGTTTTTTCTTCCGAACTTAGCAACATCTCGTAAAATATCTCCATGCCCACAACCAATATCTGCAATGGTTAGTTCTTGTTCTTTTGGATGGTTTTTTAATACTTTTTTCAATGCCTTTACCGTCATTAAATTCCCGCCCAACCAACGGTTTATATTTTCTAGTTTATCTAAAGTATCACGCAGCAAATCGCCACCAATAGAAAAATCGTCCATTAACTCTTCTTTGTCTGTTCTGTATTTTGTACTAACGAAAAAATCCATTATACCTTCATTGGTTTACCGTGAGTTTGCTTAATTATAATAGGCAATAAAAAAGGAAGTTTCTTTAAAATTTGCAATAAGACGGATGCAATTGTATCTTTTCTAAACAGCATAGCAATAAAATGCCCTGCCTTCAAGCGCAAACTAAACTTTCGATTCCACTGTCTAATATATTGCTTTTCCAGTTCTTTTCTTGTCTCAATCTCACCATTAAAGTAATTTAGAATCAATTTAGACGCTAATTGCGCAGATTGAATGGCCATGCTCATGCCGTTTCCACAAAGTGGATGAATCATTCCTGCAGAGTCTCCGCACATTAAAATATGATTTTCTACTGGTTTTTTGGTTTCAAATGAAATTTGACTAATACTTAATGGTTTTTCAAAAAGAGCTTCAGAATTATGAAAAATCTCTTTCAAATAATTGTTTTTAAAAACAACTTGTTCTTGAAAATCTTCTATATTTTTATACTGTTTAAAGGTTGCGTAATTTGTAATATAGCACAAATTAATTGCGCTATTTTCTACTTTAGAAACCCCACAATACCCTCCTTTAAAATTGTGAAGCGCTACCAAATCCTCCTTAAAATTTCCTTTTACATGGATTTTAACTCCTAAATAAGGCGATTTCTTCTGAATAAAATTGCGCGCCATTTTTACATCTAATAAAGAGCGCTTGCCAAAAGCGCCAATCGTTATTTTTGAAGTAAAAACATTATTCTCTTTTGTTTCAACTTGAAAAAAATCTTTTAAAAAAGTAACATCTAAAACAGTATCCTGTAAAATTATAACGCCGTTTTCTTTTGCCTTTTCTGATAAAACAAGATCAAGTGTATACCGAGAAATCCCAAACCCACCCAAAGGCAGCTTTGCCGAAATTAGATTGCTTTTTGTAGTTGACAATTGAAAATTATTAATTCTTACAGCTCCAGAATCAAACGGATTTACCTCCAAAAAATCTAAATATGGCAATACTTCATTGGAAATATACTCACCACAGACTTTGTGTTTCGGGTATTCATTTTTCTCAATTAATAAAACCTTTTTACCAAGTTTAGATAAGTGAATTGCATTGCACAAACCCGCCAGGCCACCACCAATAACTATTATATCTAAAGCTTTTCTATTCATTTATTAATTCTGCTAATTCTTTACCTACCAAGCTGCCAATTGCAACACCCATTCCACCTAAACGAACTCCACAAAAAACATGATTAGAAAGTTGCTTTACAATGGCTTTTTTCTGATCTCCAACACCCATAATCCCACTCCATCTGTGTTCAATTTCAAAAGAAGTATTTGGTAAAATAGTTGTTTTTAAAATATTTTCTAATTCGTTTTGGATAATTGCTGTTTGTCCAAACTCAGAGGTTTCCTCCGTTTTAAAATCAAGGTTTCTTCCACCACCAAATAAAATACGGTCATCTATATTTCTAAAATAATAATACCCTTTATCTAAATGAAAGGTTCCTTTTATTTGTAAGTTTTTAATTGGTTTTGTGATGAGTACCTGTGCTCTTGCCGGTTGGACTTTTTCTTCTAATAATTTATTTGCAAAACCATTGGTTGCAATAAAAAGTTTAGTTGTTTTAAAGGTAATTTTATCTGTTGTTATTTCAATATCTGTATTGTCTTCTATGAAACTTTCAACAGCAATGTTATTTAAAATTTTAACGCCTAATTTCTGCACTTTCTGTATTAGTTCGTATCCCATTTTTCCAGTATCAATCTGACCTTCAAAATTATTAACAATATATCTATTGTGTACTTTTTTGAAATTAAATGTATTGTCTGAAACTGAAAAAACATCCGTCTTAAATATAGGTTTTAATAATTTATTGATATCCTCTTTTTTTGAAATACACTCCTCAAAAAAAGTTTCAGAATCACACAACTCAAAGCCTTTATTCTGTTGAAAATCAATCTTTTTATCTCCTAAATTGCTTCTTAATAATTGCAACCCTTTCCAACGATTTTCTACCAAATTATATACTTCTTGTTCTGTATGAGAACTCAGGTCATCTATCAGCTCCGAAAGGCTTCCAAAACAGGCAAAACCTGCGTTTTTTGTGCTTGCGCCTTGCGGCAACATTCCTTTTTCAAGAATTACAATTTTTGCTGCAGGGTGTTTTTTCTTCAACTCTAAAGCACAGTTTAAGCCTACAATACCACTACCTACAATTGTAAAATCAATGTTAGAAAACCACTCTTTTAATTCCCAATAACTATACTTCATTTAAATCTCTTTTTCAAAACAAACACTATTCTCCATGCCTATATATTGTCCGTAATTTGATGTTACTTTATAGGTACATTTTTTATAAAATTCCAACGCTCCAATTTGCCGTATTCCTGTTTCTAAGACACACTTTGTGTACCCTAACTCTATTGCCCAACCTTCTAATTCATGTAATAATTTTTGCGCAACACCACTTCCTCTATTTTCTTTTAAAACAAACATTCTTTTCACTTCAACAACAGTATTGTCAATCTTTTTAATCGCCGCACAACCAACCGCAACTTCGTCCACATAAGTTACAACAACTTCTTTTAAAACATCTATACTATTAAACTGATTGTAAAAATCATGTTCATCCTCATCCGTAATTTTTAAATAGGCATCTAATTCTTTAACTAAGTTAATAAAATCTTTGTTTTTAGAATTAGTTCTTATTGTTTTAATGTTCATTTTTAATATAAATTATGTCTCTACAGAGAATGAAGCAATCTGTTAACTTATAAATAGATTGTTTTATTACAGCACCTTGTAACGGCGCACCTCATCAGAATTCAAATTGTAATTGCACCCAAAACGGAACAATTTCTTCAGTATTTAAGTTTCCAAAAGACAAGCCTAATAAACGAACAGAATTTACCAATTTATCTTGATACAGAAGCTCTTTTACCACGGGAAAAAACTCCTTTTTAGTTTGCATAAAATTTGTCTTTGTTTTGCTTCGTGTTTGTTGCGTAAAGTTTGAATATTTTATTTTTAAAGTAATAGTTTTGCCTTTAGTGTCCGTTTTTTTCATACGCTTTTCCAACTCATCGGCAATCTTATCTAGCCGTTCTATCATAAAAATTTCTGATGAAAGGTTTTCGCTAAACGTTCTTTCTGCGGCAATAGACTTGCGTATTCTATTTGGTTTAACAGCACTATTATGAATGCCTCTCACAATATTGTAATAGTGTGTGCCAGATTTACCGAATGACTTTACCAACTCTTCTAAAGGTTTTTTCTTTAAATCTTTACCTTTAAACATCCCTAAATTATACATTTTTGAGGCCGTAACTTTACCTACACCATAAAATTTATTAACGGGCAACTCTTCTAAAAACTGAAGCACCTCTTCTGGATGAATTGTTTTTTGTCCGTTTGGTTTGTTAATATCGGATGCTACTTTTGCTATAAATTTATTAATTGAAATTCCTGCAGAAGCCCTTAAACCCGTCTCTGTGTATATACGTTCTCTAATTTCTCTCGCAATGTCATTTGCAGACGGATTCCCTTTCTTGTTTTCTGTAACATCTAAGTACGCTTCATCTAATGAAAGCGGCTCTACCAGATCTGTATATTCGTAAAAAATTGCTCTAATTTTTACAGACAACTCTTTATACCGTTCAAAATCTGACTTTACAAAAATAAGATGCGGGCATTTTTGTTTGGCTAAAAAACTGCTCATAGCAGATTTAACGCCAAATTTTCTTGCTTCATAGCTTGCCGCAGAAACCACCCCTCTTTCTTCACTTCCGCCAACAGCAATAGCTTTACCTCTTAGCTCTGGATTGTCTAATTCTGCTACAGACGCATAAAAGGCATCCATATCTACATGAATTATTTTTCTAAAAGGCGGTAGCAATTCCATCTATCAAAAATACAAAAAAAGATGTTCGATGTCATTCTTGAATAGACTGGAATCTGTAATGTTTTATTTTTATTTAAAAAATTAGTTTAAAAAATCAACACAAATATTTATTACTCCTTGCAGCTCTTTAGACATTACCTCTTCTTTCCAGGGATGAGAAACATTAAAAACATGATCTGCGTTTTCTATTACCTTAAAAGTGCTTTTCGGATTCCATTTATATAAGCTTTCGGCCTCTTTAATTGAAACTGTTGTGTCTTTATTTCCATGAACTATAAGCTGTGGAATGTTTAAGTTTCGTGTAGCATTTTGGATATTTAAACGTTTTTTGTTTTTATTAAAATCTTCATAAAATTGATAAAAATGAGGCATTTCTTGCTTAGTTCGTCCGTTTTTCACGTAAAAAACGCCTTTTTCAGCCCATTCTTGAAAATTCGATTCTTTTGGAAACCTGCATTCATAATCTGAAACCCCGGCCAAAGAAACCACTTTTTTAACACGGCTGTCTTCCGCTGCTTTTAAGAGCACAATTCCACCGCCTCTACTATGCCCTATAATTGAAATATTGTGAATATCTACTTCTTGTTTATAATCAGAACCATTAGAAGCCCAATCTAAAACACGCTCTAAATCGTCTAATTCTTTTGTATAATTGTTATTCCCAAAAGCTTCTAAATCTGGAAAATCTATAGGTGTCTCTGCGGTGCCGCCGTTATAAGAAAAATTAAATTTAATAAAGAAAAAACCAGCTTTTGCAAAGGTTTCTGCCATTAAGTTCCAAGCACCCCAATCTTTAAAGCCTTTATACCCATGACAAAAAACAACTACTTTTTTTGGTTGCCTTGTTTCTTCATAAAAAACATCTGTTACAATTGGTTTTCTGTGTGCTCCTTCAATAATTATGTTTTTTATAATGCGCATTTTACTTTAAATAAATAGTTTTATAAATGCAATAGCAGCGCCTAAAGCTGTTAAAACACTTAAAACTATATTAATGTTTTTTGTTAGTTTTCCTGTTTTTTGCTGGATGGTCTTCGCAAACTTTCCATATAAAAAAAGGATGCAAAAGGTACCTATTACAGTTCCTAATATAAAAAATAAAATGGGCACTATCTCGAAACTAAAAAGTTTAAAAAAATCTAAAGCAACAATAAATCCGCAGAAGAAAGGAATGGCAAACATGTTTAAAAGCGATAAAGTAACTCCTGCTAAAAAAGGGTTTTCTTTTTTAGGCCTTATGACTAAAACTTTTGCCTTTCCTTTCTTGGACTCCTTAAAAAAATAATAAGACAGTGCTAAAAAAACAATAATTCCCGCCTTTTCTAGCGTGTCTAGTATTGTTGGGTTTTTGGCAATATACTTCGTTAAAACAACAGCAATAACCAATTGCGGAATTGCAACTAAAGAAACACCAAGAGCATATTTTTTAGCTGCTTCTATTCCTTTTTCTAAACTAATCTTTAAAGCCATCATATTTAACATGCTGGGTGTTATAGAGCCTATAAAAGAGGAAAAAAATCCTAATAAAAAAAGAGAAATAAAAATCATTTATAAAAAATATGTTTGGTAAATATCACTTTTAAAAATAAGCTATACAAAAAAAACGCATCAAAAAATTTGATGCGTTTATATTATTTTTTCTTTAAATTCTAGACCACTTACACAACACCTTGTGCTAACATAGCGTCTGCAACTTTTACAAAACCAGCAATATTTGCGCCTTTAATGTAATCTATAGTTCCGTCTTCGTTTTCTCCGTATTCTACACAAGAATCATGAATATCCTCCATAATATCTTTTAATTTATCGTCTACCTCTTTACGAGACCAGCTTAAACGCAATGAATTCTGACTCATTTCTAAACCAGATGTTGCAACACCACCTGCATTACTCGCTTTTCCTGGAGCAAATAAGATTTTTGATTTTTGAAATTCGTGAATTGCTTCTGGTGTAGAAGGCATATTAGCTCCTTCAGAAATACACATACACCCGTTTTTAATTAGTTCTTTTGCTTCGTCTCCATCCAACTCATTCTGAGTTGCACAAGGCAAGGCAATGTCACATTTTACAGACCAAGGTCTTTCTCCTTCAATAAATTTTGCCTTTGGATACTTCTCTACATATTCACTAATTCTTCCACGTTTTTCGTTTTTGATGTACATTACGTGCTTCAACTTTTCTGTGTTGATGCCTTCTTCATCTAGAATATAACCTCCAGAATCTGACAATGTTAAAACAGTTGCTCCCAATTCTATCGCTTTTTCAGCAGCGTACTGCGCTACGTTTCCAGAACCAGAAATTACTACTTTTTTGCCTTCAAAAGAATCGTCTTTACGCAACAACATGTTTTGTGCAAAATATACTGTGCCGTATCCTGTTGCTTCTGGTCTAATTAAAGAACCACCCCAAGAGGCACCTTTACCAGTTAAAACTCCAGTAAATGCATTGTTTAATTTTTTATACATACCAAACATAAAACCAATTTCTCTTGATCCAACACCGATATCTCCAGCAGGAACATCAGTATTATGTCCAATGTGTCTATATAGTTCGCTCATAAAAGCGTGACAAAAACGCATAATTTCATTATCTGATTTTCCTTTCGGATCAAAGTCAGAACCTCCTTTTCCTCCACCCATTGGTAAAGTAGTTAAAGAGTTTTTAAAGACTTGTTCAAAAGCTAAGAACTTTAGAATACTAGCGTTCACAGAAGGGTGAAAACGTAAACCTCCCTTATAAGGTCCTATTGCAGAATTCATTTGAATTCTATACCCTCTATTTACTTGTATTTCACCAGCATCATCTACCCAAGAGACTCTAAAAGAAATTAATCTTTCTGGTTCTACCATTCTTAGTAAAATGTTTTTTCCACTATAAATATCGTTATTTGCGATATACGGAATTACAGTTTCTGCAACTTCTTGCACCGCCTGTAAGAATTCTGGCTCATGGTTATTTCTTTTTGTAACCATTTCCATAAACTCATTTATCTTTAATTCTTCTTTTTTAGCCATGTTTTTTAGGAATTTAATAAAATTTATGAGCTACAAAGATAGTTAATTTCTGAATCCGCAATTAAAAAAACAATAATTATTTATTCCCCGAATCACCTTATTTCAATCGATTTCGAAAGCACATATTGTTTTATTGACTTTAGGTAGATAAAGCGCTAAAAAAAACACTAAATTTGCACCTTAATTTTACCCGAAAATGTTAGATAAAGTAAAAGAGCTTATTGGTGATGTACAGGCTTTTAAAGCAAACACCAAAGATGAAGTAGAAACATTTAGAATTAAGTTTTTAGGAAGCAAAGGTTTGTTAAAAGACCTTTTTGCGGAATTTAAAAATGTAGACCCTGCGTCTCGTAAAGATTTCGGGCAAGCTTTAAATACTTTAAAAAAGTCTGCAGAAGATAAAGTTGCAGAATTAACCGATACTTTAGAAAGCAGTTCAAGTAATAAGTCTTTTTATGGAGATTTAACACGTCCGTCTGAACCAATTAATCTAGGTTCTAGACACCCTATTTCATTAGTAAGAAATCAAATTATTGAAGTTTTTAATAGAATTGGTTTTACGGTTTCTGAGGGTCCGGAAATTGAAGATGATTGGCATAACTTTACGGCGTTAAATCTCCCAGCACATCATCCTGCAAGAGATATGCAAGACACTTTTTTTATTGAACAAGATCCAGATATTTTATTAAGAACACACACTTCTTCTGTGCAGGTGCGTTATATGGAAGAGAACAAACCACCTATTAGAACAATTTCTCCTGGTAGGGTTTTTAGAAATGAGGATATTTCTGCAAGAGCACACTGTATTTTTCACCAAGTGGAAGGTCTATATATAGACACAGATGTTTCTTTTGCTGATTTAAAACAAACACTTTTATACTTTACAAAAGAGATGTTTGGAAAGTCTAAAATTAGATTACGCCCTTCATATTTCCCGTTTACAGAGCCAAGTGCAGAAGTAGACATTTATTGGGGTTTAGAGACGGAAACAGACTATAGAATTACAAAAGGAACTGGTTGGTTAGAAATTATGGGCTGCGGTATGGTAGACCCTAACGTACTAAAAAACGCAAACATAGATCCAACAAAATACTCTGGTTATGCTTTTGGAATGGGAATAGAACGCATTGCAATGCTACTGTATCAAATACCAGATATTAGAATGTTTTACGAAAATGACAAACGTTTCTTAGAACAATTTAAATCCGTTATATAATGAACTACTTTACACAAATTTGGGACGAAGAAAGAGAAGATGAATATGCAAGTTGGGGAACCTCTACTTGGTATTTTGAAACGAATGATGCTGATGAGGTTTTAAAACAAATTACAGTTTATAAAAACGGAAAGGTTACAAAATATGATTTAGAGAAGCAAGAAGACGAATTTGGTGGTTTGTGTGAAGGAGCATTAACTATTGATGATTGTGATGGCGATGTAGTCTCTAAAGAAACTTTTTATACCCTTTGGTAAATTATATAGACTCTTAAATAAGTACTACATAGTTGAAAAAAGACATACAAATACCAGAAGTTACCGGTGTAGAGATGGCAATGGTTTATGAATACAACGATATTTATAAAACTGATGACTGGAACGTTTACCTTATTAACAATAAAAGCGTGCCTTTAGAAATGCTTGTAATTGTTTCTCAGGGTTTTTCTGAAACAAAAACAACCTCTTTGTTGCGCAAAAAGCTAGCTATTTTACCAGCAAACTCTTTTGCTAAAATTGAGTACATCCAACCAAAGTTATTCAAGCTACATAACCGTTTTCAAGTTACTTTTTTTGAGGGAAACACATTGTATGAAAAAACATTTCTCTTCAAAGAAAACACGGTTAAAGAAAGCGCCTTGCACATGATTAATGAAATTAAAAAACGAGGCATTTTAGCGGAGTAATAGTATCACCCAAAAAAACCAATTATTAAATACATAAAAACCGTAACCGTGCCGCCAATAAGTGCATATGGTAATTGTGTTTTTACGTGATCTATGTGGTCGCTAGCAGATGCCATAGAAGAAATAATAGACGTATCTGAAATTGGCGAACAATGGTCTCCAAAAATTCCACCACCTAAAGTTGCAGCAACAATAATAGTTATATCAGAACCATGCATATTTGCCATTGGAATTGAAATTGCCAACATAATTGCAAAAGTTCCCCAAGAAGTTCCTGTAGAAAATGCAATAAAAGAACTCACTATAAAAACTACCGCAGGTAATAACTCAGGAGACAACCAGCTTTCTGTAATATTAGCAACATAATTACCTGTATCTAAAACCTTACAAGCGTCTCCAATGGCAAAGGCTAGCAACATTAACAACGCTAAAGGCATCAACTCGCTAATTCCTTTTAAGGTTAAAGTAACCGCTTCTTTTGGCTTCATAATCCCTTGTATGAAATACATGATCATAGCAACTAGTAAAGCGGTAATTACCGCATATAAAACAGAAGAAGACCCAGAACCCTGACCGATCGCTTGTGAAGCATGATTTAACAAAGATGATGCGTTTTCAACAGCGCCCCAACCTGTATAAATTAAATTAACTGGCATCATAAAAACCATCACCAACAGCGGCACAATCATATTGTAGGCCTTAGCTTCAATTCCCTCTTTTGGCGGAAACGAAGTAACGGCATCTGAAACCATAGGTTTCGAATTAGGGTTCATTAGCGCTCCAGTTTCTTTGGTTCTTTTTTCAGCCTTTTTCATCGGTCCAAAATCTTTCTTTGTAAGAACAACAATAAAAACAATGGCAATTGCCAGTAATGGGTAAAAATTATATTTAATAGATGCTATCATGACCGAAAACGGTTGTTCTATGCCTTGTGTTAACAGTAATCCCATAATAAATGCACCCCAAGCATTAAAAGGAATTAAAATAGAAGATGGTGCAGAACTAGAATCTGCTATATAAGCTAGTTTTTCTCTAGGAATCCCTAATTTATCAAAAATAGGCCTGTATAAAGTACCAACAGTTAAAGAACTTATACTGGTTTCTACAAATAAAAGTAAGCCCGTACATGTTGCTAATACCTGAACCATTACCCGGCTATACCCCGATTTCTTTTCTTCTAATTTTATCAGCTTTTTGTTTATAATATTAATAAAACCCTCTACACCTCTAGAGTATTGTATAAAAATTAGCAACGCACCCACTAAAGCACTAAACATAATGGTTCTTGTGTTTCCTTTAGATTGAAAAACATTTACCATGCCCTCAATCATTGCCAAGGTTCCCGCTAACGGATTCCAGCCCTCTACAATTAACCAAGAAAACCAAATACCAAACAAAAGTGCTATGTAAACCTGTTTTGTTTTCAAAGCTAAAACAATAGCAACAATTGGCGGTATTACTGAAAGAAATCCATATTCCATAAAAAGAAATTTTAATTTAGTTAAAGGTAATAATTTAAATGACAATTTATAATAGACAGAGCAACAACCGCTATAATTTCTAATTATAAAAAAAGCCAAAACGAATTGTTTTGGCTTTTTAATTTAAAATTTAAATCTAATTAATTAGAAACTATAATCTTATTTATTGATTTCTTCTTTCCTTGTTGAACACTTAATAAATAAATACCGGATGAGATATTTCTTAAATTTATTTCCTTTGTGAAAGTTGCGCTATTAGACGCCTCAGACACTTGTAGAATCTCTCTTCCTTGCAAGTCAAACAAGCTTATAAATACTTTTTCAGCATCTGGATTTGTAATTTTAACATTAAAAATATTTTTAACAGGGTTCGGCCAAAAAGAAACCCCTTGAAGCGTATTGCTATCTATGTTTAAAGTAGCCTCTCGTATGCTTACTGTGTTATCTGGCAACCATCCTTTTGCTGCATTCACTACATCTACTATAAACTCATCACTAAAAGCAGTGTCCTGTGTGTTGATGTATTTTAAAGCACCTTTTGATAGTTTTTTTTGTACAAATGTATCTCCCACAGATAAAACAGTTCCCTCATATTCTAAAAATCCTTTTTGAGGCAACGTTACTAAAGTATATACTTGTGTACTAGAAAACTCTCCATCTGTAGTGGCAAGCATATTTTCAGCCGAAATTGTATAGCTCGTATTCTTCTCAACGATAACGTTTGAAAGCTCTAGAGAAGGTATATTTGTGTTTACTTTCAAATCACAAAGAGTAATGCTAGCGCTGTTTATTTGGCCTCCGTCCCCATTGTATGCATCAAAAAGAACTAGCTCCCATACACCAATAGCATCTTCTCCGTAAAAAGGTAGGCTCATGTTATTTTCTGGAGCAACAGTTCCTGAAACAGCAGGAACATTACTACTACAAGCTAGCTCGTCTGCCGCATCATCAATTGTAATATTCTGAATATCTGGAACACCGTCTCCTGAACAGGGGCTTGTGAATAAAATAACCCCTTTATTTATACTCCCTGGTGCCTTTAAAGAGATTGTCAAATCTCCCGGCCAGGTATGACTAATATCTGTGTTTACGATAATCTTATCAATAATTGCATTGTCTAATACGTTCATTGGAACAAAGGCAGTAACACCCGCGATAGTATCCATGCTTGCTGATGAAAAATCTGTCGCCTCATATGTTCTAGAACAGTCACTTATTCCTGTTTGAAAACTATATATTGGGGAGTAATCTCCAGAAACACAAGAATTCTCAGGTTTTATTCTCCAATAATAAACAGTATTATTTTGAATTCCTTCGATTGTGAATTTTGAATCGTAGCTAGTTTCAGAAAATAAAATTGTGTTGAACGAAGGGCTTTCTGAAACCTCTACCAAATACGTTTCTGCATTGTTGTTGTTTTGCCAAGAAAGGTCCATTTTTGCCGCTGTAACTCCAGATAAACCATTTGTAGGGTATGATGGTAAAATTTTCGCCCCTAAAAAGGATTGGTGTATTACCCTTAACTGGATAGGTGTTGTTGTAGTCTCATTCCCGTTGGTTCCTGTTAAATTTATAGTATACAAACCCGGCACAACATTGTCTAAATTTCCAAAAGTTGCTGTAACGTTTCCATCTGAGCTCATGGAACTGTCAGATAAATTTACATTTGCGTTTGCCGGAAGGCCTGTTACTGAGAAGACAGTAGTTCCTCCAATTGTTTCAACATAATTAAAATCAAATATAGCTGTATTATCGCATGCTGTTTGATTACTTTGGCTTGTCAATAAAGCGATCCCTGAAGATACTCCTGTAACAATTAACGACACTTTTTGAGCACCTCCTTGCAAAGTTCCCTTATGACTAATTGTAATCGTATATTCTCCAGAAGCGTTTTCTATATCTACTCTTTCATAAGGATCCACTATATTATCTCCTTTCTCATTTGTATTAACAGAAGTGAGTTTCCAAGGCAGAAAAGTTGTTATAACGCCTCCGGAAGAATTTGTAACCTTAATATCTATATCCTGCACTAAAACCGGCGTTGGATCATTTACCACTCCTGTATTTGCAACTCCCGGTAGATCTGTCCAAGAAATCGAAGCCAATAAGGGCCCTATTCCATCTGATTTAACCACCAATGTGTAAGTGCTCTCATTTAATAACTCAATTTCTGAAATTATAGACTGAAAATCTTTTTTTGTAACTGTTTCTGCTGCTTTTTTAGTATTCATTAAACCCCAACCAGAAGCTGCGTCTGGCCCTTCGGCAGCAACGTCATCTGCGGTATGCAAAGCCAAACCTTTTAAGGTGGAGGCCCTCATAAAGCTCCCATAGGTTTCTTTATAATATTGTTGTAGCAATAATAAAGAACCCGCAACATTTGGAGACGCCATTGAGGTACCTGAAATTGAATTATATGCACTATCACTTGTTTCAAAGGTAGAATATAAACCGGTTCCATTTCCCATAAGATCTGGTTTTACCCTGAAATCATCTGTAGGTCCCTCAGAACTCCCTGAACTTACCGTAACAGAAATCAACGAACCATCTGTATTTATTGTAGCATCATTTCCATTTGCAATTACTAAATTGTTTTTTGATGTAGAATGTCCCGTAAGTTTATCAAAAGCACTCTCTCCGGTTAGAGGGTCTGGATTTACAGTATCATCGCTACCCTCATTTCCTGCAGCAACCACCATTAAATAGTATGGCGCATTGTGCGCAATGTTATCCCAGGTTCTAGATTCATTAGTATATCCTCCAAAATAGTACGCTGGGAGTAACGGCTGGTTGTCTTCGTCCCTTACAGCAAAACCATAAGAATGATTTGATATTAACATTCCGTTCGCAGCCGCTGCAGTTACTTCCGCTTCATCATTGTTCCAATCATAACCAACAGCACTTGCTTTTGGTGCCATTCCTTTTGCTGCTGATACTAAACCAGATGCAATAACTGTTCCTGTAACGTGGGCTGCGTGAAAATTTTGATCAGAAGAACCGTCTCCAACAGAGAAACGATCTTCACCCCCGTCTCCATCATATTCTTGGTGCGTAGCTCTCGCGATTCCTCCGTCCCAAATATGTGCAGTCATCCCTTGGCCTTCTATATTTAACCCTAAACCACCGTTGTTGTGTAAAAAATTAGTTCTTGTAGACGCAGCGGCAGCTACATTAAATGTTTTGTAATACAACGGTTTCCCTTCTTCGGAAATTCGCATCAATTCATAATAAGATCCCTTAGCATCTATATAGTTTACTTTCCACCCTTTTTGAGAGGCAGCGGCAAACGCTTTCTTTTTCTCATTGTAAGACTTCTCTGTGTATTTTTCTTTTAAAACACGTAACTCTGATAATTTATAGTTTTTTATTATCTGCTGCTTCTCTTCCTTGTTTTGAGAAAGCACAGAGATCGAGAGTAGTAAAAACAAAATACTTAAATACTTAAAAAGATGTTTTTTCATGGGGATTATTTGGTGTTTTTTTTAGCGCTGTCTAGCTAAACGCAATAAAGCAAGATTTATCTAGGAAATAGATTAAAATATTATTAGTTAAAAAAAATCAAATATACTACTTTTAATAACCATTTTAAAAAATTTAACTTTTTAACGTTTTTTGTTTTACCTAAAAAAAACTTAACGAAGTAAATCCCTTTCGCCCTGCAGTGGGGTTAATTTTTGTAACATATAATACCTTTAAAAGGTTATATTATTAATTGGCCTGGTCTTAAAAAACTCAGACACGTTAATATTGTAAAAACCATTGGATGGTGCTTTTCTATAATCCTCTACCTGAAAACCCCCAATAATATAAAGCTTTTCGTTACTAAAATGCATTTCAGAGCCCTTTAGGTTTAAGTCAATTTTATATTCTTTTAAAGCCTTTGTTTTGGGTTTAAAGGTGAGTATTTTACCGTCTTCTTGTAAATAAATAAATTCTTTATCTTTAGTTATTGCGGGTTTTCTCATTCCTCTAAAAAGGGTGCCTTCCTTTTTCCATTGCCCTGTTTTTAAATCAAAAGACTCAACCTCTGTAAGGTTTCTCTTATTGTAGCCACCAAATAAATATAGTTTATCTTCAAAAACAATACCCGTAACCTCCTTCCCTTTAGACATTTTGGTTAGCAAATACCAAAAACCAGAATCCAAATCAAAAAAATGGATTTTGTTAGAATATTTCATGCGCCCATTTTCATGTTTCTTTAAAGAACCACCAAAAACCAACACTTTATTCTCATAAATTGTAGCTCCAAAATTTGAAGCCTGGTGAGGGTTTGATTCATCGAGCTTAATTGATAAATCTTTTAATGAAACAAACTCTATTTGAGAAGATAACAACTCTCTAGATTTTTTTTCAGACAACATTTTACCGCCAATTAAAAGAATTTTGTCTTTATGAATTAAGGCTTTATGATATGCTCTTTTAATCACCTTTTCCTTCTCAATAATCCATTTTTTATTAGAAACACGATAGGTCTGAACAGCTCCTAAATAGCTGTTAAAACTAATTGGTTTTGGTTTTTGTAGAAACTGCATTATTTCTATTTCATTGCTAAACTGAACCTGACTTAATCCCTCCTTATTCTTTTCATATTCACTAGAGGCGTCCCCTCCAAAAACATAAATTCTCCCGTCATTTATAACAGACGCAAAAGCATATACTGCTTTTGGCAAGTCTACAAGTTTTTTAAAACTAATGGTTTTTTTAAGGCTATTCTTTGTGTAAATCTCTATACCTAATAAAGTTTCTTGTTTTTCTTTTAAAAAAACAACTTTTGACGTAATCCCTTTTTCAAAAACAACTTTTTTTGTTTCGTAATTAAGATGTGTTACAGAAAAAGAAACACTTTTTAATTTATTTAAATTGAAAGAAAACTCCCCTTTTTTATTCGAATAAATGGTTTCGTGTATAAAAAAAATATGTGCTTTCTCTATTGCCGTGTTTGTGTCAAAATCTAAAACTTTTAATGTGATTTTTTGAGAAAAACAAGCGGTTGAATACACTAAAAAACAAAAGATGTACGAATATTTCATAAGATATTTTTTTAGCTATATATCAAAAACGATGCCTTAAAAAGAGCTGTTATGCCTCGTTTTCGTTTTCTTTAATTTCTTTTGTTAGATCTAAGTCCAACAGCACCGGGTTTACAATACCGGTTGTTACTACTGTAATTATTGTCATGGTTCCACCAAAAACAACAGCAGCTACAGGTCCTATTAACTTCGCCGCTAAACCACTTTCAAAAGCACCCAACTCATTCGAAGAGCCAACAAACATTGAGTTTACAGAAGAAACCCTGCCGCGCATATCATCTGGTGTTTTTAATTGTAAAATTGTTTGTCTAATTACCATGGAAATTCCGTCTGCAGCACCACTTAAAAATAAAGCTAACACACTCACCCAAAAAAGAGAAGACAGCCCAAAAGCAATAATACTTAATCCAAAGATAAAAACAGAAATTAGCATTTTTTTACCTGTATTTTTATTTATGGGTATATAGGTGGTTAAAAACATAGTTACAATACTTCCCATAGAAATAGAAGCGTTTAGAATGCCAAAACCTTCTGGCCCAACCTTTAAAACGTCTTGAGCAAAAACGGATAAAATAGCAACAGTCCCTCCAAATAAAACAGCAATCATATCTAGAGTTAGTACCCCTAAAATTGCCTTGTTTTGAAAAACAAAACGAACCCCTGCTTTTAAACTCTCCTTCATTGGCTCACCAATTTTTTTATTTAAAATCGGTTTCTTTTTAATAAAAAATGTACAAATTAAAGACAATATAACTAAGATAAAAACAAGACATAATGTTTTATCTACACCGATAATACCGATTAAGAAACCCGCAGCAAGCGCACCAGAAACAGATGCGGTCTTCCAGGTACTTGTGCTCCAGGTTGCCGCGTTATGATAGATTTTTTTAGGAACCAGCAAAGCTACTAAAGAAAAAATTGTGGGTCCGAAAAACGCGCGTAAGAACCCGCCAAAAAACACCAACCCGTAAATTGAATATAAAACCGAATTAACAGACCAGTTTGCAATAATGCTTTCTGAAGTTAATAGAAACAAGCCTAAACTAATTAAAGAAAAGGCAGCGGTGCAAATAGCTAATAAGTTTCTTTTTTCTCTTTGATCTACAACATGACCTGCAAATAAAGCCATTGAAAAGGCCGGAATAATTTCCATTAAACCAATAATCCCTAAAGAAAGTGGATCTTTGGTAATCGAATACACCTGCCATTCTATGACAATAAACTGCATAGACCAACCAAAAACTAAAAGAAACCGTACAAATAAAAAAATATTAAATTCTTTTATTCTAAGTGCCGCATAGGGGTCTTGTTTGCTCATGTGTTACTTCAATTTCATATCCATTAAAATAGCAAAAGTTTGATTAATATCTTTTTCTTTTACAACAATTGTCATTTCATTTGTAGTAGAAATAATTTCTTGTAAAGAAATGTCTGCCCAGGCTAATTGTTTTAATATAAAATAATAAATACCCGATTGTTCTTGGTTTTCTTTTGGAAGTTTTATTGTTAAAGAAGCGAGCTCTAAAACGTTCGCGATTAAATTCTCTTTTTCGAAAATTTCATTTACAAAAGGTTGTAGGTTTTTACTAATAACAATATTTGTTTCAAAAATACCTTGAGAAACTGTCAAAAAATAATCTGAACTTTCTGAAGATTTAGTTAAAATCTTTGCAATTTCTTTTAAAAGTGACGGGGTGTTTTTAAAAGTAAAATCACATAAGTCTGACCGTACAATTACATCTCCTAAATCTAATGCTAATTTTTTAATGTTTTTTCTAATACGCAACTCACTTGCTGGAGACAACCTATTAATTGCCATCATTACCGCACCGACCTTGACATCTTTCTTTAAAACCTCAGACACTTCTGGTAAAATAATTCTTGCCAACGAAGAAACGTTTATTAATTTCTCGTTTAACGCTTCTTCTATAAAAGGTGTTTTTCTAATAGTCGCTTCTACAGCTTCTTGTATTGTTTTCATTGTATTTGTTTAATAAAACATAATAATGTTCAAAATTAAACAATTAATCCAATGTATTCGTCAACTTTTCAAATTCTTTTTTAGCGTTTGTGTGATTGTATAGTACGTTATAAACAGCATTAATAATTGGTGTGTCTGCGCCATTTTCTTCCTTCATTTTAAAAGCGCTATTTATTGCATAATATCCTTCTGCAATCATACTCATCTCCATTTGAGCAGATTTTACAGTATACCCCTTTCCAATCATATTACCAAACTGTCTGTTTCTACTAAAAATAGAATAACCCGTAACCAATAAGTCTCCTAAATAAGCAGAGTTATTAATGTTCCTTTTCATTTTGTGTACTTTTTTAATAAAGCGTTTCATTTCTCTAATTGCATTACTCATTAAAACTGCTTGAAAATTATCACCATAACCTAAACCGTGTGCAATTCCCGCTGCAACCGCATATATGTTTTTTAACATAGCAGCATATTCTGTACCAATAATATCGTCAGAAATCTTAGTTCTTATGTACCAACTTTTTAAAGAGTTGCTCATAAATTCTGCATGTTTTTCATTCTGGCTGGCAATTGTTAAATAAGACAACCGCTCCATTGCAACCTCTTCTGCGTGGCAAGGTCCAGTTATTACGCCAATATTTTCGAAAGGAACAGCGTGCTCTTTATGAAAGTGTTCGCCAACAATTAAGCCTGTTTCTGGCACAATTCCTTTAATTGCAGAAAAAATTATTTTATTTTCTAGTGGTTTTGTTAAGTTTTTAAGTTCACTCATTAAAAAAGCAGACGGAATTGCGAAAATAAGCACGTCATAGTTAGAAACAATACGATTAATATCGTTTGACAAATCTAACTGGTCTGCATATACATCTGCAGCTCTTAGGTATTTTGGGTTGTGGTTGTTTTCCTTTATGTGTTCTATTGCAGAACCGCTTCTCATATACCAACCAACCATGTCTGAGTTTTCTGATAACATCTTTACAATTGCAGTTGCCCAACTTCCCCCACCTAAAACCGCTATTTTTTTCTGATCATTCATCATTGCTTCGTTTAAGCTTCAAAAGTAATAAAATTAGTGTCTAATGATATATCCTAATCCGAATTATTATATTTGTAATAAATTATCTACTAAAAATGAACGTACAAATTATAAATAAATCGAAACACGCAACACCTAATTACGAAACTGATGGCGCTGCAGGAATGGATTTAAGAGCAAACATAGAAAGTAGTATTGTTTTACAGCCTTTAGAAAGAGCTGTTGTAAAAACCGGCTTATTTATAGCCTTACCTATTGGTTTTGAAGCACAGGTAAGACCAAGAAGTGGTTTAGCTGCCAAAAAAGGAATTAGTGTTTTAAATTCTCCAGGAACTGTAGATGCAGATTACAGGGGAGAAATTGGTGTAATTCTTGTAAACCTTTCTAAAGAAGCGTTTGTTGTAAATGACGGAGAAAGAATAGCACAATTAATTATTGCAAAACACGAACGCGTAAGCTGGCAAGAAGTTACTGTTTTATCTGAAACAGAACGTGGCGCCGGTGGTTTTGGAAGCACAGGTGTCTAAAAATTATAGCTTTTTATAAATTTGACTCATCTTTCTAACAGCTACGTGCAAAAAATGAAAAGGTAAAAGAACGTGAGAGTGATAGTTATACCCTAGTTTTTTATAAAATTGAAACGTCTTTAATTGAGCGTCCATGGCATCTAGCCAAATAATTTCATAACCTTTTCTCTTTGCCTTTGCGTCCAACCAAGCGAGTAATGTTTTACCTATTCCGCTTCCTTGTGCTTTTGGATGAAGATAAATTCTGTGCAGTTTTAATTGATTTTCTTCTGAAAAACCAGTTAATTTTTCATCCCAAATAAATCTAAAGTTACCAACAATCTCGTTATTAAAAACAATAAAATAATCTTCAGAATTTCCTTTTGAAAGTTCCTTTAAAATATTCTTTTCACAATATTGTGTGTTTACATACCAATCTCCTTGATCGGTCCAAAAACGACTGTAAGCGAGCGGATAAATCTCTTTCATTAAGGTGAAAAGAGTCTTGGCGTCTGCGCTTAAAACCGGTTTTAATTGCAAGCTTTCTGTTATATCAATCATCGGTTAAATATAAAAACTGCTATAGATTGATTAATTCTACAGCAGTTTGTTAAAAATATCTAGAACTTTTAAAACCTATTCTTGGTTTTCAATAGCATCTTTTATTTTTCCTTCAAGCTCTTCAGCTAGTTCAGGGTTGTCTTTAATTAAACCCTTTACCGCGTCTCTACCTTGTCCTAATTTTGTTTCTCCGTAACTAAACCAAGAGCCGCTTTTCTTAACAATACCTAGCTCTACACCAATGTCTAAAATCTCACCAACTTTAGAGATCCCTAACCCATACATAATGTCAAATTCTGCAATTTGAAACGGTGGCGCCACTTTATTTTTTACAACTTTAACCTTTGTACTGTTACCAATAACCTTGTCTCCGTCTTTAATTTGTGTTCTTCTTCTAATATCTAAACGCACAGAAGCATAAAACTTTAATGCATTACCACCTGTAGTAGTTTCTGGGTTACCAAACATTACTCCAATCTTTTCTCTTAACTGGTTAATAAAAATAACAGTACATTTTGTTTTAGAAATAGTACCTGTTAATTTACGCAATGCTTGAGACATTAAACGTGCATGAAGCCCCATTTTAGAGTCTCCCATTTCTCCTTCAATCTCTGCTTTTGGAGTTAATGCTGCAACAGAATCGATTACAACAATATCTATTGCCCCTGAACGAATTAAATTTTCTGCAATCTCTAATGCTTGCTCACCATGATCTGGTTGAGAAATAATTAAATTATCTATATCTACACCTAGATTTTCTGCATAAAACTTATCAAAAGCATGCTCTGCATCAATAAATGCTGCAATTCCTCCGGCTTTTTGAGCCTCTGCAATTGCATGAAGTGTTAAGGTAGTTTTACCAGAAGATTCTGGACCATATATTTCAATAACCCTTCCTCTTGGATACCCACCAACGCCTAAGGCCAAATCTAACCCTAAAGAACCAGATGAAATTGCATCTATGTCTTCAGTTACTACATCACCTAACTTCATTACAGCTCCCTTTCCGTATGTTTTGTCTAACTTATCTAGTGTAAGTTGAAGAGCTTTTAATTTTGCTGTTTTTTCTTTATCTGCCGCCATTAATATTGCTTGTTTTATTTTTAAATAAGATCGACAAGTTACAAAAATCTAAGATTAATTTCCTAAAAAATAACACTGAAATTTATACTATTTTTACAGAAAGTTTACAAAAAATGAATTCTTTAGTATATTTAAAAAACAATAATTGCACGGTCGTAATAGAAAAAGGGGAGCTTATTCGTTTTAAAAAGGATAGTGTAGAATACATTCATCAAAAAGGAAGCAAGGGTTGGCGTAATTCTGATATTGAAATGTTTCCTATTATTGGACCTACTTCTAAAAATAAATATACAGTACACACTAAAAAAGGTGATGCTGTTCAAGACCAACACGGTTTATTAAGAGAACTTGAATATGTTTTAGTTTCTTCAACCGAAAAAACAGGTCACTTTATTAAAGAATACCAAAAAAACACGAAAATAAGGAACAGTAAATTTCCAGAAAAATCTATAGAAAAAGACCTTTTTTGGCCTTTTGATTTTACATTTGAAAAAAAGTTTCATCTAGAAAATAATACTTTAAAAATCGATTTTATAATTACATCTAACAAAGGAATGCCTTATATGTTGGGGTACCATCCTGCTTTCTTGTTGTCTAATTCTGGAAAAGAAACATTAATTGTTAATGATAAAAAAATCACACTTTCTGAAATTCAAGATGCGGGACACAATGCATATCCTGTTTTAAATACTGAAAAGATTGTATTAGAAAACATAAATAAAAACCATTTAGAAATTTCTACTACAGGTTTTAATAACTTTATGTTGTGGACACAGGTTGAAAACATGCTTTGTATAGAACCCATTACACAATATACTTCCTATACAGATCAAAAATTTTCTGAAGACAATATGCGTTTATCTGAAGGAAAAAATTATTTTTCTTTTAAAATTAAAACTTTATAGTTTGATAGAAAAGCACCGTCATTTTATAATACATAAACCTTGGGGAATGATTTCTCAATTTGTAAACCCCGCTAAAAGAAAAAAAACCTTGTTAGGTGATTTGTATAATTTTCCTGAGGGCACTATGGCTATTGGTCGTTTAGATGTGGCTTCTGAAGGATTGCTTTTACTAACAACAGATGGTAAAGTTTCTGCAGAAATTAGAAGTAATAAATATGAAAAAGAATACTATGTGCAGGTAGATGGGTTGGTTACAGAAAATAAAATTGAACAATTAAGAAAAGGAGTACAGATTGGTGTTAAAGGAGGGAAATATATAACAAAGCCAGGAAAAGCTTTTTGTATTGAAGACCCTAATTTTCCACTAAGAAGTCAAAAAATTAGAGATGAAAGGCATGGCCCAACAAGTTGGGTTTCTATTATTATAAAGGAAGGTAAATTTAGACAGGTTCGTAAAATGACAGCTGCTGTTAATTTACCAACACTGCGTTTAATTAGGGTTAGAGTTGGAAATATAAAGTTAGGGGAATTAAAGGTTAGCGATGTAAAAGAGGTTTCTACTTTAATATAGTATTAAAGTTATAAACTATCCATTCTAATGTGTGGAATTCCGTCTTCTAAATACTCTTCACCTATTTGAGTAAATCGATGTGTTTCATAGAATTTTTTTAAATATTTTTGAGCAGATACAGTGATTTTTGTAACTTTAAAGTGCTTTTTTATTGCTGTTATCGAAGCTTTCATTAATTCATGTCCAAACCCATATTTTCTTTCAGAAGCTACTACTAATACTCTTCCAATACTAGCGTTATCAAAATAATCACCTGGTTTAAAAATACGTGTGTATGCTACAATTTTATTGTTTTTATATCCAATAATATGTAATGATTTTTGGTCTTTAAAATCGATGTCTTGATACACACAATCTTGCTCTACTACAAAGACCTCAGATCTTAACTGTAATATTTCATACAGTTCTGTAGTGTTTAATTCTGAAAAATATTTTGCTGTAAAATTCATACTATATTAACAAGAAATTTTATCAACTCTAGTTCCGTGTCTTCCTCCTTCAAACTCTGTATTAAGAAAAACATCTACAAAACCAATAGCTTGTTGTAAAGAAACAAAACGTGCAGGAATTGTAAGAATATTTGCATTGTTATGTTGTCTTGTAAGCGCAACTAATTCATTATTCCAACAAAGTGCAGCCCTTATGCCTTGATGTTTATTTGCGGTCATTTGTGCACCATTCCCACTTCCACATAAAATAATACCTAAAACGGCTTTACCGTTTTCTACAGCATTTGCTGTTGGATGAATAGCGTCTGGATAATCCATAGAATTATTTGTATCTGTTCCGAAATTTAAAACTAGATGTCCTTTAGTTTCTAGATGTTTTATGATTTCAAACTTGTATTCTGTTCCTGCGTGATCATTACCAATTGCAATTGTCATAATAAGTTGATTTTAGTTGAGTTGAATACACAAAAATACAGAAACTAACGGTTATCAACAGTTATAAAAATCAAAAAAAATTTTTTTTAATAACTGTTTAATTATTAACTTTTTAGCATTTTAAGAGAATGTTAAGAAGTTGTAATGAAAAAGGAATAAGTTTATTTGGATATTTTAATTTTTATTACAATACAACGAGCCTTACCATATACACAACTTTTTTTATGAGTATTTGATAAAAGTTTATAAACATTAATTTAATGCTTTATTTACAATTATAAACTTTTAGTTATTGATAAAAATAAGTTCATAGCTATTTATAACTATTGTTAACAACTGCATTTTAATATTGATTTATAAGGTTTTAAATACTTAATAAAATGTAGATCTTTTTTAATAACTCATATATTAAAATAAAAAATAAAAAAATTATAGTAGCTATTCACACACTATTATAAACACCATTGTTTTTTAAAATTTAATAAAAGAAATAAATAGTATTATATAGAATGTTCATAAGTGTAAAAAAAACTTTTATTAAAAACTAACATATTACAAATTGTATTGCTTTTTCTATAATTGTTACACTTACATTTCCAACTCCAATTAATTCTCCGTCTGCCTGTATAAAAGGTTTTGTTTTTTTTAGACTGACTTCAATCTCTTTTGTCTTATAAGTAACTACCTTTTTATGGTTTACAATTTCACCAGAATATAGTTTCGGAAGATTTATAATAAGATCTAATAAGGTAAAATTTTTAACAATTGTAACATTTAATAAACCACTAGATGTATTTATTTTTTCAGTAAACTGCATACCACCGCCAGAATATTTACAAATTCCAAAAACAGCCATTAAACAATTTGTTTCTATAACTTTATTATTAATTTTAATCTTAAAGTTAGATTTTTTATAAAATAACATTCCATAAAATCCTGCTATTAAATAAGAAATACTTCCAAATTTTTTTAAAGATTCTAATTTACTTACAACATAACCATCATAACCTATACCAGCCACATTATTAAAGTAAGTAACAGTGTTTAATGATTTTAAAACACCAATATCTTGTGCAATTATATTCTTTTTATAAATAATTTCTATAACCTCTTTAATATTAGTTGGTATATTATATGTTTTAATCCAATCGTTACCAGTTCCTAAAGGAATTACACTAATAGTTATATCAGAAGTTTTTACATACCTTTGCGTCATTATTCCGTTAACTACATGATGTAGTGTTCCATCTCCACCAACAGAAATAATGTTTCTAAAACCAATTTTAATAGCGTTTTGTACTAATGTTATTTCATGTTTAGAAAACTGAGTAAAAGCAAAAGAATAGTCTAAATTCTTGTTTTTTAGTAATTGTTGAATTTCTTTCCATAGTTTAGAAAAATTCCGATTTCCAGAAGTAGGGTTTGCAATTATAAACCAAGAATTAGTATTGGTAGTATCAATATAAGACATAAAAAGTAAGATTAATAATATGCCAAATTACAAAATAGATTGATAACAGTATTTTAATACAAAATCTATTGAATAGTTGTAATTTGCAAAATAGGTTAGTTTAATAAAAACTTTAAATTAACAAATAAATAATAAAGTACAAATGACAAAAAAAAAGAAAAAAATATATAAGAAGAAAGGTAACGTTGTAAAAGATATTACTAAAAATATATTTAGAATATTAAATGAAGACAGCTCAAAATCTTATAATTATAAACAGGTTGCGGCAAAATTAAAAATTTCTGATTCTGATGGTAAAAATCAAATAATTCAGAAGTTGGCTGAATTAACTGCTACCAAAAAAGTTTTAGAAGTAGAAAGAGGTAAATTTAAAATTAATGCAGATAGAAAATACTCTATAGGTACTTTAGATATTACTTCTAACGGGAATGGTTATTTTATATCGGATGATTATGAAGATGATATCTTTATACCTAATAATAATTTAGGAAAAGGTTTACATCAAGATACTGTAAAAGCATACGTTTATAAAATTAGAAGTGGTAAGAAAATGGAAGCAGATGTTGTGGAAATTTTAGAACGTGCAAAAACTGAGTTTGTTGGTGTTTTACAAAAAAATAAAAATTTTGGTTTTGTAGTACCGGATAATAATAAAATGTACGCAGATATTTTTATTTCAGAAAATAAAATGAATGGTGCAGAGCATGGTGATAAAGTACAAGCTAAAATTATAGATTGGCCGAAAAACTCTAAAAACCCATTTGGAAAAATTACAACAGTTCTAGGAAAACCAGGAGATCATAATACAGAAATGCATTCTATTTTATTAGAATATGATTTGCCTTATGAGTTTGAATTAGAAGTAGAAAAAGAAGCAGAAAATTTATCTATAGATATTACTAAAGAAGAAATTTCTAAACGTAGAGACATGCGTAAAGATTTAACTTTTACGATAGATCCTAAAGATGCAAAAGACTTTGATGATGCATTGTCGTTTACAAAATTAGAAAATGGTAATTATGAAGTAGGTATTCATATTGCAGATGTTTCACATTATCTAGAACCTAAAACTATTTTAGACGATGAAGCATATAAAAGAGCAACGTCTGTTTATTTAGTAGATAGAGTAGTACCAATGTTACCAGAGATGTTAAGTAATGGTGTTTGTTCTTTAAGACCACATGAAGAAAAATTAACTTTTTCTGCAGTTTTTGAAATTAATAAAAAAGCAGAAATTATTAAAGAATGGTTTGGTAGAACGGTAACATATTCAGATCAACGTTTTGCTTACGAAGAAGCACAATCTATTATTGAAAACTGTGTAAAATCCGATACAATAGAACCTTATAAAATGCCTGAAGCTATTTCTATTACAGATAAGGCATATGAAGTAACTAAAGAAGTTGTAGAAGCTACCTTAAAGTTAGATGAATTAGCAAAAATTCTTCGTAAAAAAAGAATGAAACAAGGTGCAATTTCTTTTGATAGGGTAGAGGTTAAATTTAATTTAGACGAAGAAGCAAATCCAGTAGGTGTTTTCTTTAAAGAATCTAAAGATGCTAATAAATTAATTGAAGAATTTATGTTATTAGCAAATAGAAAGGTTGCAGAATATATTGGTTTTTCTAAAGGAAAAGCAACAAACAGAACTTTTATTTACAGAGTACATGATGAACCAAATGACGAAAAACTAGCTTCTTTACAAAATATGGTTCGTAAATTTGGTTATAAAATAAATACAGATACTAAAGAAACTACCTCAGAATCTTTAAATCAACTTTTAAGTGATGTGCATGGTAAGGCAGAATCTAACATGATTGAAACCTTAACCATAAGAACAATGTCAAAAGCGGTGTATACAACTCAGAATATTGGTCATTATGGCTTAGCTTTTGATTATTACAGTCATTTTACATCACCTATTAGACGTTATCCAGATGTAATGACACATAGATTATTACAGCATTATTTAGATGGTGGAGACACGCCAAAAGTAGATAAATTTGAAGAAAAATGTAAACACTCCTCAAATAGAGAAGAATTAGCCTCTAAAGCAGAAAGGTCTTCCATTAAATATATGCAAGTAAAGTATATGCAAGATCATAAAGACGAAGTTTTTGATGGGGTAATAACCGGAACTACAGAGTGGGGAATTTATGTAGAAATTTCTTCTAATAAATGTGAAGGTATGGTAAGGATTAGAGATATAAAAAGCGATTTTTATGTTTTTGATGACAAACAACACGCTATTATTGGACAATCATCAAAAAAAATGTATCAATTAGGTGATGAGGTTAAGATTCAAGTAAAAAAAGCAGATTTAGAGCGTAAACATTTAGATTTTAACCTTATAGAAGATTAATTTTTATTAAATTTATCACACAAAAAACTTAAAAATGAATAAAATTATTTTTATTTGTGCCTTATTTATTAGTTTAACAGCAACCGCACAAACTACCGTAACCAAAAGTTTAGGTGATTTTAATATCATTAAAGTTTATAACGGTATTGAAGTAGAGTTAATTAAATCTACAGAACAGAGGATAGAAATTAGTGGAGATAAATCAGAAAAAGTTAAAATTAAAAATGTAAATAATACATTAAAACTATCATTACCTTTTTCTTTAAAACCTAAAGAAAATATTGCAGAAGGAGAGGTTAAAATTAAACTTTATTATAGTAAAAACATTAATATTATTGATGCGAATCAAGGGACAACAATTACTGCGAAAGATTTTAATCAAGATAACATTGAGTTAAACGCACAAGAAAGGGCATTTATTAATATTACAACTATAACTAAACATTTAACAATTAGAGCCTCCTCAGGCGGTATTATTAAAGTTTCTGGAACGGCTAAAAATCAAGAAGTAGATGTAGATTTATATGGAATTTATCATGGTTTTAATTTAACCTCTATAAGGAACTCTACTATTAAAGCAGGAACAGGCGCAAGGGCAGAAGTAACAGCTGGAGAAGCGCTAAATGCTAAAGTTAGTTTTGGTGGTGCCATTTTTTATAAAGGAAACCCTAAGGTTGTAAAGGATAAAAAGGTAATAGGGGGTATTATAGAAAAAAGAAATGAATAGAAGAATTAGCAAGGTTCAAAATAAAAGTTTTTTGTATATTTGTAACGAATAAAATTAAAAAAGATGCATAGTTTCTCTATATTTTTTGGAATGGTAAGTGGTGTACAAATAGCTGTTATTGTTGTAGTGGCTTTGCTTTTTTTTGGAGGTAAAAAGATACCTGAATTAATGAAGGGCTTAGGTGGTGGAATTAAAGAGTTTAAAAATGCTGCTAAAGAGGAAGATCCAGAAGAAAAAATAGAAGAAAAAAAGTAAAATTTACTTTTAAATAAAATAAGTAAAAAGCTTAATCTATGTTTAGATTGAGCTTTTTTTATATTTAGAGACGTTAAAAAAATAAGTTCTGATGTGTAAAAACAAAAAAAGCATACTAAGTAGTATGCTTTTTTTGTTTAATACTAAATGCTTTATTTTGTTTCTTTATTATTTTTATTTTTCATTGCTTCACCAATTTGGTTGCTTGCTGTAAAACTGGCTACCATATCATTCAACATAGTACTACCCGCTTGCGGCGAGTTAGGTAATAAAATTAAATTACTATTTGTCTCACTACCAATAGACTGTAAAGTATCATAATGCTGAGTCACAACAATTAAAGCAGATGCTTCTTGGCTGTTAATACCCACTCTGTTTAATACATCTACAGACTCCTCTAAACCACGAGCAATTTCGCGTCTTTGATCAGCAATACCCTGTCCTTGTAGACGCTTGCTTTCTGCCTCTGCTTTCGCACGCTCTACAATTAAAATACGCTGAGCGTCTCCTTCGTATTGTGCAGCAACTTTTTCTCTTTCAGAAGCATTAATTCTGTTCATTGCTATCTTTACCTGAGGGTCTGGATCAATATCTGTTACTAGGGTTCTAATAATATCAAATCCATAATTAATCATAGCGTCGTTTAGTTCTGCTTTTACAGCCAGCGCAATGTCGTCTTTTTTTACGAAAACGTCATCTAATTTCATTTTAGGCACCTCTGCTCTTACAACATCAAATACATAAGAAGTTATTTGGTCATGCGGATAGTCTAGTTTATAAAATGCGTCATATACTTTATCAGCAAGTACTTTGTACTGTACAGATACTTTTAATTTTACAAATACATCATCTAAAGTTTTTGTTTCAATAATAACATCTAATTGTTGAATTTTCAAACTTAACCTTCCTGCAACTTTATCTATTACGGGTATTTTAAAATGTAAACCAGAAGGCCTAATAGTGTTAAATTTTCCGAAACGCTCTAAAATTGCTGCAGTTTGTTGTTTAACGGTAAATAACGAAGCAAAAAGAACAAGACCGAGTAAGACGATAATAATCAATGGAAGTGTAGGCATAGCTGTTTTTTTTAGAAATTAATAATATGTATAAGTAAAGGTACTAAATTTTAGGATCAATTATAGGACGCAGATTTATATAAATGTTACATTTAAAGCAAAAAAAAACTCAATATTATTGAGTTTTTATTTATTTAAATAAAGAAAAAATTATAATTTATTAATTGCGTTTTCAATTCTTTTAACTGTTTCTTGTTTTCCAATCATTGCTATAATATCAAATAAATGTGGTCCAGCTAATTTACCAACCAAGCTTAAACGAAGGGGTTGCATTACTTTACCAAACCCAACTTCTTTATTCGTAATCCATTCTTTAATTTCTTTCTCTGTATTTTCTGATGAAAAATCTTCAATATTAGAAATGAATAATGCAACCGCGCTCATTAATTCAGGGGTTCCTTCTTTCCAGTTTTTCTTTGACGCCTTCACATCAAACTCTGTTGGAGCTTCAAAAAAGAAACTAGATAATTCCCAAAAATCGTTTACAAAAACAGCTCTTTCTTTAATAGAAGAAACCACTTTTAAAACATATTCGTGATCTCTTGAAACACCTTTTTCTTTTAGAATAGTAATGTATAAATCTGTTAATTCAACATTGTCTTTGGTTTGCATGTATTGCTGATTGAACCAACTTGCTTTATCTGGATTAAACTTTGCACCAGATTTGCTAACACGACTTAAATCAAAATCCTTTATCAACTCTTGTAAAGAAAAAATTTCTTGTTCGGTTCCTGGGTTCCACCCCAAGAAAGCTAGCATATTTATAAAACCATCTGCAAAATAACCATCTTCTTTATAGCCCCTAGAAACATCTCCAGAAGCCTCATTCTTGTATTCTAACGGAAATACAGGAAACCCTAACTTATCACCATCTCTTTTGCTTAATTTTCCTTTTCCTACGGGTTTTAAAATTAGCGGTAAATGTGCAAATTTTGGAGCACTCCACCCAAATGCTCTATATAGTAAAATATGCAAAGGCATTGATGGCAGCCATTCTTCACCGCGAATTACGTGACTAATTTCCATTAAATGGTCATCTACAATGTTTGCTAAGTGGTAAGTTGGCATACCGTCTCCTTTAAATAGAATTTTATCATCTAAAGTGTTGGTGTCTATTGTAATTTTTCCGCGAATTTCATCGTGCATTCGTAAAATTTCATCTTGAGGTGTTTTAAAACGAATTACATAATTATCACCGGCATTAATTCTGTTTTGAACTTCTTCATTCGTTAAAACTAAAGAGTTTGTTAAACGCCCTTTTTCTCTATTATGCCAATTATAAACAAAGGTTTTTCCCTCCGCTTCGTGTCCTTTTCTATGCGCATCTAATTGCTCTGAAGTGTCAAACGCGTAATACGCCCATCCTGTTTTAATTAAAACAGCAGCATATTCTTTGTACATATTTTTTCGTTCAGACTGTCTGTATGGCCCAAACTTTTCGTTTTTTCCCGGACCCTCATCAAACGGAATATTACACCATTCTAAAGCGTCTGTAATATAGTTTTCTGCATTTGCAACATAACGAGACTGGTCTGTATCTTCTATTCTTAAGATAAAAGTACCATTGTGTTTTTTAGCAAAAAGATAATTGTATAAAGCAGTTCTTACACCACCAATATGTAAAGGTCCCGTAGGGCTTGGGGCAAAACGAACACGAACATTAGATTCCATTTTTTAGTTTTTTTTAATAAGCAAAGATAGTTTTAAAAAGAGAGAATTGAAATTACAGATGGATAAAAAGACGCTAGAAATAAGCACTAGTTCGTTTTTATATAAACAACAATCTTTTTTAACAGTTAATTTCTTTGTGAGTCTTTTGAAAAGCTTTATTTTTATTAGTCTCTTATGAATGGAATTAAAACGATTACAGATAAATTACAGCAGTTTACGCGGAAATATTACGTAAACGAACTAATTAGAGGGGGGCTTTTATTTTTTTCTTTAGGTTTTTTGTATTTATTATGCACGCTGTTTTTGGAGCATTTTTTGTGGTTAAAACCCATGGCAAGAACATTTCTTTTTCTGGTATTTGTCTTGGTTGAAATATTTCTATTATCGCGTTTTATTATTGTACCTGTTTTTAGATTAATTGGTTTACAAAAAGGACTAACACCTGAAGAGTGTTCAAATATTATAGGTAAGTTTTTTCCTGAGGTAAAAGATAAATTATTAAATACTTTACAATTGAAAGAACAGGGCGGCCAATCTGACCTATTACTTGCAAGTATCAATCAAAAATCAGAAGAGTTGTTTTCGATTCCGTTTGTAAAAGCAGTAAATTTTAGTACAAATTTAAAATACCTTAAATATGCAATCTTACCTGTTTTAATTTTTTTAATTACGTTATTATCAGGTAATAATAATTTACTTACAGAGAGTCTAGATCGGGTTATTCATCACAGAACAGCATACGCGCCGCCAGCTCCTTTTTATTTTAGACTAACAAATAAAAGCCTTCAGGTTATTCAAGGCAGCGATATTACGGTTCATATTGAAACCCTTGGATCTGTTTTGCCTGCAGAAGTAAAAATAAAGTTTGAAAAACAGGAGTATTTTTTACAAAACAATGGTTTGGGTAATTTTTCTTTTACCTTTTCAGATGTTCAAAGGGCAACACCATTTTTTCTTGAGGCAAACAAGGTTCAAAGTACAATGCACCAGTTAACCATAATTAACACCCCAACAATTAATAATATTATTTTAAAATTAGAATACCCTCCTTATGTTGGTAAAAAGAATGAAACGATTCCAAATTCTGGAAACTTAGTTGTTCCAGAAGGGACCAAAATTACATGGAATGTTTTGGGCAACCAAACTCAAGCGGTTGCATTTATTGAAGGTACAGAGAGGGTTTTATTTACCAAGTTTAGCGAGAATAATTTTGAATTTACAAAACAAATAAAGAATTCATTTACGTATCAAGTTACTTCATCTAATGAAAAACTAAAAGATTATGAGCGCCTGCGGTTTTCTATAAATGTGGTTAAAGACAATTTCCCGGAAATTATAATGCAATCGAATAAGAACAACACCTCTAAAAGTCCCAAACAATTTATTGGACAGGTTTCAGATGATTATGGCTTAAGTAAGTTACAAATGGTGTATTACGAAGCGCATAATCCGCAGGTTCAAAAAGTATGCGCAATAGGAATCTCTAAAGCAGACATTCAAACTTTTTTTTATTTGTTTCCCGATAGCCTGTCTGTTAACAAAGGAACCAACTACGAGCTTTTTTTTGAGGTCTATGACAATGACATGGTAAATGGAAACAAAAAAGCAAAAAGTGCTGTTTTTAAGTATAGAGAAAGAACAAAGGAAGAGGTAAGTCGAGAGTTATTAGATGACCAAAGAAATACAATTAACAATATAGACCGCGATATGCTTAAACAGCAAAGGGAACAGCGCGGTATTGAAAACCTTCAAGAGAGCTTGCAAAAGAATAAAAAATTTAAGTGGGAGGACAAAAAAAAGGTGGATGACTTTTTAAAAAGACAAAAACAATATAAAGAAATGATGCGTCTTCAAACTAAAAAACTGCAAGACAACCTCAAAGAAAATAAAGAAGAAGACAAAACCCTTAAAGAAAAAAAAGAAGAACTTCGGAAAAGAATTGATGAGTTAAAGAAAAACAACAAACAACAGAAACTTTTAGACGAGATTGCTAAGGTTGCGGAGAAGTTAAATAAAGAAGAATTAGGTAAAAAAATAAAACAATTAGCGGAACAAAACAAGCAACAAGAGCGCAGTTTAGAAAGAACCCTAGAATTGGTGAAGCGGTTTTATATAGAACAAAAAACAATGCAAATTGTGAATAAATTAAATGACTTGGCAGAGGAGCAGAGCTTGTTAGAAAAGAAGGATGTTGCTAGTTTAGAAGATCAAAAAGAAATAAAAAAAGGCTTTGAGGAAGTAAAAATGGAGTTAAATGAATTGGCAAAGGACAACAAGAGGTTAAAAGATCCGATGGAACTACCAGATGTAGAAGAGGAGACGAAGAGTGTTGACCAAGAATTAAAGAAAGTAGAAGACGGCTTAAAAAGCAAAGACAGGAGTTTGGTCAAGAAAAACCAAAAGAAGAGCGCGGTAAAAATGCAAAAAATGAGCGCTAAAATGCAAAAAGCGATGTTTGAAATGGAGGGTGAATCTATTGAAGAAAACATGGATGATATGCGGAAGATTTTAGAAAATTTGATGACTTTTTCATTTAAACAAGAGGCCCTTATGAATAAGTTTGACGCTATTTCCACAGCGCACCCAGATTTTGGTAAAGACTTAAAAAAGCAAAATAATATAAGATCTTATTTTGAGCACATAGACGATAGTTTATACGTGCTCTCTATGCGGTTACCTAAAATATCTTCAAAAATTCAAAACGATTTATCAACGATCCATTATAACTTAGAACAATCTTTGGAAAACTTCTCTGAGGGAAGGTTTGATAATGGAATTTCTAATCAGCGTTATGTGATGACTTCTGCAAATAATTTATCAGATTATTTAAGCACAATGTTAAACAACATGAAAAACGCATCTATGAAAATGGGGGCGGGTAAAAAAGGAAAAGGATTTAGTCTTCCAGACATCATTAAAAAGCAAGGAGAGCTGTCTGAGAAAATGAAAAAAGGAAGAGAAAAAGCGAAAGAACTTGGTCGTAAGCCTGGTAAGAGCTCAAAAGACAAAAAAGGTGATGGAAAAAAAGGAGAGAAACCAGGTAAAAAAGATGAGACTGGAAAAAATATTAACGAACCAAATGGTGCGGGTTTTGGAGAAAAAGAAACGGAGCAAAATGATGATTTAGATGGCGAGCTGTATGAGATATATAAACAACAGTTTCAATTAAGGCAGCAGTTGCAAACCGCTATAAAAGATTCAGAGAAAGGAAACAAAAAAAACACTGGGCAGATTAAAAAGGTTTTAAAATCAATGGAACAATTAGAAAACGAAATTTTAGAAAATGGTTTTAGCGCACCCACGATTCAAAAAATGCAACAGTTAAACTATGATTTACTAAAATTAGACAAAGCGGTTTTAGAGCAAGGAAAAGAGAATAAACGTAAAGCAACAGTTAATAGAAATACTACAAATAAAAACAATAAGAAGTTGTTAAATTTTAAAAAGCAGTTCTATAATCAAATAGAGATATTAAATAGACAATCGTTACCTTTGCATCAAAATTACAAATTAAAGGTTCGGGATTATTTTTTAGAACCAAATAAGATAGATAATGATTAGTTTTAATTACGAAACCAATTTTAAATTAGAAAAAGAGGATTGTTTAGAAAAATGGATTCAAAAAATTATTTTAAATCACAACCGTGAAGAGGGTGAAATAAACTATATTTTTTGTGACGATGCTTATTTATTAAAATTAAATATAGAGTTTTTACAACACGACACACTAACAGATATTATAAGTTTTGATAATTCTTTAGGAAGGCTTGTTGGTGGAGATATATTTATATCTACAGAAAGAGTTGCAGATAATGCTAATGATTTTAAAGTATCTTTTTTAGAAGAACTACAAAGAGTAATGATTCATGGGGTTTTGCATTATATTGGTTTTTCTGATAAAACACCAGAGAGTCAAAAAGAGATGACTACTCAAGAAAACAATGCCTTAGAAGAGTTAACTATCTTAAGATCAATTAATTAAATACAGGGTTTCACGTGGAACCATAAAGAATGAGTTTATTTTCAACAACATTTGATGTTATCGTAATAGGGGGTGGTCACGCAGGTAGTGAAGCTGCAGCTGCAAGTGCAAACATGGGCGCTCATACATTGTTAATCACAATGAATTTGCAGAATATTGCACAAATGAGTTGTAATCCTGCAATGGGTGGAATTGCAAAAGGACAAATTGTAAGAGAGATAGATGCTTTAGGCGGTTATAGTGGAGTTGTTACGGATAAAACCGCCATACAATTCAAGATGCTTAATAAGTCTAAAGGCCCAGCAATGTGGAGCCCTAGGGTGCAATCTGACAGAATGCAATTTGCGGAGTGTTGGAGAACGATGTTAGAGGAAACAAAAAACGTCGATTTTTATCAAGACTCTGTTTGTGGTTTGTTGTTTGATGGGTCTAAAATTATAGGTGTAAAAACAGCGTTAGGTTTAGAAATAAAAGCAAAAACAGTCATAATTACAGCAGGTACTTTTTTAAATGGGTTAATTCATATTGGTGATAAAAGTTTTGGTGGTGGAAGAGCTGGTGAAGGAGCCTCTACAGGGATTACAGAAGAATTGGTTAAAAAAGGTTTTGAAGCAGGTAGAATGAAAACAGGAACCCCTCCACGGGTGGATGGGCGTTCTTTGGATTATTCAAAAATGACCGAGCAACCAGGGGACGAAATCACTGAGAAGTTTTCTTATTTACCAACCACAAGCTCTTTAAAAAAGCAACGCTCTTGTTATTTAACTTATACAAATCAAAAAGTACATGATTTGCTTCGTGAGGGTTTTGATAGGTCTCCAATGTTTAACGGAAGAATTAAGTCTACAGGGCCAAGATACTGTCCATCTGTGGAAGATAAAGTAGATCGATTTGCCACGAAAGACAGACATCAAATTTTTGTAGAACCAGAGGGTTGGACGACAGTTGAAATGTATGTGAACGGTTTTTCTACATCACTTCCAGAGGATATCCAAGACAAAGCAATACGTGCGGTAGATGGTTTTGAAAATGTAAAGTTTTTAAGATATGGGTACGCAATAGAATATGACTTTTTCCAACCGACTCAACTAAAACATTCTTTGGAAACAAAGTTGATTGAGAACTTATTTTTTGCAGGTCAGATTAATGGAACAACAGGTTACGAAGAGGCGGCCGCGCAAGGTTTAATGGCAGGCGTAAATGCTGCGCTAAAAACACAGGGAAAGGAACCTTTTATTTTAAAAAGAAACGAAGCATATATTGGAGTTTTAATTGACGATCTAATTACTAAAGGTACAGAGGAGCCATATAGAATGTTTACCTCTAGGGCAGAATATAGAACTTTATTAAGGCAAGATAATGCAGATTTAAGACTAACTCCTTTAGGATATAAATTAGGTTTGGCATCTCAAGAAAGAATGGACCGTGTTTTAGAAAAGGAACAAAAGACCGCTTTATTAATTAAGTTTTTAGAAGAGACAAGTGTAAAGCAAGAAGAGGTAAATCCTATTTTAGAAGCTAAGAATTTAGCACTGGTAAATCAGTCTATGAAGCTTTTCAAAATTGCATCAAGACCTCAATTGTCGCTTGCAGATTTTAGTGATATAAGAAAATTAAAAGATTTTTTAAAGGAGCATAATGTTGCTAAAGATGTAATCGAGCAAGCAGAAATTCACTTAAAGTATTCTGGCTATATAGAGAAAGAAAGAAATAATGCCGATAAATTAAATAGGTTAGAAAACGTCGTTATTCCCACTAGTTTTAAATACGAAAAAGTGAAGTCGTTATCCTTTGAAGCTACTGAAAAATTAAACAAAGTAAAACCAACATCTATTTCGCAAGCTAGCAGGATTAGTGGTGTTTCGCCAAGTGATATTTCTGTTTTGTTGGTTTATATGGGTAGATAAAAAAAGAAAACTTCAAATGTTCCTCGTGGAACACTCTTAAGATTAAAGTAATATGGACGATCAAAAAGAGCTTTATATAAATTTAACCACGCTCTTAAACTGCAAAGACAACACTGTTTCTGGAGAATATTTTGAAGTGATGGAGCATGAAGAATATGAGATGTTGGTAACGTCTCCTGTTCCTAAAAACTTAGAAAAATACTACAAAAGCGAAAGTTATATTTCGCACACAGATAGTAAAAAAACATTCTTTGATAAGATCTACCAAGCGGTAAAAAATCACACTTTAAAACAAAAACTTTTATTATTAAATTCTTTTAAATCAAGTTCAAAATCGGTGTTAGATTTTGGTGCAGGAACTGGCGATTTTTTAAAAATTTGTAAAAATAATAATTGGCAGGTTTTAGGAATTGAGCCAAGCGCAGCAGCAAGAGAAAACGCAGTTAAAAAAGGAGTTCATTTAAAAGAAAACCTTTTAGACGTTACCAATCAAAAATTTGATGTAATTACGCTTTGGCATGTTTTAGAGCATGTGGAAAATTTAAAAAGCACTATTAAGGTTTTAAAGAGTTTATTACAACCCGAAGGAAGGATTGTGGTTGCAGTACCAAATTATAAAAGTTACGATGCTGCGTTTTATAAAGAGCATTGGGCGGCGTATGATGTACCAAGACATCTTTGGCATTTTAGTCAAAAGTCAATACATAAATTATTTTTAGAAGCAGAAATGATTGTAGAGGAAACACTTCCAATGAAGTTTGATAGTTATTATGTATCTCTTTTAAGTGAAAAATATAAAACTGGAAAATCAAACCCCATAAAAGCTTTTTATAGAGGCTTTCTCTCAAACCGCAGCGCTAAATCCACAACAGAATATTCTTCTTTAATTTATGTGATTAAAAACGGCTAAAACTTATTTTAAACACACAGGGCTTAAATATTTCTAATCAAGTTGTATAATTAGGCATGTAATACATAAAAAGGCTTTAAAACGATTGTTTTAAAGCCTTTTTAAATAAGTATAATTGATTGTTTTTTTATTGGTATAGTTTTTAGCTATTTAATAAAAACACACCACCTACTGTTATAATAAAATAAACACCTAAAGACATCGCTCCGGCATAATCTTTAGCAAGGCGCTGTCCTATTAATAAAAAAATTAAAGCTATTGCAGAAAGCTCAACACCCAATAATGCAATTTCTTTTGCTTCAGAGGTATATAATTCATAAACACCAATACTCATTAAAATACCTGCAACTATTTCAACTATTAAAATAATTCCTAATAATAAAGGAACGGTGTTTTTTAAAGGGGAGTTTTTAAAATGTTCTTTAATAAAAGAAATGTTTCCGTTCCAATTTAAAAGCTTGTCTATACCAGATTGGATAAAAGTAATAATTAAAAAAATTAAAAGTAAAACTTCTGCGGGATAATTTGATAAAAATTTCATATTTTTTATTTTAAGTATTTGTAAATCAGCAGTTAACGTTATATTTGTTTATATACACAAGGGCAACTACCGATAGCTTAAGAGTAGTTACTTTTAATTTTATCTACAATTGTTTGAGCTAGCTTTTCTTTACTTTCAATGGTCCAGCCAGCAACGTGGGGAGAAAGAAGTACTTTATTTGAATTTATTAAATATTGAAAGGCTTTGGGTATTTTATCATTGGTAAAAAGGTCTTCAAAAGAGGTTTTTTCATATTCTAAAACGTCTAAACCAGCGCCTAAAATTTTCTTAGATTTTAAAGCATTAACTAAATCTTTTGTAACCACGGAGGTACCACGTGCGGTATTTAGTAGCCAAAAATTTTTCTTAAAACTTTCGATAAAATTAGTATTTACCATGTTTCTTGTGAGTTCTGTTTGTGGAGTGTGTAAACTTAAAACATCTACTTTTTGCTGTAATTCTCTAAGTGAAACTTGTTTACAACAATCATCAGAAACATTAGGTTTTAAATCATAACAAAGTACTTCAACGTCAAAACCACGAAGTTTTTTTGCGAATGATTTCCCCATATTTCCGTATCCAATTAAACCAATCGTTTTCCCATTCAATTCAACTCCACGATTTTCTTCGCGCAACCATTGGCCTTTTTTAATCTCGCTATTTGCTTTGTTTAACTTATTAAAGAGAGACAACAACATTCCTAAGCAGTGCTCTCCAACGGCATTTCTATTTCCTTCTGGAGCTGCAATTAGCGTAATTCCGTTATTTTTTGCATAGCTACAATCTATGTTTTCTAGACCAGCTCCAACTCGACCTATAAACTTTAAGTTTTTTGCTTTTTCTAAAAAAGAGGCATCAATAGAAAAACGACTTCTAATAATTAAACCATCATATAAATGGATTTTAGCTATAACTTCAGCTTTTGAAGAGGTATAATCTTCATCATTAGTAAAACCTAGGCTATTTAATTGTTCTAATAAAATAGGGTGGTTGGTATCTAGGTGAAGAATTTTCATAGAAGATTTTTAAGTTTGTCGTCCCCGCAAAAGTAATAATAATGAACTGTAACTAACCGTCTTTAAAGGAATGACAATTTTATATAGTACAAGTGAAGTTTAGTACTGCTCTTTATCACTAGGGAAATCTCCACTTTTCACGTCAGAAATATAACTTTCGAAAGCACCTGTCATGTCCTTGTATAAGTCTAAATAACGTCTTAGAAAGCGAGGATTAAACTCATGGGTCATCCCAATCATATCATGGGTAACTAAAACTTGCCCATCTACTCCGTTTCCGGCTCCAATTCCAATAACAGGAATCGAGATTGCTTTTGCAACTTCTTTTGCTAATTTAGCAGGTACTTTTTCTAATACCAATGCAAAACAACCAATTCTCTCTAACATTAAGGCATCTTCCATTAGTTTTTCTGCCTCTTCTTCTTCTTTTGCCCTAACAGTATAAGTTCCGAATTTATAAATGGACTGTGGGGTTAAACCCAAATGCCCCATTACCGGGATACCAGCATTTAAAATTCTTTTTATAGATTCTTTGACCTCTCTACCACCCTCTAGCTTTATTGAATGTCCTCCAGATTCTTTCATAATTCTAATAGCAGAGCGCAAGGCCTCTTTTGGGTCAGATTGGTAGCTACCAAATGGCAAATCGACCACAACCAAACACCGCTCTATAGCTCTAACAACAGAACTTGCATGATAAATCATTTGATCTAAGGTAATAGGTAGTGTAGTTTCATGCCCCGCCATAACATTTGAGGCTGAATCGCCCACGAGTAAAACATCAACTCCAGATCTGTCTAAAATTTTTGCCATTGTAAAATCATAGGCGGTTAACATAGAGATTTTCTCTTTATTAGCTTTCATCTCTACAAGAGATTTTACGGTAACGCGTTTATACTTTTTTTTAGCTACAGACATGTTTTATCGGTTTTTGATAGGGTAAAAGTAAGAAATATCAATAGATATTTAACAAATTATAAATTATAACGCTATTCTTTAATTAATTTTTTGGCTTATACTAGAACAAAGAAGCGCTAAGCTTTTAATGCAATAAATTAAGATTACATTTGATCCTTGATATAATATATGATAGAAGAAAAACACGGACTAACCCCTTATAAATGGATTGATAACTATGCGGATTACCTGTATAACTTCACCATTTCTCGGGTTAACAATAGTGATTTAGCAAAAGATCTTGTACAAGAAACCTTTTTAGCCGGACTTAAATCTGCAAAGAATTTTCAAGGAAAAGCAACAGAAAGAACTTGGTTGGTGTCTATTTTAAAAAGAAAAATTATAGATCATTATAGAAAAATTAATTCTAAAAAAGGGCAAGCAGAAGTACGAATGGATTTTTATGATGATGGAGAAAATAAAGGAAGCTGGCTTGAAGAGCATGTGCCACAAAACTGGGATAATGCTTCTGAAAAACAAATAGAGAACGAAGAGTTGAGGAATCAATTAGAAGTATGTATTAATAAATTACCAGAAAAATATGCTATGGTTTTTAGAATGAAAACTGTGCAGGAATTTGAAACAGAAGAAATATGTAAGGAGTTAGGTATTACTTCGTCAAATTTATGGGTAATGATACATAGGGCTAGAACACAGTTGAGAAAATGTATGGAAGATAATTGGTTTAACAATTAAGATATGTTTAGAAATTTAAAAATAACATGTGACCAAGCCACGACTATTTGTGATAAAAATCAATATAGAGAGGCTTCTACAAAAGACAAAATAAGATTATGTCTTCACCTTATTGTATGTAGAATTTGCGTTAAATATTCCAAACAGAATACAACATTGTCTAATTTATATAAAGGACACTCTCAGTATTGTAAAGATGTAAAACACTGCCTGACCACTAAAGACAAAGAAGATTTAAAAGCTTTATTAGAAAAAAACAAAGAATAAAAACACCTCAATTAGAATGCATTTTCTACCAGAAAAAATAGACAATTACGCTGTAGCTCATTCACAAGAAGAGCCAAACATTTTACAAGAGCTAACAAAAGAAACTTGGCAAAAAGTGTTAAACCCAAGAATGCTAAGCGGTGCTTTTCAAGGCCGAATATTGTCTATGATTACTAAAATAATTCAGCCCAAAAACATTTTAGAGATTGGCACATATACCGGATATTCTGCGCTGTGTTTAGCAGAGGGTTTGTCTTCTGAAGGAAAAATAATTACAATAGATAAAAATGAAGAACTAGAAACACTTCAAAATAAATACTTCGAAAAATCTGGCTTTAGAAGTAAAATAACACAGTTTGTGGGCAATGCAATTGAAATTATTCCTACAATTGATGAAAAATTTGACTTGGTTTTTATCGACGCAGACAAATCTAATTATATTAATTATTTTCATTTAATTATTGATAAGATGAACTCTGGCGGAATTATTCTATCTGATAATGTTTTATGGAGCGGAAAAGTTGTTGAGGCATTAGACCCAAAAGACACTGATACAAAAGTGCTTTTAGCGTTCAATAAAATGATGAATGAAGACACAAGGATAGAAACGATCTTGTTACCAATTAGAGATGGTTTAACAATAAGTAGAGTACTTTAGATAACTTATAATTGTCTTTTTATTGGACCGGTAAGATCTTCAATATCGTCTTTAACACCGCTAATTTCCTTGTTAATATCTTTGGCAATATCCGTATCAATTCCTGTAGTATCAGAACTGTCTTTTATTTCCCTTTTAATATCATTAGTTGCGTCTTTTACTTGACGAATTCCTTTACCCAATCCTCTAGCAATTTCAGGGATTTTATCTGCACCAAAAACCATCACCACAATTAACATGATAATCATAACCTCTGGACCACTAATAAATAAGAATACTGTGTTCATATTGCAAAGATACTGAGTTATTTTTATAAAGCGAAGCGTATTTTTTCTTTACGAGTATTTTTTTTTGATGTAGTTAGTCAAAAAAGAAACTTCCTTACCATCTTATTTTTTTATATCTTAGTAAGAAAAATGACTTTAATGATTAGCTCTTTGACCGTAATATTTATTCTGGGTTTATTACTTCTTTTGGTGGTCACTGCCTTGGTTTTAGCCTCAAGAAGTAAGAGTAATATGCGTTTTTTAATTTGGGCAGCATTTATTTTATGCATTCCTTTTATTGGTGCTGGAGCTTGTATTCTAAGTTATTATACGAATAGAAACAATATTGAAACTACTTAATTATTTACTTTTCAATAACATTCGCTTAATTTCATTCAATTTCATTAAGGCTTCAATAGGTGTTAAGGTGTCAATATTAGTAGCCAAAATTTCTTCTTTAATGTTTTCTAAAAGAGGGTCATCTAGTTGAAAAAAGCTAAGTTGCATTTCTTCGTGTTGCGTTTGTTTTAAAGCGTCTTTTACTTCTGCACTTTTATTATTTTTTTCTAATCGTGCTAGTATTTTGTTCGCTCTGTGAATTACTACATTTGGCATTCCGGCGAGTTTAGCAACATGAATTCCAAAACTATGGTTAGAGCCACCAGAAACCAATTTACGCAAGAAAATAATGTTGTCTTTTAACTCTTTTACAGACACGTTAAAGTTTTTAATACGCTCAAAAGTAGTTGTCATTTCGTTCAGTTCGTGATAATGTGTAGCAAACAATGTTTTTGCTTTAGAGGGGTGTTCGTGTAAGAATTCAGAAATAGCCCAGGCAATAGAAATACCGTCATAGGTAGAAGTTCCTCGCCCTATTTCGTCTAAAAGAATTAAACTTCTTTCTGAAACATTGTTTAGAATAGAAGCCGTTTCGTTCATTTCTACCATAAAAGTAGACTCTCCCATAGAAATATTATCACTAGCACCTACTCGTGTAAATATTTTGTCTACAATTCCTATTTTTGCATTCTGTGCGGGCACATAACTCCCCATTTGAGCTAATAAAACAATGAGTGCCGTTTGTCTTAAAATAGCCGATTTACCAGACATGTTGGGTCCAGTAATCATAATTATCTGTTGCTGATTTCTATTCAATACTAAATCATTTGCAATATACGCTTGATCTATTGGGAGTTGTTTTTCAATTACTGGATGTCGCCCGTTTTTAATCTCTAAATCAGTGCTTTCATCCATAACGGGGCGCACATAATTATTATCTATTGCTAGAACGGAAAAAGACAGTAAACAGTCAATTTTTGCAATTATTTGAGCGTTTTCTTGCACTATTTGTACAAATTGAATAATATATTGTAATAATTTAGAAAATATTTCTTGCTCTAATTTTTGAATCTTTTCTTCAGCACCAAGGATTTTTGTTTCGTATTCTTTAAGCTCCTCAGTAATATAGCGCTCTGCATTTACGAGCGTTTGTTTCCGAATCCACTCTTCAGGAACCTTATCTTTATGAGAGTTTCTAACTTCAATAAAGTAGCCAAAAACATTATTGAATGAAATTTTCAAACTTGAGATTCCTGTGCGTTCCGTTTCGCGCGCTAGCATATCATCTAAATACTGTTTTCCAGAGCTAGAAATGGCACGCAAATCATCTAATTCTTGATGCACTCCTGTGGCAATTGCATTTCCTTTATTAATGTTTACTGGCGCATGGTCAAATAAAGTTTCAGAGATTTTAGCAATTAAATCAGTTCCTGTGTGTAACTGATTTCCAAGAGCTTTTACAGTAGGGTTTTTGCTGTTTTCTGCAGCTGATTTTATAGGTAAAATAGCCTTTAAAGAATCTTTTAATAAGACAATTTCTCTAGGCGAAGCTTTTGCTGTGGCAACTTTAGAAATTAACCTTTCTAAGTCTGATATTTGTTTTATTTGATAGGTTACTGTTTCTGAAAACTCATCGGAGTCTATAAAAAACTTTACCATTTCATGACGATTTTGAATGTCGTCTATATTTTTTAAAGGAAGCGCCAGCCATCGCTTTAGTAGTCTTCCACCCATGGGTGAAATTGTTTTATCGATAACATCTAAAAGTGTAACAGCATTTAAAGAATTAGAGCTGTATAGCTCTAGGTTTCTGACAGTAAAACGATCCATCCAAACATAATTATCTTCGGCAATTCTACTAATAACCTGTATGTGTTTTAGTTGATTGTGTTGCGTTTCTGATAGGTAATACATAACGGCACCGGCAGCTATAATTCCGTTTTTAACTTCATGAATTCCAAAACCCTTTAAGTTTTTTACTGCAAAATGATTTTGTAAAGTATCATTAGCGTACTCTTTTTGAAAAACCCAATCGTCTAAATAAAAGGTGTAATATCGGTTTTCAAAGAGTTCTAAAAACTGTTGCTTGTGTTGTTTCTGAACTAAAACCTCACTCGGGTTAAAGTTCTGTAACAATTTATCGATGTATTCCACATTTCCTTGTGACACCAAATATTCACCTGTAGAGATATCTAAAAACGAAATTCCGAGTTGTTTTTTATCAAAATGAACCGCTGCTAAAAAGTTGTTGCTTTTGCTTTGTAAAACTTCATCATTTAAAGAGACACCAGGCGTAATTAATTCTGTAACACCACGCTTTACAATGGTTTTGGTCATTTTAGGATCTTCTAATTGATCGCAAATAGCCACCCGCATACCAGCTTTCACTAACTTTGGTAAATAGGTGTTTAAGGAATGGTGTGGAAACCCTGCTAACGCTGTTTCTGTCTCACTTCCTGCACCACGTTTTGTTAATGTAATTCCTAAAACACCTGCTGCTTTTTTAGCGTCTTCACCAAAAGTTTCGTAAAAATCTCCCACACGAAAAAGCAACATTGCATCAGGGTATTTTGTTTTGATGGCATTGTATTGCTTCATTAAGGGAGTTACTTTTTTTGGTTTCTGTTTTATCAAGTGTTTAGAAAATTAAAGTTAGTTTTGCGAATATAAAAATTAGTAAGCAGTTTTCAGTAGCGGTTTATAGTGAACTTATCCACAAAGTATGCGAAAATTAAAGAATAACGAGTTAGGTAGAATTACAGTAGATGCTTTTAAGGCAGTTGAGAAAACACCAATTATTGTAGTTTTAGATAATATAAGAAGCTTAAATAATATTGGTTCTGTTTTTAGAACTAGTGATGCTTTTTTGATAGAAAAAATATATTTATGTGGTATTTGTGCAACTCCGCCAAATAAAGAAATTCATAAAACAGCTTTAGGCGCAACAGAGTCTGTCTCTTGGGAATATGCTGAGGATACGCTTAGTTTAGTTGAAACATTAAAAAGAGAAAATATTAAAGTACTAGCTATTGAACAAGCAGAAAATAGCACCAAACTGAACACCTTTTTTCCTAAAAAGAACGAGAAGTACGCAATTGTAATGGGAAATGAAGTAAAAGGAGTGCAGCAGGAAGTTGTGAATGCTTCAGACCTGTGTATTGAAATTCCACAATTAGGAACGAAACACTCCTTAAATATTTCTGTAACTACAGGTGTTGTCATTTGGGATTTATTTCAGAAAATGCAATAAAACAACTCATTTTTAATTTTAAAATTCTATTTTTAGTTTTTAAGAAATGAATTTTCCAAAAAATGACGTTAGAAAATAAATCCTCTAAAAAACATTAATGAGCCCTAAACCAGAATGTTTATGACAATAGACAGGCTCTTTCAAAGAGCCACTTATTTTCTTTTTAATAAAAAAAACATACTATTTTTACTTTTATTTGTTAATTTATCGGTGTTTTCTCAAAATGAAAGCAGAGACACTGTTGCATTGATATTAAAAGAGTATGTAAAAACAAAACAAGCTCATTTACCTCAAAAAGCATTCTTAATTGCAGAAAAAACTAAGATAGATTCTTTAATTAAACAAACGTACGTTCTTTTTGGTATGAAAAGTTTTTTTAACAAAGATCTTGCTAATTTAACTTTAACAGAAAATAAACTTCATGCATTTTTTATTAAAACGAAAGACTCTTTTGCTTTAGGAAAGCAATATTATTATAAGTCCCTTTTTTTTAAGGTTTTAAATTCTGGAGATAATTTAGCAAAATCCGATAGTAGTTTATATTATTTAAGTGAATCTAAAAAGATATCAGTTCAATTAAAAGATTCTTTGGAGGCTGGAAGAAGATTGCTTTCGATATCTGCTCTTCAATACAGAGAAAAAGACTATTTCGGAAGTGAAAGCTCAATTATTGAAGGATTACATTTATTAGAGCCTTCGGGAGAAGTGTTTTTTACAGGGTTATTGTATGAAAGGTTAGGGAATGTTATGTGGAGGCTAGAAAGGCAAGAAGAAGCTAGAAAAAACTATCTAAAGTTTTTTGAACTCCAAAAAAAAATTCCGAACATTAAGTTGAAATATGAAAAAGTTAGGCTACAATTGCATTTAGCAAAGACATACGAAGCAGAGGGAAACTATACAAAATCAATAGAATATTTTAATAAATGTTTGTTGGTCGCTAATTTTAAGATTGAGAGTGCATATAGATACGAAGCTGCATTAGAAGGCTTCTCTTATGGTCACTTTATGCAGGGGGATAAAAAACTAGCTTTAAAAGGATATTTAGAAGTTTTAAAGTCTAGACAGTCAAGAGGGTATAAAAGAGGTTTAATTTGGTCATTCGCCTTATTAGGAGAACTACACGCCTCTAATAATGAAACGAAGAAAGCAATCTTTTTTATCAAGAAATCTTTACAAACAGCAAAAGAACTGCTTACTACTTCGAAAAAATTAGAAAACCTGTTACTTTTATCTAAATTAGTTCGCGGAGAAAAAGGCAGGAAATATTTAGAAGAGCGCACACAATTAAATGATAGTCTTCATAAGAGAGAGCGAATTTTAAAAAATAAGTTTACGAAGGTTCGTTATGAAACTGAAAAAAAAGACAAAGAAAATATTTCCTTAAAACTAGAAAACACTAGAAATCAATTGGCTTTAGAAACAGAACGACAGTACAAAATAATTGGTTTTTTAAGTGCTGGTGTTAGTATTTTGTTTCTTGGTTTTGGCGCTAGTATTGTTACAAATAGGAGAAAAAAGTTGATTTTTGAGGCTAAAATGAAACAAATTCAAGTGCGTGAAAAAGAGCGCCAGCGAATTGCAAAATCTTTGCATGATGAGGTTGCTGGAGACATTAGAATGCTGCATTTAGAATTGATAAAAAGAAAGCGATTAGAAGAAGCAAAAAAACTTGCGATTATAAAGGGAACGGTTCGAAATTTATCACATCAATTAAGTAGTGAAAGTTTTGAAAAAGTGTCTTTTAAAAATCAAATTATTAGTTTAATTTCAGATTTTTTTGAAATCGATTTTAAAATTAAAGTGCAAGAAATTGATGCTGTAAATTGGAAAGACGTTAATAATTCAATAAAAAGAATATTATTCTTAGTGGTTAGAGAAAGTATTCAGAACTCTAAAACTCATGCAGAAGCCTCAGCGGTTATCTTAAACTTTAAACAAACTAAAAAAGCATTTACTTTAATTATTTCTGACAACGGAAAAGGGTTTAACACTGCTTCAAAGAAAGCAGGAATAGGTTTAAAAAACATGCAAGAACGAATAGAAGGGGTTAACGGGACTTTTTCTATTGAAAGTACATTAGATAAAGGAACAAGTATTTATATAGAAATATCAACGAATGGTAGATAAAACTAGAATTTTAATTGCAGATGATCATCAATTAACACTAGATGGAATACGTTTCCACCTCAAAGAGTTAGGAGGTTTTGATGTGGTGACTATAAATAATTGTGATGCGGCACTTGAGTTGATAAAATCAAACGAAAACACCACTCCTTTTCAAATCTTATTTACAGATTTAAGTTTTGATAATACTACCCAGCAAACCAATTTAAAAGGAGGTGAAGAATTAATAAAAGCTATTAGAAAGAATAAAATAGATATTAAAATAGGGGTAATTACAGGGCATGCAGAAACAAATAGAGTGTACAATGTAATTAGTAATTTAAACCCTAATGCTTATTTATTAAAAAGTAAATGCGATGCTACAGAAATAGGTTTTGCAGTGCAAAAAATATTGCATAATGAGTATTATTATACCCACGAAATACATCAAAAAATACTCCGTAGAAATATTGTTCAAATTCAAATGGATGAGGTAGCGCTTCAGATATTAAAGGAACTTCCGAAACACGCAAAAATTGCTAATTTAGAAGGAATTATTACTAAAAACGACGGAATTAAAATTAAGCTAAGGTCTATCGAAACAAAATTAGCAAACTTAAGAACAAATTTAAATGCTATTAACAATATAGATTTAATATTAAAAGCAAAAGAACTAGGTATTATAGATTAATGTTGGTTTTGCGGAAACCCGCAATTTCACGCTCGGCTTTCCGTATAGTTATGAAGCTTGTAAAAATTATTTTTGTTGTGTAGTTAATTTATTTTCTGCACGAATGGGAGTAATTGCGGATATACGGTGAAGAACCTATATCTAAAATTGAAAAGAAAAAGAAAACAACCTTTCTATTAATTTGGGAAGGTTTTTTTAGATTCCTAAAATCATTTTAGCAATCATAAAGTAAATTAATATTCCAAAAATATCATTAGAGGTTGTAATAAAAGGTCCCGTTGCAATTGCAGGGTCAACACCTCTTTTGTTTAAAAATAAGGGTACAAAAGTACCAATTAATCCTGCAATAATAATAACGACAACTAAAGACACCGATATTGCTAGGGCCAGGTCTATTTTACCTTCATAAACCCACACAAAAAGAAACAAGAAAAGAGCTAAAATAACTCCGTTCAAAGCCGCTAATAGCATTTCTTTTAAAAGCCTACTATTAATACTTCCCTTTACATCATCATTTGCTAAACCTTGTACAATAATTGCAGAAGATTGTACACCAACATTACCAGCCATTGCCGCAATTAAAGGAGTGAAAAAGAATAAAGAAGCATACTTACTAAATACATCTTGGAAACCTTCCATAATTATAAAAGCACCAACACCACCAATTAAACCTAAGAATAACCATGGCAAACGCGCCTTTGTCAATTCAAAAATACTATCATCTGAATCTACATCTTGTGTTAAACCAGCAGCCATTTGATAATCTTTGTCTGCTTCTTCTTTTAAAAGATCAACAATATCATCAATTGTAATTCTACCCAATAAAACGTTATTGTCATCTACTACAGGTATTGCTTCTAAATCGTATTTTACCATGATTCTAGCAACGGTTTCATCATCTTCGTTCACGTTTACGGCATCTACTTTAGCTTTAGAGATATCTGCAATTTTCTGATCTGATTTGGCAACAATTAAATCTTTTAAAGACAATCTACCAACTAGTCTATCTTCCTTGTCTACAACGTAAATCGAGTGCACTCTTGTAACCTCTTGAGCTTGCCCTCTTATTCTGCGCATACATCCGGCAACCGTCCACGTTTCGTAAACTTTTACCAATTCCTTTGCCATTAAAGAACCGGCAGTATCGTCTCCATAAGATAATAATTCTTTAATATCTTCTGCTAACTCACTGTCTTCAAGTTCATTAATTACGCGTTTTTGACGTTCTTCTGAAAGTTCACCAATAATATCGGCAGCATCATCAGAATCCATTTCCCCAACCTCATTTGCAATTTCTTTTGCTGAGAAATTTTCTAGAATTTTTTCTCGAGTATCTTCATCTAACTCTGTAAGAATTTCTGATGTTTTTTCGCTATCTAAAAGTTTTATAATATAAATAGCCTCGTCAAAACTAACCTCATCTAATACTTCTGCAATATCTGCAAAATGGACATCTTCAAAAAGATTTTTTATTTTAGAATCGTTGTTTTTATCAATAAAACCAACTAGATTTTCGAGAAATTCATTTGTAATTTCAAATGCCATTTTCTATTAATTTTTGCGTTAGAGAAATAAAAGCTTGCACAGACAACTGTTCTGGACGTTTTGTAAAGATAGGGTCTTCTTTTAAAGTTTCAGAAAGATTGAAAGATTTTAAACTAGAACGCAACATTTTTCTACGCTGGTTAAAAGCTGTTTTTACAACTCTGAAAAATATTTTTTCATCTACAGGAAGAGAATAATCCTTTTTTCTCACCAATCTTATAACACCAGAATCCACCTTTGGTGGTGGATTAAAAACAGTTGGTGGAACGGTAAAAAGATATTCTACATCGAAAAAAGCTTGTGTTAATACAGAAAGAATTCCGTAAACCTTACTACCCTCTTTTTCTGCAATTCTCTTAGCTACTTCTTTTTGAAACATGCCTGCAAACTCTGGCACAAACGCTCTATTTTCTATTGCTTTAAAAACAATTTGAGTAGAAATATTGTAAGGGAAATTACCAATAATTGCGACTTGTTTTTTTTGAAATATTTCTTTTATTTCCTTCTTTAAAAAATCTCCCTCTAAAACAGAGAAGTGTGTTGCTGAGGTATCTAATTTAATATGTTCTAAAGGAAAAGTATCATGTAAATAAGCAACAGACTCTCTGTCTAATTCCATGACAGTAACTTTTGCTTTCTGTTGTAATAAATATTTTGTTAAAACACCCATTCCTGGACCAATTTCTAAAATGTCCTCATAGCCAATGCCAGTTAAAGTATCTGCAATGTCTTTTGCAATGCCTTCATCTGTTAAAAAATGCTGACCTAAATGTTTTTTTGCTTTTACAAACACAATCTTTGTTTTTATCCTGATATACGCAAAGATACAGTTAAATTTGGCATAATTTTTGGTTATACTTGACTTTTACAAATCAACCAAAATGTTAAAAAAAACACTTATTCTATCTTTACTATTTGTATTTATTTGTTTTCATAGTTTTTCTCAAGAGGGTAAACTAGAGAAAGCTAAAAAGAGTTTAAAAAAAACCAATTCTTCAGGGAGAGCAGGAACAATTTCCGCAAAGAGTTCAAATTCCACATCAACCACAAGAAAAAATAATGCAAGTGCCATTGAAAATCCGTTTGCGAGAATTATATGGTACGTTGCTGTATATACCGTTTATGGTGCTATTTTTGAATCTCCGTGGGAGACGGAGGGTAGAATGAGTACTGCAGAAATTGCTAATTACCCCTACAAAGAGGCCAAACATGGTAATTTTATATACACAGACTCCACCAACTATAATATCACAAGATTCGACGTTTACAATCACTTTTTAGTTGAAAGTAAAAATTTATATGGGAATGATTTCGGAGTTGATTTTCGCTTTTTGAAAAGATTCGCTTTGGATATAAATTACACTACTTTTTCGGAAAAAATAAATGGCAATAGAGATACTTTTAACATGTTTTCTACCTTACTAAAATACCACAGAATTAGAACTCAACGTTTTGATGCTTGGTTTGGATTGGGTGTTAGACGAATTTTTAATGATGTTAATGAAACTCGGTTTTTAATCGGTTTTGGTGGTGAAATCTTCATTGCAAAACCTATTAGTTTAGTTGCTTCGCATAAATGGGCAACAGTAAATAGTCAATCTGTTAGAAATACCAAACTATTATTGAAATACAATATTAATAATTACAGAATTGCTGCTGGTTATGAAGGTTATAAATTAGGTGTATCAAAGATTAATGCATTTTCTATTGGTGTTGAAGCTAGTTTTTAAATGGACGAGCTTCTGATTAGATTCCTGTAAACCAGGAATAACAAACCTTATAAAAACGCACTTAATTACGAACACTTGTAGGGTAAAATTCCTCTACAATTTTTAACTCAGTTTTAAAAGTTAGCATTTTATCTGCAAATCGTTTAAGACCCTCTGATTGTAATTTAGGAGCATTAAACTTGTAGTAGTTTTCGAGATCTTCTCTTGTACTTGCAGCATACTGAACAGAATACGTTTTGCCTCCCATTTC
>Ga0308019_10000039_pt1 | contig 75978 bp, 43 predicted proteins | sample Neamet284_FD_203135 | JGI IMG/M metagenome (GOLD analysis project Ga0308019, IMG submission 203135) | Marine microbial communities from water near the shore, Antarctic Ocean - #284 | ecosystem: Environmental > Aquatic > Marine > Unclassified | place: Southern Ocean | collected 2014-10-01
ATGCACAAATCTTCCCCACAAATACTGCCGGACTATCTGATCAAAGTTTAGGTGGTGACTGGGATGGAAGAATATATCTCTCAAGTTATCATGCTGGTCTATGGGTAATAGATATTGAAACATTGATGTTAGAAGGTAGAAATCCTGATACAAATAGAACTGAGGTACATTCTGCATCTACTATAGGTTACCATATACCTCACGGTCAAGATGGAACACCTCTTGCTAGTTCATACTATGACTTTGGTTGGACACCATTTATTTGGGCAGCGGAATATCATAATGGTTACATTTACCTCTCATGTATTACTACAGGTCTATATATTGTACAATTAGATATTGATAAGCCGTATCATGTCAGTTAATTTTTCTAAACTATTGACCGTAGCATTCACAAGTAAAACTTTCTGTGAATTACTTGTAGCCGAGGCATTGCCATGAACAATAATTCCAAACTCCCTCTTTTTGTGATGACTCTATTAATGATAATGGCTCCATTATCTGGTTGCCTTTCTATGTTTGATGACAGCGTATCATCTGACGAAAATAATGCTGAATGGATAGACCCTGTGGTTGAAATTGAGAATGAGAACCATTCTCATAACGATCTCTTAGCCCATGCTTTATCTACTTCGAATTCTCAATTAATTGATTATCATAACTTGAATTGTGATGGGAATGTAAAACCTCCTGCAGAGTTAGATAATGTTGCAGGAAGAGCTTGTGATAATGATTACAAAAATGTAGGTCCTACACCAGGAGATAACTCTGAAATATCAATTGAGGGCAATTTCATGGAAGATTGTGAAATTTATGCTGATGGTACAGGTGGTTGTTATGCATATGTTTCCAGTTACAACCAATTTGAAATATTGGATATCAGTAATCCTAATGATATACGTCTTTTGTCTACATATTACGCTGAAACAGCAAGAATGATTGATATCAAAGTTACAGGGGATAACAACTGGGTTTTGGTAAATCAAGAATTGACTAATAGTGAACTTGATCCCATACCTAATGATGATGATGCAAATTCTGGAGCTAACAGACTTGATGTAATTTATGTTGGGGATAAGACAAGTCCTGTTAAGGTAGCAGAGTGGAACAACCCTCCTGCTGGATTCCATAATCAAGACTTAGCAGTGTACTGTGACTGGGATCCTGCTGCTGACCCATCAAATATCTGGGATGAAGAAGACTGCCATCTGTTCCTTTTTGGCGCTGATCCTTATCCAGAGATGGTCGAAGGTAGTAGCGGTACGTTCTACAAAGGCACTCAAGTATTTTATGTACCTAGAGGATTGGAATCATGGTTACCTGTTCAAAATGAGGAACAAGAAAATTCCAGTAGAGAGATTATTAGATGGGGCGGATATACTCCTGAGCCATATACTACCTGTGGTGGTTCAATTTTCAATCATGACAATGTTTATTTCGTTCACCCAATAACTCAACAAAGACTGCTAGCAGTTTCTTATTGGGGTGCTGGTCTAAGACTTGTGGATGTCAGTGAACCTCCTCAAGTAGCAGATCCATTGGGTTTGAGTTGGCCTCCTGAAGTTGGTCGTTGGATGGGATGCCCTTCCGCAGATGATGGTTGGTACGGCCCAGAAGGAGGAGGTCATGCTAACATGGATGCTAATGAATGGCTTGATTCTAATCAAGGCAATGACAATATTCACTACGCAGTACCTGGTGATTATTTGATTTGCTCTGGAATAAGTGAATTCGATCCTGTTGAAGATTGGCCATCTAATTGCGGTACAGGCTTTGAAGACCCTATATTTGGAATAAATTGGCGCCATTATACTTACATTGCTCCAGAATATGGTTCAAATGAAAATCATACAGGCTATATTTGGACAATAGATACTACAGATCCTACACAACCTTTCCTTGTTTCTAAGTGGAAACTTCCTGGTGAAGGAATGAAAGGAAACGGATCACATCCTCAACATTGGATACCTGGTGGATATATTTTCAGTCCACATAATGGAGACACAGGCCCATCTGGTCATGTCTACTACACACACTACCATGCAGGGGCTTGGGCGACCGATCATGGAAAAATATGGGATGAAATAGTTTGGGAAAATGGACAACCTGAGCCAGAAAGAGGATTCCAAGCTATTAGCCAATTAGCAGAAACTCATACAATAGGATATTTCCTTCCTGCTGGACCTCCGTGGATTGATAATGCCTCAGATGTTTTAGGATATGATATGGCAGATTGTTGGGCATCCTGTATGATACCATTTGACTGGGGTCTACAATATGACCCAAGAGGATTTGTATTTGTTTCAGATATGGTGTCTGGAGTCTATGTAGTTCAGTTCGATGAAGATTATGACTCTAGATTTGATTATCCTCCACTTTGGAGTATTGAGTAAAAATCTGTTTGAGGTGTATTTAATGAAATATTTGACCGCTTTGGTCCTAATGATGATTATACTTATTTCACCTGTTGCAAATGCTCATGGTGCAAACTCGTTCCAATTTATTATGAGAAATGATTCAATTCAGCCTGATGATGTTCAAGTATCTGAAAATGATAGTATTGGTTTCAATAACGTAGTAATGGATTTAGAAAGAACTCTTAAATTAGAGAATCCTAATAATTCTACTCATAACTGGTCTTGTACCGCATCTCCTTACAATAGTTCAGGAGCTGATGATGAATGTTGGTTATGGCTCGATCCATTGAATTGGTCTGCTGGCGAATATAATGTACTAGTGTATTCCAATGGCACTATTTGGCAAACAGTAAATATTACTATAGTTCTTGATGCACACAATGAGACAACACCTACATTTGTTCTACCCGGTGGGAATATTGGCCAAGATATTTCATCAAATAATAATTCAATGAGCATGAATTTTCTTTGGCTTGGAATCTTACTTTTCGCAGGTGCATTTTTCCTAAGAACTAAAAATAAAGATATAATGTCAACATCTAAAGAAGACAGTAAAGGTGAGTAATATGATTAGAGAGGTATGCACAATCTTGTTATCAATATGTTTCCTGACATCCGGATGTATCGGTTCTCAAGAAGAGATTGATATTTTTTATGGAGAAGATATCAATCCTTCCATTCAAGCTAATGACTTCACATTAATTGATGAAAATGGAGATAATTTTTCATTATATGAATTAGAAGGAGATGTAGTAGTTATTTCATTCCTTTTCACACGTTGCCCTGATATTTGCCCTGTAGTCAGCGCTAATCTAGCCTATGTTGGCCAAGAATTAGGTGACCTATATGGTTCCGAAGTCCACATACTTACTGTGACAGTTGATCCATGGACTGATAATTCATCAGTATTAGAACAGTATTCTGATGCAAGAGGTCTTGATTGGCCACATCTTACTGCCTCTCTCGAAGTTATTGAACCTGTCTGGGAAAATTTTGAAGTTGGCTTAGCAACTTATGATTCTGATTTAGATGGGGATGGTGTGGCAGATGGTTTCGATACCTGCGCCGATACTACTGCTAATGAATCGGTTGACAATGAGGGATGTAGCGAATCACAAAAAGAGGAACAAAATCAGGTTAAAGTAATGCACCATCCACTGAGTTACTGGGTAGATCATACAACTGGTACAATTATTGTTGACAAACAAATGAATCAACGTGTTTGGTGGGGAGATACTGACTGGAACGCTGAATTGGTTCTTGAAGATATCAAATTATTATTAGCAGAATAAGGTGATTAATTGCGAATAAATATTCTTTTGTCTTTATTTATTTCACTAATATTACTTTCTTCTGGCTGCATCCAATCTAATAATAATATTGAGTTATTTGGTACGGAATATAAGAATCCACCTGACGCACCTGATTTCACACTTCTAAATCAAGACGGTGAATCCGTTACTCTCTCTGATTATGAAGGGAAGGTGGTAGTTGTGGCTTTCATATACACCTCTTGTCCTGATGTATGCCTTGCTATTTCTTCTAATCTAGCTTGGATAAATGATAACTTAGGTGAATATTCTGATGATGTAGTCATTCTCTCAATCACCATTGATCCAGCTCGTGATACTGTAGAGAGATTTTCTCAATGGACTGAAGCGAATGGTTACGATTGGGACCATCTTTCTGCTGAAAGATCATCAACATTAGTTAATGTTTGGAAAAGCTGGAATATTGTTGTAGATAATGACCACATCAATGCTAGCCAGGCTCCTGATGATTCAATGAATCGTTTTTCAGTACTTAATCCAGATAATAGTTCGATTATTTTAGATAGTCCTTGCTTCGATCCAGTTAATAATCAATGTTATACCGATGGAATCGATTTTGCTAATACTGCATTTGAGAATGCAAATATTTCTTATAATTTGACAGGTGATAGTGGCATCATAGGTGAATGGCAGTCAGATAATGAGTGGTCATGGCAGTTACACTATTGGAATAGTAGTGATGAAAAATGGCAATTATCAGGTTCTCAAGAATTAGGATCCACTGAAGTAAATTTTGAGACTCATTTGGCATGGGTGGCTAGTAATGCTAATCTTACCGAACTTCCACCTGGAGTTGATTGTAATGCTAAAGGTTGGATGATGGGTACTGGAAGTAGCGCTCATTGTATGTGTGATGAAGGTTATGAAAGAACAGATGGTAATTGGTTTGGATGTTTCATAGTTGGTGACCAAGATAATAATACTTCAGAAGTTAATGCCCATGCGGCCTCTCTTGGGGAATACGGAGTAGGTCATTCTACTGTAACTTTTATTCTTGATAAGCAAACAAGGAAAAGAGTTGCATGGACAGGTATCGATTGGAATGTTCAGGAATTTCTTCTTGATATTCATGCGCTGTCTTCTGAGTAAACCGGAGATATAGGTTTCCTATATTTTTTCATGTTTTTTCATACCTCTGTTCCTATTGTTTAATACCTATTGCAATCACCATTAATTCCATGCGTGCTGATAAAACTGAGACAGATGGGGCTGCAAAGTCATTATTTCTAGCTGCTCTAATGATTGGAAGCGTATTAGTCGGAAGTTTATTTTATGACTTTGAATCAGATGCAGTAAATTTGGCTCCAATTATTGAGAGCGATATCCCAAGCAATATCTTAATTGGAAGTATGGATAGTTTAGAGGTGTATTTAGACGATGAAGATATGAACTCATTGAATATTGAGATGACATTGGATGGAATCATCCTAAATGTCCAGCCCAATTCTACTGGAATTATTTCAGTTGATATTTCGGAGACTAGCGTCGGTACTCATGCATTGAAAATGATTGTAATTGATTCATTAGGCCAAGAATCTAGACTATCTACATCATTCAGTATAAATTATCCATATGAAGATCCAACTGTCATGATTGTTGATACGAACGAAATTACTGTAATTCGTGGCGATAGTGCAAACGTCTCTGGAACTTTGATTCACCCGCAATTAGATACATGTGATTTAGGATGGTCTGATGGTGATGTAAGTGAATTTAGTTTAAATTTACCATTTGATGATAATGGTAAATTTACATGGGGTCCTTCTGAAATAGAATCTAATGTTACTATCTCAATAATTGGAATTTGTGGTACTTGGGAAGATTCATCTGACCTAGAAATGATATATATTAACGTAATTGAGCCTATCCAAGGATGTACCGATGAGTCTGCTAATAATTACAATAGTACAGCTACTGAAGATGATGGTAGTTGCGAATACGATGACGAACCAGTAATGGGATGTACTGATGAGTCTGCTAATAATTTCAATAGCGCCGCTACAGAAGATGATGGTAGTTGTGAATATGATGAGACACCTAACCCTGAAACAGGCTCATCTGCTTGGTGGTCGAAAACTTTACTCTGTGACGAGGAACAAGTTCCTATTGTCGATGATTATAGTACCGATGACCCAGATAATCATATGTGTGATCTAAGTTTTGTTATTGAAGATGGTAATATCACAATTAGTACAAATGGATTACCTAATCATGATTTTGAATCATCTCTAGGCTGTTGTGCAAGTGCGCAATCTAATAGTTATACCATACCCTTGACACCAACTGATGATCCTAACTGTAATCCTACTGTTGGTTCAGATGGCTGTGTTATGGCGCCAATTAGAGGTACGATTGCATTCACAGTTACTGGGGTGGCAATATATGGTCCTGAAGATGGGCCTGGTGGAGATGCAGTTGCTTTAGAAGAAGGTGCATATGAACAAGAAGAAGGCGAGCAGCAAGTAGATCTAGGAGTATGCCATGGTCATTCAGGTCCCGGTGGTGAATATCACTATCATGCTGATGCAAATTGTATACATTGGCACGCATCAGAGGATGAGTCAATGTATGATTATAATCTAGATTCTCAAAGAACCTTGGATACACATTCAAAGATTGTAGGCTTTGCATTTGATGGATATTCAATTTATGGTTATACTGGATGGAATGATGAGGGCGAAGTTGTTGAAATGACTTCTTCATATCGGCTTAAAGATGGAGCTGATGGTTCTGGTGGAATAGATGACTACGAATATGTTCAGGATCTTGGTACACTAGATGCCTGCAATGGAATATTCAGTACGACTCCTGATTGGCCAGAGGGGATATATCATTATCATACTACTATGGTTAATGGAGAAGGTGGTATTGGATTCCCTTACTTCATCAATTGTTACGGTGGTGAGTTACCATCTGATGATGATGGAGGTGATGGTGAAAATCCTTGCGATGGTCATGGTGAAACTTGGGGTCCTGGTATAGGTCCACCACCTGATGGTTGTGGTCCTCCTCCTGGTGGACAGTCTTCAGAAAGCGGCCTTATTGCGGTACCCTGGTTTTCAAATCCTCCCAATAGTGGGATGGTTTTGATATCTTTACTGATATTGGCAACTATTATTGGATACTTCTCTAGAGAATCGGCATCCGGCTCAATCTTTCCAAATCAGGTTGGTAAAGTTCGCGAATATCGTCCAACTCCAAAACTAGCATAGCTAGTCTTTCTAGACCCATACCCCAAGCACATACTGGCCATTCACTACCAAGTGGTTCAGTAACTTCTGGACGGAATATTCCTGCTCCACCTAATTCTAGCCATTTTCCACGCCAGTATACTTCTACCTCTACACTTGGTTCTGTATATGGGAAATACGCTGGTCTGACACGGACATCTGGATAACCCATTTTAGTGTAGAATGTTTTTAGTGTAGATATTAACATTGGAAGACTTGCATTAGGTTCATGGATTATGCCTTCAATTTGGTGAAACTCTGGTAAATGAGTTCGATCAATTGTTTCTTGTCTAAATACACGACCTATACCGAATACTCTACATGGTTCTTTTGGATGTTCAGAAATATGTTTAACTGTGTTTACTGTAGTGTGAGTTCTAAGGAGACCCTTTTTGGATTCTTCTTTATCAAACTTAGCCCCCCAACCTAGGCTTCCTGTATCGTGACCATTCTCATGAACTGAAGCCCAAAGATTAAGCATATCTTCTGGGATCTCTATTTTTTCAGGCTCATCTAGGTAGAAAGTATCTTGCATAGTTCTTGCTGGATGTGATTGAGGTATGTATAGGGCATCCATATTCCATCCTGCTGATTGGACATAATCTCCTTCAATCTCAGAGAATCCCATTTCAAGAAATACTGAACGTATTCTTTCAATTAGTGATTGCATTGGATGAGGCCTTCCTCCCATAGGTATTGGAGTGTCAGTATTAATATCAAACTCCTTATATTGCGCATTTTCCCATCCTTCATTTTGCAAGAATTCAGGAGTTATTTCTCCAATTAATTCCACTTCTTTTAATTTTGATTCGTCTATGTCGATACCTTGTTGTGTCAATTTCCACTCTCGAATTACGTTTTCTTCAATAATTATCAAATCTTTTCTTCCTTTGAAGTGAGTAACTATTTCCTTATCTAAAATATTCGAATTAATTTTTTCATCAGATAATTGATTAATGAAACTAGTCCTTTGGTCTATTTTTATTGCAATATCTTCTTTATTATCAAATACGAATATACCTTTTTCTATTGATATCCCTAGTGATTTTAGTAAACCTACTCCTGGACCTACTTCGTATCTTTCAAAACCAGCATCAAACAATCCTTTCATTGTTCTATTTGATTCAGATTGCTGACTAATCCAACTCCATAATCTAAATTCAAGTAAACCATTTGTTAGAGCTTTCTTTCCCTCATTTCCCAATGATATATTTTCTTCATTTATCTCTATTAATTCCACTAATCCTTCTTCTGATAGTGCCTTCCCTGAACCTGCTACATGTACTTGGTCTTTCCATTGAGTGGCTTCCAATAATTCTTCTAATAACCAAATATGATTCTGCTTAGCACGCATAGCACTGAGCATTTTCTTCTCGTTATTTCCGAGTGTCATGACTTTTCCTCAATAGTATCGAATGAGTGTTTACTCTTGACGCTTACTTACGTAAGTTGAGTTACTCTTCCTCTTCATGCCAAAGTAACACTAAACATTTAGGACAGGTAAATGACTTAGGTTTAGTCCCTTCTTCCCAAAACAAGTTAGCACATTTACCACACAATATTGAGGTTCTAATTGGTTCAATAAGGGTGGTGTCAACTCGATACATTATCCTTCCTGAGTCCGGCATTTTCGAGTGATCAGGTTCCCATGCTGCAATTTTTTTTGGGTCGATATTTTCTTCACCTTTGTATAATAATCCTGCAATTAATAATACTAGTCCTAAAACTGCAATTGGTGCCGCTAATGAAAGTACTAACGTTGATGCGCCCGAAGTAAACATCAGAATACTACCAAATAATAAACAAAGCCATCCTGAGATTACTATGTTTAATTTCATATGATTTTGTCGAGGGCTACTATAGTCCTCATCACCCATGCCTCTCCGTACGTGGTTTAGTGCATCAATACACCGGATAATTTCATCTCTCAGAGGTGTAGGGTTCAAATGCCAAACGCCGTCGCCCGGGATAAGCCTCAGTAGCTCAGCTTGGTAGAGCATCTGATTTGTAATCAGATGGCCGGGAGTTCAAATCTCCTCTGGGGCTCCATTTTTTTTACTATACTAGAAACTCATCCGTCAATGTGAAGTGCATAGTGCCTTTCGTATAGCATATGACTGCGACAATTCTAGATGGTCGAGAACTTGGACGTATGATTGAAAAAGATTTGATATCTAGAATTGACAACCTTAAAGGGAGAAATATAAATCCTCATTTAGCGGTAGTAATTGTTGGAAATGACCCTGCTAGTCATGTTTATGTAAGGAATAAAGAAATGGCATGTGAGCGTTGTGGAATTAAGAGTACACGAATTGATTTAGATAGTTCAGTCACTGAAATAGAAATCTTAAAAGTCGTTGAGATGCTGAATTTAGATGATTCTATCCATGGTATATTAGTCCAGAGTCCTTTACCTCAAGGTATCGATGAATCCCTGATAATAGATGCTATAAATCCTCAAAAAGATGTTGATGGATTTCATAATGTCAATCTAGGTAGGTTAGTTCAAGGAAATACGTCCGGTCTTTTACCATGTACTCCTGCAGGTATAATGAAGATTCTAGAATTTTCTGATTTTGAAACTTCTGGCAAAAATGCTCTAGTAATTGGGCGGTCAAGAATAGTTGGAATGCCACTTTCAATACTTTTAGCACAAAGAGGTATTGATACAACAGTAACTATTGCACATTCTCGTACGCAAAATTTAGCAGAAATTTGCCGTCAAGCAGACTTAGTAGTAGCTGCTATAGGGCGTGCAGAATTTGTTAAACCAGAGTGGGTTAAACCTGGCGCTATGGTAATTGATGTAGGGATTAATCGTATACCCGATTCGTCACGTAAAAGTGGTTCTCGTTTAACTGGTGATGTAGATCCTGATGTAGTGGAGATTGCAGGTTGGATGAGCCCTGTACCAGGTGGTGTTGGTCCAATGACGATAGCTATGCTAATGTCTAACACAGTTATGGCTACTGAATTATTTTCTGAATTTAATTGATTTTATTTTCAGATTAATCCTTAGTAATCTTCATTGAGTTAATACGTTCGAATTAGTCTCATGGTCGAGATGCTATATCACGGTAAAGTAAAGCAAGTTTGGAGCACAGAGGACCCTGATATTATTGAATTCAGGTACACTAACCAGATTAGTGTGTTTGATCAGATAATTCCAAGTTTAATCCCTCGTAAAGGTGAATCGCTGAATCGAACCTCTTGTTATTGGTTTAATCTTGTAGAAAATGCAGGGATATGTGAGACTCATGTAATTGAGATGAATGCTCCAGATAGAGTTAGAGCACGTAGATTTGATGTAATTAGGGAGCCGGGAGCTATCTCCAAAGATAGAGAAAATGTATTTGTCCCTTTAGAAGTAATTTGTAGGCATTATCTTGCAGGTTCAGGTTGGAGAAGGTATCAACGAGGAGATGCTCCAGCGGAAGAATTTGGTTTTGAACCAGGTACAGTGCTTGAAGAAGGTGTGAAATTACCCTCTCCTTACTTGGAAGTGTCTACTAAATTCGAGAAATTCGATAGATTATTAGATCGGAAGGAAGCATTGGAAATATCTAATTTAACTTCTGAAGAATTTGACTCAATAATGAATATTGTAGTTGAAATTGATGAGATTATTAAATCAGAGGCTAGTAAAAGAGGTTTGATACATGTAGATGGAAAGAAAGAATTTGCATTAGGTAAAAATAGAATTCCCGTACTAGTTGATTCGTTTGGAACTTTAGATGAAGATCGTTGGTGGGATGCAGAGAAATATGCTGAAGGAGAAATAGTCCAACTTTCAAAAGAATTTGTTCGCAGTTATTATCTCGGCACAGGTCATCATGAAAAATTACACCAAGCAAGAACAAATGATTCTGAAGAACCACCAATTCCTGCATTACCTCAAGAAGTAATTGATCAAACCGCCAATCTTTATTCGACAATGTTTACAAGACTTACAGGTCAAAAATTCTAGATTATTGATGTTTACGCATCATTATACCACATTTTCTTCTATCAGCAGCTTTCAGTAATGTTAGAAGATGTCTTAGAGAATCTCGTACTCCTCCATCAATAGTCTCATTTGATTTTATACTCCACTCCCCACCACGCATTGAAATAAGTAATTGCCCTACTTCATCGTGGTTTAGCCATCCCAATAATTCCATTCCTGCGATTCCTTTATTGAATCCTTCTTCTCCTAAATTTTCGGGTGCAAATCCATTGGTCAACTTTATTAATAATTCATGAAAATATATTTCGCCTTCTTTTTCTCTAGTGAATTCTAAAATATACTCTATTGCGTTCCCACTATCGCTTGGGAATCTACCTATTCTATTTCTTGCCATGCCGTTATCTAATGGTGTGGGCGTGCTTCCATCTTCATTCCAATCTAAGGATGATAAAAATAGTGTAGTCGCATGGTCATAGAGTGATTCCTCTCCTTCTTTTAGAGAGTTTATCTCATTGGAGATAGTTACAATCTCCTTTAATTCCTGATGATCTCCTCCTATTGATGAGAGTATTGGCTCTATAAGTGATAATGGATCATGTATTATCGGATCAAAAGTGTAAAAAGCAGAAGGTGGTAGATACTCTCCCATAAATAAAACTCCAATGTTTTAGTACTATAATTTTCCTAGGCGCCTAAGTCTAAGTTCGAATTCATCTAGTTCTTCTTCAACAACCTCTTCAACTACATCATTAGCAGGATTTGATTCTTTGATTATTGGTTCAGATGATTGACTTTCTTTATTACTCATAATCGGTTGTTTTCCTTTATTCTCGATTGTAGTTTTCTTATTTGAAAGATTTTGCTTTATTGCTTCCTCTGTAATTCGCATCATTTCTTTCCTTTCTCTATGATTCTTCAGCAACCATGCCATGATAATTGCTAATCCTATAATCAATGATGCAGATAATAATCCAGTTTCTAGATCTTGAATTCCATTATCCTCTTCTCCTCCTCTAGTTAAAATTATTATGATTTCATTATCGGTTAAGTCAGATTCTACATCCCAAGGGAAAGCACAACTGAACTCTATAATTAATTCACTTCCATCTACGAGATTGGGCCTATCGATTTGTGGTAAAAGGTATACCCCCGAAGGTTCAATGAGATGCTTTTCAGTATAATCATCCGAAGTAATGGTTAGTAGACAATCAGCGTCAGTTAGGAGATTTTGATTCTCTCTAATTGTAGTTATTTGTATTTCTTGATTTGTTCCAGTCCCTATTAACTCTATACCTGTCAGGCCAATATTCCAATCTGATCTCCTTATATCGAACTGTTTTTCGATACTTGTAAATTCAATTCCTCTTGAGTCTAAAGCCCTCAGTATTAGTGATCTTTTTCCTGGCTCTGGATTCCAATCGGCTGTTGAAAGATTCATTTCATCTAATGACATATTATCTGTTAATGTTCCAGAGAATGAGTCTAGTAACATCCCATTATCATCTATTAGTAATATAGTATAATCAAAGATTCCAGTTCCATTATTTATTGAACAAGATGCGACAATGTCACCCTGAAGTCCTGATAATGTGCAAATTCCATCTCGCAGTAATAGTTCTGAGACATATGATGTATAAACTAGTCCTTCATCAGAATTTATGGTTATTTCCCCATCTGATATTGATTGAGAAGCAAGCCACAACCAACCTCCTCTTTCATCCCATTGTAGTATACCTTGCCTATCATCGGTAACAATAGATTGTGAATTTGTTCCATGTATTCTTAAGAGTATTTTATCCTCACTTATTGCATTTATTATTGGTGATGTAGACCATGAATATTCTTGTTGTGTGGTATCAAGTAATATTTCATCTACGTTCCCTAATTCATCTATTGCCTCTATCTTAATAGTGTATATTTCTCCATCCCAGTTTGAGCTTGGAATCACTTGTATTGGTAAACCTCTTATTTCGCCAACAGCCAAAACAACTGTTGTTTCACCTAATATCGTCCATCCTGATGGTAAACTTCTAACATTAAGATTAATTGTAGTCGGTGCATTTCCTTCATTCAATAATGTTGCATGAGGGTACCCACCATCTGTAGATATAACCCATGGGCTTTCACCTACTAAGTCAAACTGGTGAATTACAGATACTCTCAGTGGAACTATAGTTTCAGATAATGAGCTTCCTTCTCTGAGGCGAATATGTAACTCTACAGTTTTTCCATGTTGAGCATTTCCTGGTGGGATTATATTCAACGTCATAATTGCACTTTCTCCTGGTTCAAGAATTGGTAATTCATCAGGTGTTTCAACAATCCAGTTATTAGATCCATTCACATAAACTGTCGCAAAAGCTTTTGACGGTGAATTTCCAAGTTGGACGATTTCGATATCTATAGATGATCCTTCAGGATTTATTTCCAAATCTACCTGACTAGATATCGCATTCCATTTCTTTATGTGTGGAACTTCTACATTGAACATGAAAGTCTCTATGATTTCACCCTTTGCAATAGCATGTACAGATATTTCCATGATTGATCCATTCCAAGAATTTACTGGGATAAACCAGTTCAAAGAGAGATAGCCTGTTTGATTCACTGCGATATTTTCAATAGATGTTCCAGATGCATTCCAACCAATTGATGAATCAGAACCTGAATACACGATATTAACTGAGGTTTCAAGTGAGATGTTATCAATAAGGTTACCAATATTCGTCGCCTCTATAGTCATTTGATGAATCTCACCAGGTTGAGAAATTATAGTGTTATTTTTAATATTAATTCCAGATTGGAAAGCATCAATCAACCATCTATGATCTTGCTTAGCAGATAATAATATTATTTCTGAATCACTAACTTCTTGATTACCCTCTGATGTCATCATAATCATTATTTGAATAGGCGTGGTAGCAGGTGTATCTTCTGGTAATCTTACTATCACTGGAATAGTCTGCAAACTTCCAGGGCCAAGGGTTACTCGTTCGCTTGTAAATGAAATGCTGATGTCAAGATTTTCGTTAATCTCTGAGTCAATTATTATTTCTGAATTTAACCTAAATGAATCTATACCATTCCCTGGATTTTCAAGTTTAATCATCACTAAGATGTCTTCTTCAACCTCTACTTCATGAGGTTGTTCTAACGGGGAAGTTATAGTTAAATCCGCTCGATAGATTTGTAATACTTCTAATGAAAATTTTAGGGAATGGTCTGCTGATTGAACACTTAAATCAGAGAAAATATGGAATGAAGGTGATGCATCCGGAGGTAAATTAAGACTGATTGTTCCATATACTCTCGAAGGTCCAGACCTACTCAAAATCAATACATCGTCAATTATTTCTAAGTCTCCTGATGTGCTCCATGACCAACCTGGGATAATCAATCCTGCATCTGTCATTGACCATTCTAACTGAGTCACTCCAACCGGCATATCCGCTGAAATATCCCAAGACAATAGGTTGTCTGGTAGAGTTCTTTGGTGTACATCAGTAACTACTCCTGCTGCCATGAATGAAAGTTCAATTGTTTGACATACTCCTTCGCTTACACACATTTCTAGGGGTGTATTGACACTATCTCCGAGTTCAGCTCCGCTTGGGACCTGTAATCGAACGGTCAAAAATATCATTTCATCAGGTTCGAGTATTAATGCTGATATTTGATTACCGTCTAAATCAAAAAATTTGTAATCATTTCCCCAGGATGTTGTCTGGAATGTCCAACTGATTTGATTTTCGACAGCATTTCCTAAATTATGAATTAACATCCATGCTTCTGCATATTCGCCGGTCAATCCATGACCTAAGCTATTGGCAGTTCCATCAGGACCCCTAATTGAAAGGCCTCTTGTTCTATTCGCCTCAACAGGCAATAAAGTCGAAACACTCACGTTATTATCCTCATCCAAAGTTAATGTTAATGATAAATATCCTGAATCTGATCCTAATGCATTACTTGGTGCATTTATTCTTAAATTCGGACTCCAAATTTCATCTATTCCAATTTCTATTGAGTCGATTCCATTGCTGGATTCATCACTCCATGTCCATCCATTTGGTAAATTACTATCATCAATCCCGAGGCTCCAAATCCCTGCAAGTCGCCCTGTAGATCGTATATTTGGAGATACTATTGAACTTTCACCGGGTGTAACTCTAGTCGGTTCAGTCGGAACTTCAAAACTAGCATTATATGGATTTACGATATTGAGAATAGTTGTTTGGATGTCATTATCATATCTTGACTGGGATATATTTGCATATGGGTCTAGTATTAAGGTAAATTCATGTTCACCTAGACCTCCTGACCATTCAACTGTAAATGTAGATAATGAACCAGTGCTTGTGGGATCTACTGGCTGCATATTGCCGAATCTTTCTCTAGCAATGACTTCTCCATCAGCATATAATATGGCATCTGTGTCTTCATCAGTTTCTGCAGTACCTGCATTCTCAAAAGATACAGTTACTGTCACAATTTCATTAGGATCCGGTGCAACCGGGCTAAATTCTATACTCCTACTATCTTGTTGAGGTCTGATATCTGCAATTTCTAGTGAAACTACTGTATCTCCCAAGATTAGATCTAATGTTGCATCTCCATCAATATCAGCCAATGCAGGTGATGACCATAATCGATGTCCTATTGAAATCGCTCCATTCCATTCTGGATTTATTCCAGCCATAGTGCCAAGTTCTCCATCATAAGCTCTCAATTCTCTGCCATATGGGACTATTAATTCCGGTTCATCTGAATTATCAATATTCATCCAAATTGGAGACGCTACCGCGATTCCATCATTAAATGCTCCTTGAGGTTCTAATATTTCTTTACTCCATGCTTCTTGTGGGCTACTACTATCTGTGTCATCGTGGCAACCGGTGAAACCATCTCTGTTAGTATTCCAACTATTTGTTGCCCAAGTTATCCAGCAAACTCTATCATGGTCGCCATCTCCATCAGTATCGATACTTATTGGTGCTGAATCTGCAAATCCATTTGATGCCTCAATATCCCATATTTTGGTGCCATCACTAATTTCTAAACCATAGTATTCAGCTCCATGTGCTGCACTATTACCATCGAAATCAGATGGGATAGTGACTATCATCTCCATTGCATTATCAGAATCTAAATTTGATATGACTGGCCCAGGTAATCGTATGTGAGGTACATCTGAGTCGAATCCATTTACGTTTTCAAGAGATTTTCCATCCCAGTTCGCATCACCGTCGTTGGCATCTAATTTCCAAACCCACATTGCGCTTGTTGAACTTTGAACCGAAGTAAGTAGAATGAATGCGGTATTTTCATCAGTTTGAACAAACGCAGGATCAGAAGGATGTGTTCCTTTATCAAGTGTTTTTTGCCAAATTGAGGTTGCAGCAGTACCTGTGATATCAAGTGCTAGAACTACAGGGTCTTCTGAATTCGTATCGATTAGTGAAAGTACTAACTCTGCTGTTCCATCTAAATCTAAATCCGCTAGTAATGGTTGAGTTGTAGGTTTATGTCCACCTAATGCACTACTTACATATGGACCGTCTGTACTTCCTATCATTAGTGACGAATCCGAATAAGTCCATAATAGCTCAGTGATATGGCTGCCACTAGGAGACCAACCTGTCACTGTGCAACTTAATTGTGGCGAGTAACTCTTGACATAGAATGTGCCACTCATATCGAAAGACACGATAATTTCTTGTTTATCGTCATCATTTAAATCGACAATTACTGGAGATGCTTTAATTTCATCAGTTTCTCCGAGATCGACTTCCCATGCTAAATCTGCATCTTCTCCTTCAATAATTCGTAAAAAACTGTGACTACTCCCACTAACCTCTTCGGTTTGTATTATTATCGTAAATAATGAATCTCCACCACATCTCTCGCTCGAATCCTCATTTGTTGCAATGGAATTTTTCAAATCTGCAACTGGAGTAGCGAAAGAGTCAGTAGAATATATGTAATCATTATATTGCCAATTAATAATTGGATTAACTATTGACATATATTCAGATGCATTCTCTGGACTTCCTATTCCTGCTCCTCCATCAGGGCTATGAGTTGGGGGTTCCGATTGTCTACCTGGTGTTTTACCTGATTGAGGCCATGGCTGCCCACCATCCTCCCAGACTAGTTGAGAATTTGATGTGTGTGAAATTGTAATTTCATCACTTAAATCTAAATCTTGATTATTAATATTTGATAGATATCCTGAATGAGGCATCAATAATAATAAAAAGGTCATTAACAAGCAAATAGTGAATTTACTAGGGCGACCTGGCATAGCGGGCTCCGTCATTAGGAATCAAATGGGATTCAATACCCACTTGAACATTGGCACTAAACTCTCGTCCAGACCTAAGGTCTGCTAGGAGATTGGCATTTACCAGCAATAATCACCATCCGTTGTGCTTATACAGGAGTGGCAGGTCGGCGAGCCAACGGACTTCTCCTCTGGAGGCTTTGCCGATGAGGGACGGGGGGTCATCCGCCTTCCTCCGACAAACCTCGGAGCGGTCCGTTAATAGGAGGAAGAATACCAATGTACAGTATAGTCACACGTGAAGACACAATACGCATACCAGCAGAGTACATCCGAGCAGGACGTAACCTAGTTGATCATATCGATGAATTAGCTAATGATGCTTTCGAAGGGCGTTTCGATACAGACGAAAATTATACACTATTGACCTTTAATCATGAACCGATGGGTCGTGGTAAAATAATCCATGGTGATGGTGCTATATATCAGCGTGTTAGATTTAAGGCATTACTCTTCAATATGGAAAATAATGAAGTTGTAGATGGATATGCATCAGAGATTTCTGAATATGGAGCATTCGTAAGGATTGGACCAATGGAAGCCTTATTACACAAATCCCAGATTCTTGATGAGCCTATTAATGTCAACTTAGGTATCAAAAGAATAGAAGGTGCTTCAAGTGGTAAATTCTTAGAAGAAGGATCATACATCCGTTCTCGAGTCGTATCTAAAGCAATTAACCAAAATGATCCTAGAGCAAGTAAAATAGGTCTTAATTGTAAAATGGACGGACTTGGCGCTTATAATTGGATACAGGAGCAGGATTAAAATGGCTAAACAACCATTTGCTTGTGGAGAATGTAATCGCATTCTTCCTGAACCTGAGAATAAGGGCGACATAGTTCAATGCAAACATTGCCCGAATGCACCAATAACTACTGATTGGCAAGGATATGTGATTATTCTTAATCCTGAGAGATCAGAAGTAGCTGCTAGACTTAATGTAAAGAGTCCAGGGACTTACGCTTTGAAGGTAAACATTAGATAAGGAGGAAAAAACATGCAAATAATTGAAAGAAAAGAAAACCCGCTTCTCGGTCGAGTCGAACTAACCTTTGAGTGGAATCATGTGAATCTGCCAACACCTACACTTTCGGAAATGGTCACTTCCGCTGCTAAGGCAGAGCCGGGTGCAAATCGCGAATTAGTATTCGTTAAGAATGTGAATACAAGATATGGCCGCCCATTGACTACAGGACTTGCTCTTGTTTATGATTCCGCTGAATCTGCTGCATTTGAACCAAAATTTGTTCAAGACAGACATCAAAAAACACGTACATCTAGCGAAAAAGGAGGCGATGAATAATGACCGAAGGACCCAACCCAAAGGCAAAGTGGTCAAAATATACTATTGACGGAGGCTCTCTCGTAAGAAAAGGTGAGTTCTGTCCAACATGTGGCCCAGGTGTATTCCTTGGAGTTCATAATGATCGAAAAGTGTGCGGTAAATGCGGACACAATTCAAATAATCAAGAAGAATAATTAAATTCTTAATTCATCCCACTTACCATTATTAGTAAGCACTACGTTGTCGATAATTCCGACTCCAATATCTGGTCTTGATTTGGTTGTGATAACTCCATTGGTCATCATTCCATCATGTCTCCATCCAGTCCACTTCCATATTCCATTTACAGATACTACGTGATAAATTGGGCCTTTGGTACGATGAACCTTTGGGTCCTCCTGAATTGATTCCATCGTGGCGAAACATTTTCCATTTAATTTAATGAACCATCCATTCTTTTGATTGAAAGCGAAACCAGTAATTATTTCAGGTAAATTTATTATTTTCGTCTGAATTAATACTCCATTTTCATCAAATATTGCGACGCCTCCTGCTTGTGATATTGATACAATTCCTTCATCGGTTTGAACAAAGCCAACAATCAAATCTTGAGTTTGTATTTTTTTATCATTCCACCACCTAGGGATTTCTGCCCTCCATATCTCTTTACAATCACTGTTAATTTTGTAAATGCCTTTATTTGATGATGAGAAACAGATATTGCCATCAATTTCAGAAAGCGCAGTAGGTATGGTGTCTAGTAATTGAGACCAACTATTAGATTCAGGGTGCAGTTGACTCTTTCTGTCACTGTTTCTTAGTTCTGCCTTAGAAACTCCATCATTCCAATCATCAGTTACATTTAGCGCTGCCATTCTTGCCTGCCTAAGTTCTACTTCAACCCATGCTCCTATCCATTTTTCACCTAATATGGTACTTGAAATAATTGAAGATGGAAATGGTTTAGATATCTCACCTATTGGTTCTAGATTATTATTTAATTTCATTAATTCTCCAGAAACTCCTGTGATCACATGTATGTTTTCACCTGAGTCGATTTTTATAGGTGGAAATCCTATATCTAACCCTTTCATATTCTGTCCTATTATCTCCAGTGTTTGAAGGTGTGGTTCAGAGGATTGAAAGTTCAATGCCTTTAGGATTCATCATGGTCATGCTTATTGTAGCTTCTAATTCAGACATCGCTTCAATGACATTATATCATTCTATGCTGCGATTAGAGGGTTGGAATACCTCCTCTCATTGTACAGTCGGAGAACATAGAACTCATGAATCAGGTTTAGTTAATTTGTTATTGATTGATATGCTTCATATTAGGGCTGATAATATAGATATTGACTATCGTGAATCTACTGGAGTATCTGTGGAGGGGGTATTGATATTATCACGCCATGTATCATCTTCTGAAACTCCTGCTATGACTTTGCACGCAATAGGAATTCCAGGGATACTGCCTTTTGGTGAAAATGGTGGTTCTGGTGGTTTAAATGGGATTTTAGTCCCACCTAATCCATTTTTTGCACCACTCTTCAGAACTATGTGTAAGTTTGCTAAAGAAAGAAAATTAGATAGTGAATTTGATCTTACCTTAGAAACAACTCATCATGGACCTGTATTGAATAAACCAACTCTTTATATTGAGATCGGATCAACTGAAAAAGAATGGGTTCGAGATGATGTAGCAGATTGCTGGGCTGAATCAATATCACATGTATTAGGCCTATTTACATCAGGGTCATCATATATTGACGATACTCTCGATGTTATGATTGGATTTGGTGGTGGGCATTATGCACCTAGGCATAAAGCAATCATTCTTGATTCTAATGTAAATCTTGGTCATGTAATTGCTAATTATTCATTATCATTCGATGATTTTGATGTATCTAAAGAACCTTCAGGTCCATGGATTAGTTCCGTAGTTACTGCTGTAGAGTCCACAAAAATTTCATTTCCTAATAGTAATGTGTTTGCTCATCTAGATAGAAAATCATTCAAAGGTTGGCAACGTTCAGCAATTATTCAGAAATTAGGTGAATTAGGTGTTGAAGTCAGAAGGGGTAAGGAAATCTTACAAAGAGAATAGTCAAATCTCTCCTTCACTCCGTAGGCATATGGGTGTCATTGGCCGATTTATAGTTGGGATGCTACCTCTTGCTCCTAAATTTATAGTTAAGCGTATTGCTGGAAGGTATGTTTCCGGTTCAGATATCCAATCTGCGATTACTTTAATGAAAGAAATGCATAAAGAAAATACTTGTTTTACCATTGATGTTTTGGGGGAAGAAATTACGAGTTTAGATGAGGCAAGATTTTTTGTCGAAGAATATTCCCGTGTTCTTGATGCTATTGTTCAGAATGACATCGATGCAAATATTTCCCTTAAACCGACTGCTTTAGGGCTATTGTTGAATAGAGATGTTGCTATTGAAAATATTAAAGAAATTTTAAAGAAGGCAGCAGTTAATGATATATTTGTTCGTTTAGATATGGAAGATCACAGGGTGACTCAAGAAACAATAGATATCGTCATATTAATGCAGGGGATGGGCTTTGAGAATATTGGTACTGTATTGCAGGGCAGACTTTTTAGAACAGAAGATGATATCAAGAAAATAAGTAAATCATTAGGACAACTGTCCGACTTTAGAATTTGTAAAGGAATTTATCTTGAACCTAAGGATATCTCATATACCAGTTACCAAGATATTGTAAATGCCACCAATAATTGTATTGATATTATGCTAGATTCAGGGTCTTACACTGCAATCGCTTCTCATGATTATCCAATAATAAATCATAGTCTTGAAAAATTAAAAGAACTTCAGATGTCTTCTTGCGAGGATCCTAGAATTAACTCTGCAGGGTCCCGAATAGGCAAAGGATCAGGGTATGAGTTTCAATTTCTTTTAGGTGTAAGAGGTGATCTTCGGAGAAAGTTATCGTCTCAGGGACATCTAACTAGAGTATATGTCCCATATGGTACAAAATGGTATGAATATGGAATTAGAAGAATACGAGAAAATCCAGACATTGCATGGCATGCCACGAAAGCTCTACTTCTCCCTTGGACCAATAGAAGATAATTTCTCATCTACGATAGTTTACCTTGGTAGATTCATCCTCATCATCAGGGACGTGTAGATAAATTCTTCTTATTTCGTTAGCTACTCTTTTCCCATGAAGAGTCCTTGTTTTTCCGGTGTGTAGAGCTCTTATTCTCCACCTTCTTCCATTCATCTGCATGATTGCGCCACAAGAAAATACTCTCTCAGGATCACATTCTATACTACCAGCGACACTTATTTCACCTTGAGTCATTGTTAGTGGAACGATTGTTCGATCTACTCTTACTGCCCACATTGCTGATATTTTTGCGGCTTCAAGCTTTGATGATTCTTTAGATGTCGAATCCTCAATTCTTGTTATTTTGTAAGTCAGTTCTTCATGTTGGAAATAATCGTCTTTTGAGATTAATTCATCTTCATCTGAATCAACTAATGCGAATTTACTATCCATTCTGTCTGATAATGTAGTTTTTATGACTACTGGTTTTGGTGGTCTCAATTGGAGATTTTGGACATTACCACATTGAACGCATCTTGCTAACAGGTCTTCTCCATTACCCTTCATAGTTCTTCTCAGAACTTCATGTTCAGTCATTTTCGAACATTTAGGACAAACTGCGACATCAACTACTTCTTCATCGACATCGGTATCGGTATCGGTATCTTCCACGTCTCTTCGGAATGACACCCTTTATTGAATCCATCCTTGCATGGGATGATTGAAATTAGAGTTAATATTGCCCCAAGCATGAGCGGGACAGGCGGATTCGGTTTACCTCAAATGTCTGAACGTGAAATGTTTGAAAAATTACTTTCTCCTGATTCAGATTTCAGTGATGATGAACCAGCAATTGCTGCTAGCATTGGTGAACAAATGTTACACATGGATCTTATACCTCTAACTCGTTCATTTAGAGTCAGGATTAGAGATATCACCTCTAAAATCCCTGCTAAAAATGTAGTTTTAGTAGGCGGTGGTATAGGTCATCTTACCGCCTGGTTACTTGATTTATGGACAGGAGACCCTGCAAATCCTCCTGTGAATCTTCGTCCTAGGCCAGAGTCATTTAGAATAATTGAGCCTGCGGGTAAGTTTGGAGTTATCATTGACCGTCTTATTCGTCGACATTCAGCCGAACAGTGGACTCAAATTTTAACTCGCCCATGGCAAGAGATTACTGCTGAAACCCATTCTTGGTCGGCAGCAGCAGCAGCTCTACCTTCTAGCGCTCAACCTTCCCCCTTGCCTCAACCGATTGATCTAATTATCATTGATACCCTTGAAATAGATCGTCCTTCTGCTACTCTAGCTGCTTTACAAGTAGTCTCTATTGGAGGCTTCATATTAATCAAAGAGCCAGAGGTTCCAACTGGAGATGTAGGTGTTCCAGAAGATGGTCAAGAACCTAATGATGCTCAAAAGAAAGTAAATTCATTCAATCAATGGATGGAACTAATTCAGGATTGTAATATCAATCATTCAATGGCATTTGCTGAATTATCTGGTGGTACGTTAGCCGTCATTCGTCGCTCTATTTGAAAAATATCAAAAATGTTAGAATCATAAATCGATTCTACTTGATGATATTTTAAAACTGGTAAGTTATTAGATGAATTATTAGATGGATTATTTACAGAATTAATTAATATATCAATTCTTAGCATACCATAACCAAAATGGTCATCATGTTGACTTTGCCCTTCTTTCATTTGTGAGTTTTGACTTATGAGTTGTTTGATTTCTTCAACTTTACTTGAGTCACTATCTGAATTGCGTTGGTATTCAGGATATTCTTCAAGAAATAATGCAAGTCCCCCAGATACCCATGCAGTCGCAGCAGAAGTCCCACTTGACCAACCCCACCATGACCCCGAAACACCAGTTTGAATTAATACTGGAACTTCATGTCCCGGAGCTACAATTTCTGGTTTTTTATCAGGATTGTTTCTTGGAAGTTTTGGAGGCCATAATTGGCCATTATTATCTCCTTCTGAGCTTCCTGACCAGAGATTTCCAAGTCTAGTTATGCCACCTACGCAGATAACTTCGTCTACAGAACCAGGGGACGAAACATCTCCATCATCATTCTCTCCGTCATTTCCTGCCGCTGCTATGACATATACACCGTTATCTATTGCGTTCTCAACAGCGATCTCCAGTGTATCTGTAGTTACTATTCCTGCTCCAAAACCTTGTCCGCCACCTAGGCTTAATGAAATAATATCAGCCTCTTGTGCTACGCACCAATCTACTGCTTCACCTATGCCTTCATCAGTCCCTGAGCCGGTTGAATCAATCGCTTTAGCAACTAATAAATCAACATTTTTAGAAACGCCATTGAGTCCACCATCAGCTACTATTATTCCCGCCATCGCAGTGCCATGACCATCATCATCATATGGTGTATCGTAAGAATTAACTACATCCTTCCAGCCTATTAAGTTAATATTTGCTAGGTCTGGGTGACTGATGTCAATACCTGAGTCTACAATACATAATGATACTCCGGTTCCATCTAAACCATCCAGTGAATTAACACCTGTAAGGTCCCTATATTCATCTTCCCAAGTCAATAATGCCTGTGGTGGGTTTAGTCCTAAAACTCCTCCACTTATTGATGACCAAACCCAAAGAATAATTACTGCTAAAATGAAAGTTGTAATCAAAGTTCCAGAAATGCCAATGACAATACCAATTGCATCCCTTCGATTGTTTAATTCATCTTCAATAATTGAATTTCCTTCTGTATCTCGGGCGGTATTTGGTTCATTTGAGATTATACTCATATTAAATCCTCTTAAATGATTCACCAGATAATAAGTTACCATGCATCTTGTCGATTGAAATGACTTGAAATTGTAGTATTAGAATGACAATTTGTACATTCTATCCTGGTAGGGAATGTCATATCACATTCTTCACAAATAGTGCCCGGTTTCCCTAAACCATCGCATTGCAATTCTTTACATTGGACTGTTATATCTCCAGATGGTTGTAGAATAGCAGTAGTTTCTTCACTACAAATGGGGCATATTCCTTGCGTTTTAATAATAGCATTAATACTCATTTCTCCCGAAACTTCTCTGGCTCTTACTGATTGAATTCTATCTCCAGCGGCACCAAGCATAAATTGTGGATACCAGATTATATGAATCAATAAAAATATAGAAATCATATTACAAATTAAGTAAAGCCAAGGGAAGTCAAATACGGTTTCTTTAGGTGCAGAAGAGATTGGTCTAAGTGCAACAGCATGTGAACCTGACCAAGAGAATAAATTCACTAAAACCATCCACAAACCAAGTCCTATGCTCCAGAGTTTGAGGCTATGGTCTTTCCATGCAATATCTACAATTCTTGGATCGGGGTGAGCATGCCTCTCCAACACATGGACGTCTCTCGTTTCAACAACCGCCCTATGCACTACGAATATTATTAAGAAAATGAATATTAGATTTGTTAGTATAACTCCTGGGCTAATTAATGATGACATTAGTGAGATTTCAGGTACTTTAGCATGAGCGTAGATATAGCCTATTTGAACAGCTATCATTCCAAGAAACATATACACTAAGTTTTCTCTCATTATTGGGAAACGTATGAATAATTGTGTCAAGAAACCAAACCATGCAATGATTGAAAGAAGTGTTAATATTAATGACAAATCACTAAGGAATAAGATACCTCTAAAACTATATCTATTATAATCCCCGCCACTGACCAGTTCGTCTATTCCATAATCCCATGACCCCAATATTATCGCTAGTATACCGACCCCCAATGCCGTGAATTCAAATGACCCCCATCTTTTAGAAATCATTTTGAAATGAAATATTAATTCCTCTCTTATTGTATCTATAAATTTCAACTTTTCATTGTGTTCTGAAATACGATATTTTAATGATATTTCACTGAGCCTTAGGGTATTATTCTTATCTAATTCTTCACTACTCTTCATTGAATCGTCGCCCCCTCAGATGTATGCGGGGTGAAATCATCCATTAAGTGACTCGCTTAATTAGTTCAAATTAGATATTTCTAACTACTATTGATTAATTGTCGATTGCCTAGATTTTCTCTAAGGTTTAATTTTAATGGCGCCGAGAGAGAGATTTGAACTCCCGAGGGAAAATCCCACATGATTTCCAGTCATGCGCAATACCAGGCTATGCGATCTCGGCTACGTTACCTCGGGCTCTTCTCTACATTTTGAGTCTGTTGCTTTGAAAATGTGAGTTTTGATTCTTCTTCCGTAGTCATTAAATTGAAATTGTTGCTGGAGTATGTGTCGCCACTGTGGCTTAGGGGTATAGCATCCCATTGGTAATGGGAAGGTCGGGAGTTCAAATCTCCCCAGTGGCTCCATTCATTTACTGATTAAAAACAGGACATATTTGCTAGGTCTAGCAGTTTGACGGAAATAGGTTCATAATCTAACAAACAAACGAGACTAATATGTCTGACCGCCGTAGGACTGCACTTGCTCTAGTGTTACTCATGATAATTGCCCCGCTGACATCTGCTGCTACCTCTTCTTGGACTGGACCGAGTTCTGTGAATCCTCCTGATGAGGGCATAACTTTGACTGGCTTCCGGGCACCGGGTAACTCAACTATTCAAGATGGCTGGATTCATGTAACTGACTCTGAAATGGCGACATCTCTGGATCCAGGGATTGTTTGGGAAGGAATTGATTTAGATTCTGGACGTTTTTTTGGTACAACCTTCGAAGATAGTCTCGAACAGATCACTCTCTTAGATGATGGTACTAGGTCTAATATAAGCACTTTTGATGCAGGAGATATTGCTGTGGAAATGAATTCAGCTTATACTTATGCTCCAGGATGGCAGCACTTATATTCAGTTGATTCTTCAACATCTGTTACAGAATGCAATAATCTTTCAGGAGCATGGGTTGATCATGGATATGACAATGATTTTGATAATTCGCTAGATAGCAATGAAATTACTGATACAATCATGTATTGTAGTGGTAATGCCTTGCAAGATAGTATTACTTCTCTTAGTGTAGTCTCTGGCGGATATGATTACTCTGCTGGAACATTGTCAGCAACCGGCGGCTCAGGTAGCAGTTTCTCTGGAACTTATAGCATTAGTTCTGCTATTGCAAGTATTACCATAGGTAGTGGAGGCACCGGATATGTCGTAGGAGACTCACTTTCATTTGTTTGCCCTGGAGGATGTGCAGGTAGTGGGGCTACTGCTTCAGTAGGTTCTGTTGCATCTAATGGTTCAATAATCACAGTGGCATTAGCAAATGGTGGCTCAGGATATATTTCTCAACAAACAACATATGTCATTGTATCTAGTACTGCAGGTAGCGGTTCTTCACTATCTCCAGTTCTTGAGACGACTGGTTCAATCTATGACGCAATTGTAACCGATGGAGGCAGTGGTTATACTAGTGCTCCAACTATAGTTCCAAGTTCTTCAGCAGGTTCATCTGCCAATATTACACCAACATTAGGAGGGTTCTTTGATTATGAAATAAGTGTCAATTCTATCTCAGTCGGCTCGTCTGCAAATTGTATGCTAGGCGGTTATGTCGTAACAGCGGGTATGGATACCGATAATGATTCAATTCTAGACTCGAATGAGATATCTAATACCGATTATTTATGCAATATAGATGAGTTATGGCAAGCTACAACTTTCAGTCTTAATGGTACAAATCTAGGTAGTGAACAAACATTGTCTTATGGGACAGTTCCTTCATCAGCAACAGAAGGTATTGTTTCGGTTGGAACAATGCCGGGTTCAGCATTACCTCGTGGAACTAGTGGTTATTTCCTATTGCCTATGGTGAATTTACCAGCTGCAGATACATTCAATGGATTATACATGACTTTTGATCACTGGTATCATCTAGATAGTGCAATTTCAGGAGGTGGCGATGGTGCTTGGATTGAGTACCGAATTAATACTGGGACTTGGGATGACTGGACATACATTGCTCCTGATGGCGGATATACTAGTACTATGTCTACAGATGCACCATCACCAAACGGTGCACCTAGTGGGGCAGTTCCAGTCTTTGCATCACCTAGTCATAGTGGTTGGCAAAGTGAGAATTTGAGTATTTCATCTATCTCAGATATAGATAATGCCTCGAAAATACAGTTCAGGTTCCATATTTGGACTTCACCTAATGCATCTTATGAAAGACCAGGTTGGTTTTTAGATAATATTGATTTCAATAATGATGGTGTAGATTTTGGTGTATGGCATCACGGCTGCATGTCGGCTACATCTTCATCCTGTAATTATGCAGCGAGTGCATATGGAGCACTTCAAAGAACTATTGATTTATCAGGAACAAATTCTACATCTAGTATTGAGATAGATATGGAATGGGATTTACAAGGCAGTACTCAGGATAATGCATGTATCGAATTGTCTCTAAACAACAATACTTGGTATGATCTTTCATCCACTGGTACGACCTCAACAGGAATAGCATGTGAAGATCGTAGTGGAGCAATACCTGGTTATCCTAGTTATGCCGGATATTCCGGTGATCAAAGTAATGGAATTAAAACTGTAGGTTACAGTATTCCCTCTGCATATCAAAATCAGGCTAACGTATATATTAGATTCGTAGTAGATACTGATGCATTTACAAATTATGGTGGAAACTACCCTGGTGATTCTGTGGAAGGTTTTACTCTTGAAGATATTAGAGTGACTGATAACTCTGGTACGATACTATTCAGGGATGACTTAGAGAATCCTTTGTCAATGTATCATTATGGTACTAATGTAGGTACACTTGCTGCTGGTTATGATGATTGGTCTTATTACACACTTACCGGTGGAATAATGGACCAAATTTTTGGTTTTGAAGATTCTACTGCATCTAGCCCTAGTAGTAATAATGCTATAGGTTGGTCTAAGCAATCGGCATGGTCATATGGTCAACTTGGTAGTGCTGCAGGTCCTACTGATGAACCCTCTTTCCCATATTTATATGGTACTAATCTTAATGGGAATTATGCAAATAGTCAGAACTCCCTACTAACTTCACCAACATATGATATACCTAATGATGGATTAGCATATGTTACCTTTGACAAATGGATATGTACTGAAAACTCCTGGGATGCAATCGGTTTACAAATACAAGTAAATGGTGGTTCTTGGAGTTATTTCGACCCTCAAATTGCTGGTTGGTATGATGGTTCACCTGGCTATTCTGGTAATCAGATGTATGGTCATGATGCATGGATGGGTGGAGATTGCGGTCAGACAAATTTTGAGAATAGACAAGCACCACTGTCTAGTTATGCGGGTGACGAAGTTCGATTTAGATTTAGGTTATCTACTGATACTTCTGTAACCTACCAAGGCGGATATATTGATAATTTTGGTATTTTAATCGCGAATTATGGTCAAGGGGGCTATTGGGTAAGTAATTTAATTGACATGGGCGACATTGATATTTTCAATTATGGTTGGGTGGATATTGAATCATCAATACCTGAGAATACTTCAATAAGAGGTTCAGTATTGGATTCATCTGAGGTATTAATCCCTGGATATGATAACATTTCATTCCCATTTTCACTTGCAGGTATTGATTCTGCACAATACCCCTCTATTAGGCTGAAAGTTCTCCTAGATACGAATGATGAAGAAGCTTCTCCTATGCTTAAGAAAATAAGTATTGGTGGTAAGAGATATTTAGCAGCAACTAGTTCTGACTTTAATGGCTGGGAATTTAGTCCTAGTGTAGAGGTTTTAGATGATTTATTAAATGCTACAAGTATTGCAGGTACAATAACTTCTGATTATATTCATTCATCCAGACCAATAAAAAGTATCACTCTTTCTGGTAACTTTTCTTCTGGTTTGACGATTACTGCGCTATCATCAACTGGTGCAGTGTTAGGTCAGACATCTCAAGGTTCCATTCCATTCTCTGTGCCACAGACTGGTTTTGGTCTATCAATATCACTACCTACAAATGGATGGCTTGATCGAATGGTAATTTCTTCTAATTTCGCCGAACCTGCAGTTAACCCATCAATAGATGTAATTAATGATGGTTCTACTGAATGGTCATTCCCTATTGGCTCAGATTATGGCCATTATGGTTGGCAATCATTAATTTCTGACTCCCAAGATACCTTTACTACTAGCACAATTTTAGATTTAGAAGCAGGTGTATCTAACTCATTAATGGTTAGAGTTCCATCTTTAGCAGCGGTTAATAATGGTATGATTGCCATATCACCCGATTCTAATGGATTCGATTCTCCTGTTACTTTGACTGTAGGTTCTTCAAGTCAGACGGGTTCTGCCGGTCATAATATCTATTACTGTGTATTAGATTATAGTCAGATTGCAGGAATTAATTCTCTAACTACATCTCATACTGATTATGATACAGGAAGGCAATGGCGTGATGTATCATTAACTCTTGAATCAGCTACTACTCAAACAGTATCAGTATCAAGTATTGGAATTGGGTATTTGATATTTGAAAATGTTTCAGGTTTAGGCCCATCAGTCGCTTCTTATCATACTTTAATGACTCAAGATGATCCTCCACCTAATCAAGTTTCAATTCCTGTTAATATTACTGCCGAGCAGGGTTCAGTTTCCATAGATGGCGATCTAAAGTACGATTATATCGTCACAAATAGAGATTTCCAAGTTCCTAATACTCTGTATCCTAATGGTGAAGTAGTAGAAATAACAACCAAACATCATCACTTATATGATAACTCAAATCTTGAAACAATATCTCTAAGGGGTATTGCATCAGATGGTGAAATATTGATGTTTGAAGTATCTAATAGTGATGACGGTTTATGGGGACAAGGTTCAGATTCTGTTTCTTTCAATCAAATTTCTGGTTCATCAGTAGCTCCAATGGATTCTTCGACATCATTAGAAATTACAACACATAGTGATGGATATGATGATGTCACTATACATTGGAAGTTCGATGTAAGTTGGATGTGGGATGATGTGGGTTCAATTCGTTGGGTTTCACAAGCATTTGAATCATCTGGAGAATCTGTGTGGCCTGCTGTATCTCATAGTGGGCACTCAGGTAAGAATGCAGTAGAAAATGATCTTACTATTGATTCCTTTGAGGTCAGAGATGAGTTTGGAAGACTTCTGTCTAATCAATATTCAACATTCTACCCATATACGATGATTGATGCAAGTGTACTTAACATCACAGGTACCGTTAAATTTCAAGATTCTATTGCAGTAAGGCCATTATCTGCTCACTATACAGTAGGTCTTAATATCTCAGGTCTTAGTTATCTCTTGACCTCAGGAGTAGATGGTTATTCAGGGATTATTACTGCGCCTAGCGGACTTTCTAACGTATATCTGTCACCTATGATGAATACTGTAGGTCCTACAGGGTATAGTCTCGGTGCCGAAGATGTTACTGGCACGCCTCCATTAGTTAATGTTCGAGTTGATCATGAGCCTCCAGTGGCAGGACCACTAGAAGTTAATACTCCATCTGGCTTGAAAGAAGCTCATGGAAAAGTATGGGACCCCACAACTCCTCTTTCTTTATTCGTCACAGTCGACGAATCAGAATCTAGAGGTGAATTGTTGACACTTAATTATTGGAGAGGTTCTATCGATGATATTAATGCTGACGGAATTGCTGATGAAAATGAATATTTATCTGTATTCCAGCCATTAACTCCCGGTATGACTGGCCAACAGCAAGTAAATTTCATTGGAATAGATGTTTCACAACAATCTTTTAACTCTCCAGTTCATCTGTATATTGAGGGCACTGATTGGGCAGGTCTTAGTTACCAAGAAGGAGGTACCGGTGGTGGACCAGGTGCATCTAATTCTTGGGCTACCGTTGTTGTAGCAACAGATGAACCAACTAGTCTGAAATCAGCAGGATATTCTCTAAATCGTGATTTAGGATTCTTGTTACCTGGTAAACAGCATACTTTCACAATGCAAATTGAAGAAGCAAACGGCCTAAATACATTAGATAATATCTCCATTATGCTTTGTGGCGACGGAATTACCGAGCTTGGTAAAATGAGTTATGATGCTTCAAGAGGCACATTATGGACTGATGAAACTACTAGTTTTGTCACTCCAATCTCTGTTCAAACAACACAAAATCAAGATATTATTGAATTATCATTATTATTCGAAGTTTCTTGGAATTTCCCTTGGGAAGATGGCCAAAATTCATGTAAACCTAGTGTTTCAGTAGTTGATGATTTCACAACAGTAGCATATCAAAATAATATAGGGGAACTATCTTGGTACCTTGATAACAAATATATTGCAATACCTGATGAGATAGAGGACATGACTCCTCCTCAAGCATCTCCAGTTGGCGTATCTATATTCTTAGGTCAAGGTGACGAATTTAGAATGTCCGGGCAGGTTTATTATTCTGGTTCAGGCATTGTTGCAATCGATATTTCTGAGGATTTAAAAGTTGAATATACAGTAGTTTATGGTACTCAAAAGATACAGGTAACAACTGATGTTAATGATGATGGAAGTTTCGATACTTCTATGATTTTACCTTCAAGAGTTCCATTAAATCCAACTATGGACGTATCTACTAAGGTTCTTAATATGCCGGGCTTAGGTGTATCTGATATTAATTCAGATGCAACTGTAACAGTCGATACAAAAGCCCCTACTGTATTATTTGATCAATCAACATATCCTGATTCTTCATTGGTAATCTTAGAATCAGATTTGATTAATGATGTACTTGTAACTGTTACAATGGTTGATGAAATTGGCATGATTGATGGTCCTCTCGATGTATCTTGGGTAGTGCTAAGGTCAGGTATTGCAGTTGCAGGGTCTGAAAATACTGGTCAATTAATAATGATAGAAGAGGGAGAATCTAAAGATATCTATCAAAGTCGTCTAGATCTTAGTCCTTTGAATGGAATGAGCATTGAACAAGGTGATCAAATTGCATTTTGGGTGACCTCTACTGATAAGGCAGGGAATACAGTTACAGGCCTTGGTAGCGAGTCAGCACCAAGAATGCCTACTTTGAGAATAATGAAGTTTAACCCTGAGTTCACTCGTGTGGTAATTAATCCATCAAGCACACCTATGGCAGGTGAGATGTTAACTCTTCAAACATTCTGGGAGAATGACGGCAAGAGAGATGGTACAATTAAAGTGGGTCTATATGAATTAAATCCTGCGACTAATTCTTGGACACCTGCACAGACTACATTCGCAGATGGAGAAACTGAGATAATTTTAGGCGCTCAATCATCTAGTGTAGTAGCTACCTTCCTTTGGGAGTCAAGAGAAGCAGGTCAACCATTACTAGTATTGATATGGGAAGATCCTGAAACGGGTGAGATGGATTGGCTAAACTCAAATGGTATGAATATTGATATAACTGGTATCAGTGTAGAACCCATACCAATTGAAAAAGAATCAAGTAATGCATTATACATGGTTATCGGTGTAGCAGTAATTGCAGTAGCATTAGTTGCAATTCTTGTGATGAGAAGTCGAGGTGATGATGATGATTATTACTATGATGATGACGATGATGGATACGAAGAAAGCGATTGGCAACCTGAAGATGATGAAGATTCCGATGAATAGTATAATCAATTAGTTGGGGAGCGTTAAACCCCCTTCTAATTGCCATATCTAAGCAGTTGGTACCATTTGTATTTATAGACTATTTAGCAACGAAGTTCTTACTGAGGAAGTAATTCCTTGGATGGGATTGGGATGAATACAGACAGCGAAGCAATTACAGTGGAAGAACTAAAACACGAGGTAGAAGACCTGAAAGTACTGGTTAATACTTTACTAACGGTCATTATGGAAGAAGCCGATGGTGTGCAATCAGGTGCCGCACCTACTATTCCTAATCAACCACGTCGTGGTTACTGCATGTAATTAATATTCGACTTGTTCCGGATCAACTGTTCGCCACATGTAGCAACAAGCAACGGTTCTCCATGGTTTCCATTTATCTGATAATTTGTATATCTCTTCCGTGGTCATTTTTTCACCTGAGTTGTAGATTTTTTCTATACCTCTAATCATCCCAATATCTCCTATCGGAAATATATCTGGACGTAATAGGGTGAAAATTAAAATCATTTCTGCAGTCCATTTCCCTACTCCTCTGAGTTGAATTAATTTATTAATAATATCTTCATCATTCATTTGATCCCATTCATAATGTCTAAATTCATCCCATGATGATGCAATTCCTCTGACATATTCTACTTTTCTTTGTGATAAACCACAACTTCTCAACTCTTCAAATTCTTTCGATAAAATATTCTCAGGAGTTATGTCACCTACTTTTTCACTAAGTCTCGTCCATACAGTCGCTGCTGCCTTAACCGATATTTGTTGCCCTACTATCGATCTAATTAAGGTGAAAAATAAATCTCCACGTGAGATTAATTCTAAATCTTGATATTCTTCTATAATTTGTGCTATTTTTTCATCATTTTCTGAAAGTACTTTTTTAGCTAAATCCCAGTATTTAGGTTTTTCACCGAATGATACCATGCCTATGGCTAAGACCTCATAGTTCAAGACGCCTACCTTTCTCGGATTCAATATGGATTTAGAGAAGATTATGTATGGGGCTGCTATATTTTCAACAATTGCATTTGTAATTCTAACTGTAACTGGTAATACTGAGTTGATTGAAAATGAATCTTGGACAATCGAAGAAACTTGTCTTGGTAGTCATTCAAGCGATATAAGTCATATTCATAGTAACTTAGCTATATTCATAGATGGTAGTGAAGTATCTATTTCTCAGAATATTGGTATTCAAGATGAATCTTGTCCAGATGGTATGAGAGGTATACATACGCATGACGATACTGGTCGATTACACATTGAAACACCAAGTGAAATAGACGCTCCTATTGGTGCTTTCTTCAATATTTGGGGCGAGATATTTAATTCAGAGCAGATAATGGATAATGTTGCTGATTCAAATTATGAAATTGTCATGTATGTTAATGGCGATATTAACGATGAATATGGAAACTATATTATGTCTAATAATGATGACATTGAGATTTATTATCGTCAAAAGTAATTATCCTTTGATTACAGCAAATGGTTTCATCCTAGCGACAGGTCTTGCTAACCCTGCCTCATGTGTTAGTCTGATCACCTCATCAACATTTTTGTAGGCATTTGGAGCTTCCTCAGAAAGGACATTTGGAGTCTTAGTATGTACATTTATACCAGCGGCTTCAAGTTCTTCTCTCAATTTTTCCGAATCTATCTGTTCTCTCGCAGCAGTTCTTGATAATTTTCTTCCTGCACCATGACAGGATGATGAAAATGCATCATTTCCTCCACTTTTTGGACCCGCCAATATCCATGATGCAGTTCCCATATCCCCTGGCACAAGTACCGGTTGACCTATGCCAGAAAACCTTGAAGCCAACTCGGGGTGATCACCTCCCAATGCCCTAGTTGCTCCCTTACGATGCACGCAACATTTACATGAAACTCCATGGACTTTATGGTCTTCAATTTTAGCAATGTTATGGCTAACGTCATAAATAACTTCCAAATTACTATCTATCCCAATTTCCTCTCTCAATGAATTTCTTAGTCTTTGAGTTAGTGCTGAACGATTAGCAAATGCAAAGTTACCTGCTGCCGACATTGCATCAAAATATTCTTTCCCCTCTTTACTGTATATTGGTGCTGAGGCAAGTTGACGATCTGCTATTGTCATATCCCATTTTTCAGCATACCAACTACCATTTTTCTTAGAATAATTTTGTTCGATTTTTGACACATGATCTGAGCATACTTGATGCCCCAATCCTCTTGAACCAGTATGTATCATTGCAGTTACTTGTCCTTTCCGTATTCCAAATGCTTTGGCAGCCTTTTCATCAACTATTGTATCTACTACTTGTAATTCTAGAAAATGATTTCCTGAGCCCAGAGTTCCTAAAGATTTACTACCTCTTTTCATTGCTCTTTCTCCAATATCTCTTTCATAAGTTTCTAATTTACCGTTAGATTCAATGGCAGATAAATCTCTTGACTCCCCCCAACCCATCTCAATAGCCGCATTTGCTCCTTCTGAAAGTATGTAGTCAATATTTGTTGGATCTAGTATCACTCCGCCCTTACTAGTAGCTCCTGCTGGGATTAATTCAGCAAGTTTTTTAGCTAAACTTTTACCATTAATTTCTTTAAACTCTACATCTAAGGCACATAATCTGACTCCACAATTAATATCGAAACCAACTCCACCGGGCGAGATAGCACCTCCTTCACTTCCTGAATTTACATCTGTAGCGACAACGCCTCCTATCGGGAAACCATATCCAAAATGCCAATCTGCCATAGCCCAAGCATTTCCTACGATTCCATCTAATGATGCAGTATTCACTAATTGGCTTGGTGAACGATCATCAGTATGTTCTCCAAGGTGACTTGGGTCTGCAACTAATATAGCATCTGTCTTCATTGAACCGTGTTTACGAATACGAATTCTTCCCGGGCCATCAGATTGCAGATGTTCTCTCCATACTGCAGACATAGTTCACCGTATTAACCAATACATTTCAATAAGTCGGACAGGACTTTCAACAATCGCATTCAAGATAGTTTAACCATTCCGAGACATGTAAGGCCGTGCAGGAGATGACGTTTGGTGAGGTTCATATTCCATTTTGGGAAGACTCAGGCCATATACGTAGGACTTGTTCAGTAACTGGATTATACTTCTGGACTCGTGATATTTCAAGAACAACTTCTGGTGATACACATGAGGATCCTTACACTTTTATTGGAAGTCCTATAATCGATGGATTCCCTATGAGAGGAAAGGATTTGAAAGATGCAATGAGAAAGTCATTTCTTAATTATTTTTCAAGTAATAATCATACAGTAATAGAACCATATCCTGTAATTGCTAGATGGAGAGATGATATTCATTTGACAATAGCTAGTATTGCAGATTTTCAACCTCATGTAACGAGTGGTCAAGTTCCTCCTCCTGCTAATCCTTTATGTATTTCTCAACCCTGCATTAGGTTGACAGATGTTGCAGCAGTAGGCCGTTCAGGGAGGCATTTGACTACTTTCGAAATGATGGCGCATCACGCATTCAATCGTCCAAATGATGGTGAAGTCATATACTGGATAGATCAGTGTGTACGATACTGTGATGATATGCTGGTTGACTCATTTGGAATTAACCCGATGGAAATAACTTATGTTGAAAACCCTTGGTCTGGTGGAGGTAATGCTGGAGCAGCTCTTGAAGTAATTGTTGGGGGTTTAGAGTTAGCAACTCTCGTATTCATGAATTTAGAGGAACATGAAAACGGTGATGTACTTATCAAAGGTCTAAGTTATCGTGAAATGGATTTACAAATTATCGATACAGGATATGGTCTCGAAAGATTTTGTTGGGCAGCTGCTGGGACTCCAACAATCTATGAAGCGATTTACCCTGAATCAGTATCTTGGTTGAAAGAAACAATAGGTTTTGAATCAATGGTTGAGGATTTATCTCTTGATGTTGATACATCAGCTTTGTTATCCGAATTGTCCAGGTTAGCTGGTATACTAAATATTGATGTTGGGACTGATGTCGAATCATTATATACGAAATTAATTGAGAGATTACAGGAATTAAACATAAACATTTCAGTATCTGAATTAAAACGTTTAACTGAGCCACTTTCTGCAATTTATGCGATACCTGATCATATGCATGCATTATGTAATATGCTAGGTGATGGTTTAGTTCCGAGTAATACTAAATCTGGTTATTTAGCTAGGATGCTTGCTAGGAGAGTATGCCGGATGAAATCCGACTTAAATCTAGATGTTACTTTGTTAGAATTAGGGAAACACCATATGGAAACGAATTTACATATGAGTAAGTTTATACAAACAGAAGAGGGTATTCTAACTCTTTTAGAGTTAGAAGAATCACGTTACTATGAGATGTTAAGGAAGGGTGAATCTGCTGTCAAAACAGCATTCCAAGATATTTCTAAAGATTCTTTAGAAGTGCCTGATTCAATTCTATTCCGATTATCTGAGGAAAGAGGTATTAATCCAGATATGGCAATCTCGATATCGCATAAACTTGGCTGGAAAGATCTTTCAGTAAGAGTCGGATTTTCTGCTGACATGGCAGATAGAAATGCTAAATTGACTAAAGATGCCGCTAAAATCAAGGTTAAAGATACAATTCTTCCAGTGAACTTAGCAAAAACTTCTCCCGATTATTATTTAGATACAAGTAAAACAAATTTCGAAGCTCAAATTTTGTATTGTGCAGAAATATCGACTGAACAACATTCCTCCTTATCATTCTCTAATGAGGTGACTGAGAAACCCACTCATTTGGTAGTTCTTGATCGAACTTTGTTCTATCCTGAAGGTGGTGGTCAACTTGGAGACCAAGGTATATTAATTCTAGACTCTGGAACTACGAAAAAGGTTCTTGATACAAAAATAGAGGATGGGGTAATAATTCATTTCACCAATGGTGAAATGAGCGTTGGAAGAATCAATGCAGAGGTCAATTATCTACGTAGAAGACAATTAATGGATCATCACACTGCTGTACATATTGTCGGCGGCGCTGCTAGAAAAATACTAGGTCCACATATACGTCAAGCGGGTTCTAATAAAGGTCAAAATTATGCACGTATTGATTTGACTCATCATTCTAGAATGTCTAGGGAATTACTTGATTTAATTGAAGATGAAGCAAATGATGTAGTCATTTCTAACCCTATTATTGAAAAAATCATAATGAATAGAGCTGATGCTGATTCTAAGTTTGGTTTCGATATATACCAAGGCGGGCCTCCTAAACATAATTTGATCCGTATAATCAAAATAGGCGATTTTGATACACAAGCGTGTGGTGGAACACATCATGATGAGGCGGGAAAAGTTGGCGAACTAAGGATAGTTAGGTCTAGTCAAGTCCAAGACGGGGTAGAGCGTCTGCAAATCGTGGCAGGGGATACGGCGCGTGAGCACGCAAGACAACAAGAACGAATTCTTAGTGAAGCATCTGATATACTTGGAGTTCAAACCGATGATCTCCCAAGAGCGGTCTTGAAGTTCTTTGAAGAATGGAAATCTCAGCAGAAGAAAATTTCAAATTTAGAGGCTGAAATTGTGAGGTTAAGGACTAGTGGTGGAGGTGATGAAGCGTTAGAGAGAGATGGTGTTAGATACGTCATAATGGAATCTTCAGGTGATTCAAAACAGCTTATGAAAATGCTCTCTGAGTTAACCAGGGATGAATCTAATCCTACTTTAGCTATCATAGGGAGTCGCGATGGTGGTGGGAAAATTATTGTAGCTACAACTGAAAATACAAAAGCATCTGAGATGTATAACTCTGTAGATATACTTAATTCAATATCCTCTCATATTAATGGTGGTGGCGGTGGAAGACCTTCGTTCGCACAGGGTGGTGGCTCAAATCCTGACGGAATTCCTGATGCACTTGATGCAGCGAGAAAATTGCTAGATATTTGATTCTTCATCCGCTTGGTTCATGAGACTTCGCCTCCTCGCAGAGGCATGGTGGAACAAGTTGAGGTTTCTATACGAGCTTCATCAATTGAATATGCTATTAGAGATGTAGTAGTTCCTGCTATAGAATTAGAAAAAAAAGGTCATAAAATTATCCGATTAAATATTGGTGATCCATTGGCATATGATGGATTGCCCACTCCAAAACATATGATTGAAGGTTATAAGGATGCTTTAGATAGGCAAGATAATGGATACGGCCCATCATATGGTTTAGATGAATTAAGAAAAGCAATATCAATCTCTGAATGTTCAAAAGGCTGGGAATGTGACTCGAATGATGTTTATGTCACGCACGGTGTAACTGAAGCTCTACAAGTTATTTTTGCTGCCTTCCTTCAAGAAAATGATACAGTTTTGGCGCCTGGTCCTCATTATCCACCATATATGGCTTATCCGCAAATGTATGGTGCGAAAACTGTTGAATATAGGCTTAAATCTTCTGATAATTGGGAGATTGATTTAGATGATATTCGCAGAAAAATGAATGATTCAGTAAAGCTCCTTGTTCTAATTAACCCTAATAATCCAACTGGTAATGTGGCTACTAGGTCAGAAATCAAACAATTAATTGAGATAGCTAAAGATTGGCCAAAATGTACTATTATAGCGGATGAAATATATGATGGTTTAGATTTCTCTAACTCATTTACGTCTGTGGCATCGGTTTCTCAAAAAGTTCCTGTGATTACTCTTAATGGTGTATCTAAAGTATATTTTGCACCAGGTTGGAGAATAGGGTATATGGCTTGGTATGACCCAGAAAACCGACTTTCTCTTGTCAGAGACGGTGTTGAAAGAATACTTCGTAGTCGTCTTTGCGCATCTACACCTGCCCAATATGGATATTTAGCAGGGTTACAAAGCTCTCATGATTGGCTTTCTTCACATCGTGCTTTAACCGAAAAAAGAATGAATTATTGCTTAAAACGTATTAATGAAATAGATGGTATTTCTTGTGAGAGCCCTAAAGGTGCATTTTATTTATTTGTCCGATTAACCAATCCTGAGCATTTCAAAGATGATAAAAAATGGGTTTTAGATTTGTTACATCAAGAACATGTTTTAGTTGTCCATGGTTCTGGTTTTTCTCCTGAATTTGGGGCTGGTCATTTTCGAATGGTATGTTTACCTGAAATTTCAATATTAGAAGAAGCATTTCTTAGAATTGAACGGTTCTTAAGTAGTTGATACGATGAGTTTTTTTGGTTTCTCAAAAGCAAATGATTCAGAGTTATCTGAAAGAATAAAGGATAGATGGGTGATGCTATTGAATGGTTTCATCATCGATTCTAAAAAGAGTAATAACTTAGTATGGAAAGTTGATGTTAATTCTTTTGAAGATTTTTTTTCGGGTCTCGAGATGAGAAGCGGCCAGAGTTTAGGGAGACGTTTGGCTCATGCGTCTTCTGAATCAGAAGAATGGTTAATGACTACCTCTAATGTCAAACTACCTCATGGTAGAAGTCCTAAAAAATGGAAAGAGGTAAGGTATGATTGGCAAGAAAGAGGTTTAGGTTTATTCGAATTAGTTGATGATGGAAAAGAAACTAGAGTCCATATCAGTAATCCAATGAATGGACCGATGTGTGCAGGTATTTTTTCAGCAATATGGGAGTATGCGGCTAAATCTAGGTATCGTTTTAGATGGAATCAAAATACTTCTCAAAGCCTAATGTTGAGTCTATCTGAAGATAGTGTAATAATTCCAACACCTAGTTCATTTAATATTTCTTGGTTTGAAAATAAAGATATTTCATCTTCAGGGATAGATGATGAATCATGGGATACATTACTTGCTGATGATGATGGAACTTGGTCAATAATGGGTAATAGGGTGGCTATGATTCATCAAGACCTAATTCTTCGCTTTGAAAGCTATTTCTTACCTTATATCGATGGGATTCATGAAGGTCGCGAAAGTTCATATTTATGGCATGGATTAGATGAGAAAAAAAGTTTTTTATGGACTATTTTTTCAGATGCAACAAGAGAAATTTTCTTTAATCAGGGCCATCATGTAATCATTTCTAAAGATCAAGATTGGATCGTAGTTGGGAGGCGACATCTTTCACGTAATGGTCTAGGTACTATTGACTCAGTAAACTCAATTGATAATTTTGGTGGCGTTGAAATTTTTTTCTCATCTTGTTTCCATCCTGCAATATTCTGTGGAGTTCTAAGCGGATGTTGGGAAAGAGCCTATGGCCGTAACGTAAAGTCTGAATTTAGAGTGGAATTAGATACTAATGTACTCAAATTAATGTCGATGACAGAGATTGCAAGTTCATAAATCTCTGCACACGGCGAATGAAACATTATATCATATCCTAATGACAACTGTATGCCCCCTATGGGGGCCGAGGTGATTAATTGGCTCTTACACACAATCAATATGCTGTCTCTGCAATTGCAGCAACACTAATTTTGGCAGGATTTTATACAATTATTGGTGCGGGATTAGCAACAGTATCTGGTTGGGAAGATGGTTCTGTAGATATAGAGACTCTAGATTCTGAGAACCATCAGGAAGGAATCGATACAGATGGTGATGGATTACCTGACCGAATGGAACAAACTCTCTATGGTACTGATTGGAGACTTTCAGATACAGATAATGATGGTTTAGAGGATGGTTGGGAAATAGATAATGGTCTTGATCCATTAGATAGTGGCGAGGCAGCAGCTCCCGATCCACAAACTACAAACCCTGATGAAAACGACGAAAATACTGAGTTAAATGAAACCTTTCCTAATCCTGACAATGGTCCATTTGGAGACCCTGATAGAGATGGCTTAATCAATGTAGATGAAGCAACTCTTGGTACAAATCCAAATCTTCAAGATTCTGATGGTGATGGTTTAAATGATCGTTGGGAGTCACTTTATACATATACCGTAGAAACACCTCAAGGTCAAATTAAACTTCTTGATCCATTAAATGGTAATTGGGATTGCTATCTACTTACTCCAGACGTAAAAGCTCAAATCAGGGCAGATATAGGTGCCAGTATTTTTGATGAAATGGGGAATCAGTTCGGCCACTCTTGTGATGCATTGTTAGATTTAGAACAACCTGAACCAGATAGTCTAAGGAATTACGTTGAAGAAAGATATGATACGAATCCGTTAGAAGAAGATAGTGATGGTGACTTAATTGCAGATAGATATGAAATTGCTTTTGGAAATATAGATTTATCAGTCCACTGTGGAGTTACTCAGTTTGGTACCTTGACTCTAAAATCCCCATACCATGAGTATATGTCAGGTCCAGGTGATATGACTTGGTTCGAGCAGGATATGGATGGCGATGGGCGTCTTAATGGCCCTGGTGACTGGGATTCAGATGGAGATGGTATGCCAGATGGTTACGAATACTGTTACGCTCTAGATCTAGAATCTAAGAGATTTTTAAATCCTGCAAATGCTACAGATGCATATGGTGATAGAGATGAAGATGGACTTAACAATGTCGAAGAATATGAGGTTGCATATACTTGGGGTCCTGATAATTTCACCAGTCCTTTACTTGCGGATACTGATAATGATGGTATGCCAGATGGTTGGGAGCATTTGAGTGGAATCCATCCTAATGACGATGGTGCAAATGCATTGGAAGATCCTGATTTCGATGGTTATGATTCAGATGGAGATGGTGGCGTTAGGTTCGACGAACTTGTAGGGGTCAGTACGATACACCTTATTTCCGTCGAATTAGGTGAATATGTACCGGTTAACAAAACTATACTCTGGGTTCGAACCGTTCAAAATAGCGTATATGTGAATATACCAGTTAAAACCCAAACAGAAGGCTGGATTTACGAAATAAATGTTGAAGTAGGTGATGAGGTAATGACCAGAACTCAAGATTTAGCAATTGTCGTGGAACAGGACGAAAGGTTCACTAATTTAGACGAGTATAATGCTAGAGACCGAGATGGTGATGGAATCACTGATGGTCGTTCAACAAACCCATTAATCGCAGATACTGATAATGATGGTTTGATTGATGGTATAGAGGTGATTGGTTGGATAATTAGAGTTGTTGACAATGGAGTAAAGGATGTACTTGTTAGAAGTGACCCTGGTGTTTTCGATACAGATAGTGATGGTCTATCAGATGCCGTGGAATATTATGAGACATTTACTAATGCTACCGATAGAGATACAGATAGTGATGGGTTAGAAGATTTTACTGAGGCAATGGATGGCTTTTACTGGAATATCACTGAAAAATACTTCACTAATGCGTCCTCATTTGATACTGATAATGATGGTTTAGCGGATGGTGAAGAGGTTGTAGATGGCCGCGACCAATATATCACTCATGGCAATAATGCAGATAGTGATGGAGATGGATTAGATGATGGTGGAGAAGTATTATTCATCCCACGCCCGTGGCAAGCAGCAACTAATCCTCTGATTAATGATACTGATGAAGATGGGCAGCCAGATGGTTGGGAGATGCAAGTATTTTCAGTTCAACAGAATACTAATAGTCATAGCTTATGGATTAGTAGTACAAATTGGCTTCCTCCAGGTTGTGATAATATGTTTGAGTGTGGACTTGGACCTGGTGGTTGGATTTGGACAAACTATATTCAAGGATTTTCAACTTCAGGCGATAGAGATGGAGATGGAATTATGGATCCAAAATATTTCCTTCATGAGATGAATCTTTCTGGTTTTGTAATTCCAAATGATGGTAGATGGGCCCTTGATCCAGCTTATGGGTCAATGATTGATAATATCTATGACGTTGATAACGATACTCTGATGAATCAACTTGAAGCTCCTGACAGATGGAACACAAATCCAGTTAATGATGATACTGATGGTGATAAGTTACCCGATGGTTGGGAAGTTTTCTACTCTGGTGAATCAATATCTTTAGGGCTTGTAGATAACAATTCTCTGAATGCTTTAGGTGCTCGAGGACCTATGGATCCTTCAATGATTGATTCAGACTTAGACGGTGTGGATGATGGACAAGAGGATTTCGATCATGACGGTCTTAATCGCACTAATCTTCTATACCGATATTGTCCTGGCTGGGATAATTCTCAAAATGCTGAATGCCATATTGACCCTCTGACCTCATACGGTAAACAGTTCTATGATGACCTTGAGAATTATACTAACTATGAAGAAATGCAGAATGGTACAAGTCCTATTTTAAACGATACTGATGGAGATCAGTGGAATGACGGTTCAGAAGTATTCCATCAAGATCAAGATGGTGACGGTATGTGGGCAGGATGGGAATATTTCTTTGGTTTCGATCCATATGACGCTGCAGATGCTAATATCGATTCAGATGGTGATGGTTCATTGAATAAGTGTGAAAATAAATGGAATACTAATCCAAAAGACCCTGTAAGTTTCCCTAGTCAAGGTGAATTATGCAATCAGTTTGAGTGAAAATTAGTATGTCTTGGTGGATTCTTCCTACAACTGCCGATATAGGTATACGTGCTTTTTCATCTTCGCCTGAAAGTGTAATAATGGAGTGTGTTCTTGGTCTTCAATCAATACAGGTGTCAGATAAGTCTCTTGATTCACTTAATCAATTAACACGCTCAACAGGCGTATGGGCGATTTCCTTAAATGACAAAGATCTAGAAAGAGGGCTTGTTAAATTTCTTGAAGAAGTACTATATCGTGGTACAATTGAAAATGAATGGCTAGTCGATCTAATTGTCAAGATCGATGACGAATCTATTTCTGCTCATGTATCATGGGTGAATTCAGAATTAGTTGAAAGAGAAATAGAAATTAAAGCTGTGACACTGCATGAACTTGTGATGCGAATGATTAATCAAAGTGAGATTGTAGCTGGTTTAGAACCGAATATTCCTGCTTTCGAAGGCCCCGGATGGATGGCTCAGGTAGTATTAGACATCTAACTCTACTTCGTCTTCTTCAATATTTTCTCTATTGAAATCTTCTAATATTTCTGCAGTTTCTTCAGCATCATTTGATAAATGATGGACCCAGTATACTCCACCTGCTATCATAATTATCATTATTGATATTAAAATAGGGAGAATAGTCAAACTAGTCTTATCTTCAATTTCTTCCCACATAATAATTTTAGTAGATATTTCGCCTCCTCCAAAAGCATCTGAATTTTCATAGTCAACCAGTTGTGTGGGTGTCAAAATAGTGCATATGAGGCCGAATTCTCCTGGCTCAACATTTCTCCAACCAAAATAAATTTCAACTTCTTCATTAGGGTCGATTTTAACATTCTGATAACCACCTATATCTGCTGCTAAACCAGTTTCTATGGTTTCGGAGTTCGAATCTATTGAAGAATAGGCTGAACAGTCAAAGAAGAAATTCGCAGATTCACTCCCTCTATTAGCTAAAGTCGCAGCGATTTGTAGAGGACTACCTGTGTTTGCAATATCCTCACTTGTATCAATATGAACCCATTCGATAATTGGTTTGTTTGAAGTCATATCAATTTCTTTTTCCCATGTGAGCAGGGTTATCGATGGGCCATAATTACCTATGCCACTACCTTCTACATTCCAAGCAGTTCTATATTCAATAATCTCAATATTCGCATCTTCTTTTGTTACTAGCCCATTAGCCCATCCGATTTCTATGACTCTTTCTTTTCCTCCATTTATGAGTGATATTCCATCATTGCCGCTAAAACCACTCATGTCTAATGCTCCATTAGGACTATTGCCAATAATTCTGTAAGAAACACCTACTGAATCAAAAATCAATGATTGGTCAGTGATTATTCTTTCCCATCTATCGATTAAGAAACCCTTGATAGATACATCTTCACCATCTTCAGAGATTCCCCAGTTAATTATTGAGTACGGTTGTGCTTGTATATAGTGATCATCTTGACTACCTGAAATTTCAGTACTTTCGATGGTTATTGACGATTGATCACTTGTTAATTTGATTGGGAAACTGTCCCTTATTATTCCATTTATGATTATTATTTCTCCACTGGAATATATATCTAAACCTTTAATCATAGAGTCACCTGAAATATCGATTATGCCAGCAGATTCTATTGTGACTCCATTTTCACCATGTAGTAACATGTTTTGATGAGGCAATTCATTTGCTAGATATTCACTTATTATATCCCCTGTTATACTTTCTAAAACAATTGAGCTGATTATCGGAAAGTGGCCATATCCTGTGAAACCAAGCTGAGTATCATCTTCGCCTTCTGGTATCTCTATTGAGAATACCTCGCCACTCATTTCTATAGGATTCATACCACCAACATATACATGACTCCCGTTTAATAGTGCACCTTCTTCAGCATTAATTAAAATTCTCATTTCGTCTGAATATCCTGAAGTAGGAACTACAATCATAGATCTATTATTTTCATCACTTAAACCCATAGTTTTCAGAGATGTTGCTCTTTTATCAGAGATAATTTCTGCTTGATCTATCAGATTTAATTTACCTCCCTCATCTATAATAATTAACGATTCAGTTGTAAACGTAATCGAATTACTTATCGTAAGTTCGCCATTGCCTGTTATGTGTATATCCTTACTAATTTCTTGTTCATTTGTCCACTCTATAATTTCATCAATTACAAGAGTGTTTCCATGATTGTCAGCAGAAATAGGATTAACTGTAAACATTAGTATTGACAAGAGTATAATTAAGGTTTGAGTCAATGCTCTGGTACAAGACATATACTTGCGAGATAGTAATAGCCAATGAATTATTGGGCTCCTTAGGTTGTTATGATGCATGGTTTCATGTATAGGTATCTCTTGGACTAACTATGTCTATTCCTCTTGAAGAACCATTCGCTTCTACCGATATAAGTTCGTTTTTTGTGAACGTATTATGTGTATTATTGATGTATGGCTCTGCTTACCTAGCGAATACTGGTGCAATGCTATTTGGCAAATGGATTCCTGAAAAAATAGGGATTCCAGTTGTAGTGATTGATAGAGGGCGGAATCACTCTGATGGTCACAGGTTATTGGGAGATGGTAAATCTTGGAATGGATTAATTGGAGGGGGGTTAGTCAGTGGTCTTCTTTTCATGATTGCTCATAAATTATGGAATTCTAATGGTGCTAATGCACCGCTCGTAGATCCACTGCTTTATGCTAATTCAAATGATTGGTTTTGGTTAATTGAGAGTGATAATAGTGGTTTTATAGCTGCCTTTACAATGGGATTTGTCTTAGGATTCGCTTGTATGATTGGGGATATGGTTGGTTCTTTCATAAAACGTAGACGAGGGTTAAAGAGAGAAGGTGACGAAAGTTCAGAAGCCCCTTTACTAGATACTATTCCATTTGCTATTGCTATTTTCATCACTTCTTTTATATTATTTAATGGGCAAATAATCACTCATCCTAATCTTATTGAAGAGATATTATTTCTATTATTGGTGACACCAATCATCCATCGTTTATTCAATATAATTGGGTATAAACTTGGACTGAAAGATGTTCCATATTAGTTGAAAACCCAAAACCTGCATTAGAATTTATTAATTCCTTGATTGCATCGGACTAGTACATGGTCGGCATCAATGTCTTGGTTGTTGGGGGCGGAGGAAGAGAACATGCTCTTACTCTGAGCCTTGCAAAATGTAATTCTGTAAATCAGATTCATACATCACCTGGTAACGCTGGTACAGCGATGTTAGGTACCAATCATGAAGTTCCTATAAGTGATATTAATGGGATGATTAATCTAGCCAAAAAATTAGATATTGACTTAGTAGTTGTAGGTCCTGAAGGACCTCTAGTTGCGGGTATATCTGATAAATTAAATCAACAAGGAATTGCTTGTTTTGGTCCTGATTCAATTGGTGCTAAATTGGAAGGATCTAAACTTTATGCTAAAGAACTCATGAAATCTCTGAATATACCTACAGCGGGGTTAATAATCATCGAAAATATAGATAGAATAAATGATGCATTAGATACATTTCCTCCTCCTTGGGTAGTTAAAAGGGACGTTTTAGCTGGGGGTAAAGGAGTAATTGTTACCGGAATACGCAAAGAAGCATTTGAAGCTCTTAGAGAAGGCATTGAATTGGATAATTTTGTTCTTCTCGAAGAATTTTTATCAGGCGAGGAGGCATCAGTGTTGGTCGTAATGGATGAATCGGGATATATCTGTCTTCCAGCCAGTCAAGATCACAAGCGTTTATCTGATGGCGATATAGGACCAAATACTGGAGGGATGGGTGCTTATGCTCCCGCTCCAGTATACACGCCAGCAGTACAACAAAGGGCAATATCTGAGATAATTGAGCCAATGCACCATTTCCTCAGGAATCAAGATGTCCCTTACCGTGGATGCCTATATGTTGGATTAATGATTGATAAAGACGGTGCGCCCTATGTAGTCGAATATAATGTCCGTTTTGGTGATCCTGAAACACAAGTGACATTGCCTTTGATCTCAAGTGACCTCGGTGAATTACTACTATCCTGTGCTGAAGGGAGAATCTCTAAATACAATTTCACGACATATCCTTACTCGTCTGCTACGGTAGTTCTTGCGTCAGAAGGTTATCCGGGGACATCAATAACAGGAAGAGAAATTATTGGTGCTGAAAATAATATTGAAGAAGGAGAAATTTATGCATTCGTCCATCATGCTGGTACTTTGATTTCATCTTCTGGGCAACTCGTTTCAAATGGGGGTAGAGTGCTCTCAGTGACCGGAATAGCGCCGGAATTAAGAACTGCTGTAGAAGCAGCATATGAAGTGATGGGAAGTATAAAATTATCCGGTTCTTACTATCGTTCAGATATCGCTCATAGAGGACTTTGAGACGGATATTTTAGGTTAATTTTATTCACTCTCAAAATAGTTAACCCACTAACGGTTATAACATCTCCAATTTTCGCGCCAACCTGAGCCTACAGGCTCGACAATATGGTGATGAATAATGAACGATGATAATGATGCGACTGTTGGTGTATTTTCTAATGAGGATTTACTCCCAGTTCCTGCGGTGCTAGCAACTTTGATGGTGCTCTTCTTTGGAACTAACTATGTCGCGAATGCTGGAATAGAGAACGACGGATATGTAGACCTCTTGATCCTGCCAGTTATCGCTGCTTTTGCTGCGTTTCTTGGTAGGATTTTGAAAACATATGGTGAGTCTATATCTAATTCTAATGTTCGAAATTCATTGGTTTCAATTTTCATCATAGTATTTTCAGTTTTAGCAATTGAATTCATTAGTCTTGTTGAACCCGTCCATGGTTTAACTTTCGCATTTATGACTGTAGCATCTCTACTTTTGGCATCACAAAATAGAAATGAAGAATCATCAATCTTACTTTCAGTCATTATCGGATTCCATTTTGCAATTTCCTTCGCAACAATGTATGCTTTGGACGACACCTCTTGGGGAGGTAATCCGGATGAATTAATCGACGCCGTAAGAAGCTCTATTGGCTCGATTTTCTTTGCATCATGGGCTGCTTCAATATCTCTTGGTATTCTTGTGACATTAGCAATGAGGGGTAGAATAGCTATTCCTGGTACTGGACCTTGGTTTAGAGATATACCTTCAATTATGCCGAAAGCAGGATTGATTACTGCTGGTTTAGTATTCCTTGTTAACCTAATCCCATTAATTTGGCTTGGTTCTCTCGATAATATTGAATCTTACAATAATCATCACTATCTAGGTTCTGTTTGGGCTATGTTCGCAACAATTATTATTCTATTTGTATCATTTTGTAATTCTGAGAGGTGGCATGTACTAGGAATTGTAGTTGGATTAAACTGGACAATTTATACCATAGCTCATTTGCAAGAGATTGGTAATGAATTACCTTTAGCAGTACTTAACGAAAATGATAATGTTGGTGTCTTTACATGGTTTTTATTGGTATTCTGGCTAAACGTTGGTGCTATGATGGTCGCGGGCCGTGGAGCTCTTGGCGATATATCTCCTCGCAGAGAACATTCTGATTTCCGTAAATGGTGGAATCAACATTCATATGGCATAATGGTCGGTTTTGCACTTTTTATTGCTCTAGCCGTTCGAACAGGATGGAATGTGCTGCCCGCTATGAATGCTGCTGGAACCGGTCTTTGGGATATGTCCGGGGGTTCAGACCCTTGGTACATGAAGAGAGTGGTCGATTATGTAGTGGCTGAAAGAAGTCATCTAATCATTGACGCTGACAGAGCTTATCCTATGATTGCAATAAATCCACGTCCTCCTCTTTTCTCTTGGTCACTTGCACTTGGAGGAATCCTTCTTTCATGGTTATCAGGTATGGCTATGGAAGAATCAGTTTGGTGGAGCGTTTCATCTTTACCAGCAATTTTTGGTGCATTGATTGTTCTTCCTATTGCTGGCCTTGCTAGAAAATTACACAGTAATATGGCAGGTGTAGTTGCTGCTTGGCTAATTGCTCTCATGCCTGGTCATATCAGCCATTCCACCTTTGGTCTCGCAGATCACGATGCTTTTGCCATGCTATTCTTAGCAATTGCATTTTATTACTGGGTTAAGGCAATGGATGAAATTACTAATCAGAGATTATTTACTACTCCAAGTTTGAATCCACTTTACATCCTTGCAGGAATAAGGGAAATGTGGCTCCAAAATAGTAAAGTTATGGCTAATGCTACCTTATCGGGTGTATCATTTGCTATTGTTGCTCTTGGTTGGAAAGGTTTCGTTTACGGGCCTGGAATATTATTTATTGCGTTCGCATTCCAAATTTTCTTCAATATGTTCAGGCGTAGAGATAGTTTGCCTATTACTGCAGCATCTCTACAAATGATGTTCACTGCATTTGTAATTCCACTGCCATTCTATTCCTGGCCTGGACTTGATTTATTATTCGCCGCTAGTGGTTTCCAACCAATGTTCTATATCATTGGTTTCACATTTGCGTTGGGATGGATCGCATCATCATATCGTGATAGGCCTTGGCTACTTGTACTTGGAAGTACTGTAGTATTAATGGGAGGTATTCTCGCCATACTTTATTTACTTCAAGAATTAAACTACTACGAGGGCTGGGATATTCTTTTCACAGGTGGGTTCTATTTCTCTAAGAATAAAATATTCGGTACTATCGGTGAAGCACAGGCACCTAGTAGAGGCGTTCTTTTCGCTTCATATGGTCCTATAGTTTCTTTGATAGCAATCATTGTTGCTGTAATGTTATTATGGCGTGGTGCACGTAAAGAGAAACAAAGCCATATTCTTCTTGGATTATGGGTTCTTATCGCAATATACATGGCTTGGTCAGCAGGTCGTTTCATATTCAATGCTACACCTGCAATTTCAGTAGTAGGTGGAATCGGTATTGCCATGATGTGGAATTATGCTAATTTCTCTGGATTTACTAAAGAGTGGAGAAAATCAGGAATTGGAACTCCAAGGTCTCGTTTCTGGGCTAACTGGTCCGCTTCAAAGAGACATCCGGGAATTCCTGCAGTTATTCTAGTTCTAATGCTAGTTTGTTCACAGCATATGACCTATGGTATTGACTCAGGTATACCGAGAGGCGAACAATCTGCTTCTGATATCGATCAAACTATTCATGATATTACTCCAGACGTGTTTAGGCAAGAAATACTTGGTTTGTCTCTGCTAAATAGTGAGAATTATGATGCAAATGGTGATTTATGGTATATGGGTACCTTTGGTCCTGGTTTCAATTCAGGTTCATGGAATATGGCTTATGAGTGGCTTTCAGAACAGGATACTGATGTTAGCTTCTCCGAACGTCCTGCCTTTGTATCATGGTGGGATTATGGTTTCCAAGCTCTTACTCAAGGTGAGCACCCAACAGTTGCAGACAATTTCCAGTCTGGAATTCCAAATAGTGGTGCAATGTTGTTATCATCAAGTCAAGAAGATACACTTTCTTTATTCATCACTACATTAGCTCAGGGCGATAGAAGATCTACTGATTCATCTGGCTTTACACCTGCTTTCGAAGATTTACTTCTCGGCAGTCACATGACTCAAGAACAATATGATGAATTTGATACTATTATGCGCCTTGAAAAAGGAGATTCTGATATCGTATTGAGCCATTCATTGTCTGTAGTAGCCATTGATGGTAAGTATGAATTATTAACTGGTTACAAACTTAATGAAAACGGTATACCAAGTGATAATCAAGGATGGTTTATTCTCGATGATGGTGATGAATCAGGTAGCTATGATGATGAAGAATCAGGGATATCAGCATTTAGGAATGTAACAAACTCTTTTTCTGAACTAGATCGAGACGATACCGGTGAATTAGTTGTTCAATATTATGATATTGCTGGATATAGATATACTCCTGATTTAGTTAAAGATTACGATGATATTTCCACAGGTTTACATCGTGTTAATGCAAAACTTGCACTAAGTCGTGCACTACTCTTACAAATATTTGATTCAAACGGTATGAATTCGTTATACAATGATATTTCTACTACTTTAGTATATGATGTTCAGAATTATGAAGGTTCATTGGGAGAAACTATCTCAAGGAATAATGAGATCAGATATTTCGCAGTAGATAATCGACTTTATCCTCTTGGAGGAAATTACTATGAAGATTATAGTTATCATCAAGGACAGACTACGGGTATTTTCCATGCACCTACTTCATTATCTGGATTAGATACTGAAACATATATCACTTCTGTATATCAAACTCAGAGAGGCGATGGACCGATAATTCCACGCACAGCTGCTGAATATGAAGCAGAGTATCTTAACGATGTAATCCGTCAACAATCGGGTGCTTTAACTGATGCTAATGAGATGATTAGAATGGTGGATATTGATTATCAGCATCAACCTGAATTCTTTGACACTATGGTTGCACGAATTTATGTTGGATATGGAACTTCGACACTAGGTCTTCCCGGTGATGCAGAACAACCTGCGCCACATTTCTATACCTCGGGTGCTCCTGGTTCATATTTAGAGAATGCATATCCTCTTCCTGGTGCAATGATGAATCATATGGTTCTGTCTAACTGGTACGAACCAGACTGTGAGACTGACGATAATGGAACTCAATTAGATTTAGATTGTTCTAACCTTGGTATTGGAAGTGCTAATACTCAAGTTAAGGTAATGAAATACTATAGCGGAGCTACTATTGAAGGCACTGTTGAGTTAGATGGTTTAGGTCCGGTTCCAAATGCAAGGATTTTAATTGAACGTGATGCCTTTAGTGGAGATGAGGTTGAACAAGATGGCCATGTTACAGATCGAGATTCGAGAACCTACTGGATTCCTATTGGTACGACTGATGCTGATGAAAATGGAGATTATAGTTTCATTGCCCCTGCGGGTAAAATCCGAGTTTCAGCATTCTATGGGGAGTCTAATTTAGATTCTGCACGTACTCTAATCATGACCTCTAATGTAGGTCAATCACTTGGAGATCTTTTCGAAAGTAATTCACCCGGTGTTAGAAGCCTAAATCCAATTACTGGAATTCTAGGTAACGTTTCCGGTTCTACTTGGTTATCTGAAACTATTGTTAATATTTCAGGAACTGATGGGCATAGTAATGGAGAATCTGTTATATCTGCACCAATTATTGTCGAGCCAGCATCATCTACTGGTAGATTAGTTTGGGTTGGGTCAGAAATGTTCTCTGGCGATTCTTTAGATAATGCTACTGTTGAGTTATCGCCTTCATGGGATTTAATTAATGTAGATCCATACCTATTATCTACATCTGATGGTTCTATAGAAGGAGATAATCTAAGATTTGTTGGTACTGGAGAAGTAACATTTACCGGTCAAGGTAGTGTCATTACCTCATCAACAGCAAAAATTTCTGATTTCACCGGCAATTATACACAAACAGTATTCAATAACCATAGTTTAAATGGCGATGGCGAGTTTGCTGGTAAAGGTGTTATTGATGGTATAATAACTGATGAGATTCAGGAACTGATGGATTGTGGAGTCAACGAAACAATGCCTGAAAATTCTAGTTTGTGTATTCAATCAGATGGTAAATACCTCTTAGATGGTATAGTTAATGCAACTGGTCGCTTTACAGCCAATGGTGTTGCATCCTTCACTCAAAAGCTTGTCCAAGCAACTCTAATCGGTTCAGGTGTATTTTCTCCTAATACATCTGATTCTACATTGAGCAGTTACGGTACTATAAATGGTACTGGTACATTTACTGGTATGGGAATATTTAGTGGTTCAATGGTTCAACCAGGCACATTCCACGTAGTAGATGCAATACCGGGTGATTATGACGTTGTGGTTATTTTTAGTGATGGGACACGGGTTGAAATCAATGATGGGTATACTATACCTCAACAACCTATTAATTCAATTACTGAAATAGATATTAATGGTGGTTCAATAATTGGTGATTTAGTTGATCAATCTGGAGCTCCTTTGATGGCATCAATTATTCTGCGAACTAACGATTCTGTTAGTTCTGATGCTGTTGATGATTGTAATGTTGTGATATATGCTCCTTGTCTGATTTCCCCTGAATTATCATGGGACGAGGATAAATTAATTGGTTCTAAATTAGATTATGGCCCAATTATGCCAGGTGATTATATTATAGAAATTGATATGGATGGAGACGGTTTCTCTGAAGTATACAGAGAGCATATATTTGATGCTAATATTGACTCTTCATTCATATTCCCCTCCCCTATTCCTTTGACGACTGATTTGACCTTTTCATTGGTAAGAGATGAAAATGGAAGCAACACATTTGTAAATGATTTGAATCTGATACTGAATCTAAAGAATGGTTCTGGTTCAGCAGTTAATGCCGAATTCAATTCAACGACCAATGATTACTATGCAGAACTAGTACCTGGTGTTTGGATATTGAATTATACACTTTCTGACACTGAGCAATTATGGGAAGAAATTGAAGTAGGACTGGATGACTTCTCAACAATATACGAATTTCATACTAGTCAAGTTGTAACTGGTACATTATATTACAATGAAAACTCAACAGATCTTTCAATTGATGAAAGTAAGGTGCTGGATGGAGTAGATATTGCTTTCTATTGGGATGGTTTCAGTACTACTGTTACAACCTCATCTGATGGAGGATTTTCTTTAGTTCTCCCAGAAGGATCTATAGTTGATGCAATTGCTCAATTAGGAGTTGATTTAAAATTAGTTAATGGTACTCAATTTACCGTAGATGTGTCTATGGATGAGGTGACTATGGTTGCTCGTCCAGGTCAATCAATCACCGGTGCAATCAGCATTAATAGAGCTGATAATTTATACAATGCAGATATTGGTGGTTGGGAATCTGTAACTGTAATTGCTGAGAATCTTGATTACGATGTCAAATGGCGTGCTCAGGCTAATGATGGTGGCTTCTTTGAGATGGTCCTTCCAAAGGGCAACTGGGAATTCTCGGTTGATTCTGATGAATTTGAATCTGGTACTAATGTGACTAATGTGGATAACTTTAACAATACTATTGAAGTTATAATCTACCCTGATGATTCATTGTTATTGGTTGATTTCTTCTTAGACCATTCAGGGGACAATAATCTTTCTAATGGAACTCCAGTAAGTTATGATTTCAGTTTAATCTCAATGATTAATGGTTTAGATTACCAAATAAATGTTAGCGATTCTGAATGGAACGGTACAGGATCTGCTGAGATTTCAGTAGAGCCAGGTATTTATCGAATATCGGTTGATATTTCAGATGCGAATTCAGGTGAATTATTCGGTACAAGAATCCTTACTGGTGATGTCAATTTCCAAGTAGGAATGGAATCTTCAACGATTTCTCGCGCAATAGGTTTTGATCCAGAATGGCGATTAAGTATGTCATTCACAAATGAAAGTGGAGGAGTCCTATCTGAGCAATTAGTTAGACTAACTAATGTCGAAAATGGATGGGTACTTTCACGAACAACTGATATTAATGGTAGCATAATTGGTTTTATCTCTCAAGGAGATTGGATAGTGACTACCGATACAATAGCCAATGGGATTCATGAAGGTCTAAGGGAATTAATTTCAGTATCTTCTGAGAATTCTGCAACGAATTTAACTATGTCAACCAGTGAACTTGCAGATGTTTCATTCACACTGTCTGAAGACGGAAGTAATGATGTTCTATCAGGAATAAGTTTGTTACTTGAGTCTGCAGAGGGTTTAGGGTCATTCAGTATTGAAGCTACTGGCTCTAGTGGATTAACAGATGTTAATTTAGTAACCGGAGAATGGATTGTTTCTCTTAATTACACTGAAGATGGTAAGAGGTGGCTGATTGATGATTATCCAATCTCTATCGATATAAGTGATAATAATCATTACAATTTGACTGCAAATCTATATGTTGCACTAACAGGCACTGTGTATTGGGATCTGAATGACAACAATGCATCTAACGTAGGTGAAGGGATTTCAGATGTTACTATGCTATTCTCAAATGATACTTTGTCAAATAACACTCTTGAATCAGGAGATAATGGTGATTGGGAGTTATTTGTTCCTGCAAATACCGTTTGGCAGATTAATACATCTTATGATGGATTTGAGAGTATACAACAAAGTGTATCTGTTTCGGATACATCTAATGACGTACTTCTTGAACTAACTGCGGGTCTAGTAGATGTTTCAGGTAATATTTCTTACGACCTCGGAATAACAAGTATTCCAGCAGATGAGATAATTCTTACAATAATACCTACTCAAGGCCTTGTCCGTAATGCTGTTACTCCAGTATTATCGTATAGTGATAATGTTTGGTCTGGTAACTGGTCCGCTCAATTAGAACCAGGTCTTTGGATTGTCAGTGCTAGTGTACCTACTCAAGATTTAGTTATCATGGGTCTATTAAATGTAGATGTTATTGATGGTGGTAATCTAGATATGGAATTAACACGGGGAGGTCTCCTTGATGTAAATACTGAATGGTTAGACTACGATGGTGTATCTCATAATCTCGGAGAGATTGTTGATGCCAATATAGTCATTGATATCGGCTATGGGATTAAGTGGATACAGGATGTTGAAGCAGACGGTACCTTGAATTTACTTCTACCTAATGGAAATGTCGAATTTTCAAGTGATTTTGAAGTTGAACAAAGAGGAATTGTTATGGAATACATGGCAGGTAGAGGAGTAGATGTATATTCTGGTCAAGAATCTCCAGTATTATCTCTATTATACAACAGAGTCTCAAATCATGACATTACTATTCAGACTCTAAACCTTACATCAGGTCATGAGAGTTATATTGGTTCTATTGATGATGTAAATCTTGTAGTTAATTCTACTGATGGTTTTGAGCCTGTTGAGTTCACTCTTGAAGTAAATTATCTTGGTCATGAATCATACGATGTTTATGCTGTAGGGGGTCTTGTTTCAGGTACTGATAGTGCTGAATGGAGCTTACAATTCGATAATGGTTCAGGGGAATGGAATACTTCCACTCAGTTTGAAGTCGGTCTCGATAATAGTCAAATGTTTAATGATTTGAATATTCGAGTAGTTGCTCCTAACCAATCTGTTGCTCATGCATTTGAAGATGGTCATAAAATTACAATTAGTATTTCTACGCAAGATGGTTATCTAGAAACTCATGAATTAATAGTTAGGATACCTCAATTACATGGATTTGAATTATCCACTCCTATGGATGACATATATGGTGTATATCCTGGTGAGTTATTGATAATACCAATTGAATTTACTAATTCAGGAAATGGTGATGAGAAGTATGAATTTGAATTTGATGATTCAGAATTACCAGATGGTTGGAGTAGGACTGGTCCTACATCTCACACATTAGGTGGATTTGTTAGTACTATTCACAGCGTAACAGTTGTTGCTCCTGAAGATGCATCATCTAGTGATCAATTCTCGATATATGTTTCAGTTACTGATAAGGTAGGTAATTCATATGAGACGATTGTAATTAATGTAATAAGTTCTGAACCGAGTCTTACGATTGAGAATGTTCAAGCATTAGGAGGCGGAGAACCTCAAGCAGGTGGTCAGATAACTTATATTACAACAATATCTAATTCTGGTTTAGTTGATGCAAAGCAAGTTCAACTGAATGCAACTCTTTGTAATGACGTAAGTTGTGAAAACCCAACATCCGTTAGTGCTGTTACTATAATGGATATAAGCGCAGAATCAGAAATGCAGTTTAGTTTCTTGTTTGATTTGTCTGATATCACAGTGGGACCTTATTATTTAGTTCTCGAAATTAATGCTAGTGTATTCGGTGAAGAAAATATTAATGATGGCTCTTGGAATGAAGTTGATGGTGTACTAATTGGTACAATGAATGTAGACGTTCGCTCTCCGGCAGTTACTGATGATGAGGGCACTGATATTATTGCTCCAATTCTAATAATAATTCTAGTTGGAATAATTGCATACTTGACTAAAGGGCGTTCAAGACGTCCTGGTGCTCCATTCTAATTTTATTAGATTTAGAAACTTTTAGAACAGGGATTCTTAAGTGTAATCTCTATCCTAAGACTATAGGAAGGTGAACACTTGAGATCTCTCGAAAACTTGGACTTATTACCTGAGCCAGATGATCATAGAATTTTGACCGCTATTGATTCTTCTGCGCCTGGTTACCCCGGGGCCGATTATGGACTTACTGATCAAGAAGCTCATGAATTAAGGTGGCCAATTGGCCCTATGAAGGAGTACCTTTGGCCTAATGGTGCGATACTTTTTTCATTCGCTACAATTTTATTAATTGCAAGTTGGCCATGGGTAAATGCATACTTAATACCTATTTTACCAGATTCTGAATGGGCATATGATGAAACTGGAATTAGGCAAATTCAATCAGAGGGGTTTTTCGGAGAAGGAGTACATGTTTGCATTGTAGATACAGGTATTGACATGAGTCATCCTGATTTTGCTCATCAAGAATTATTAGGTTTTAGAGATTTTGTCGAGGGTAATCATGACTCCATAAGAGATGTTGGAGATAATTCACATGGGACACTAATGGCTGGTTTATTAATTTCTAATGGTACATTCACGGGTTCTGCACCATTGGTTGACCTTTCTGTTGCTTTAGCACTTGATAATGAAGGGACCTCTGGATCAGGTGATCGTGTTGCTCAAGCAATTAGATGGTGTAGGATTACTCAAAGAGTAGATATAATCTCATTAAGCCTCGGAGGTGAACCTTCCGAATTCTCATCAAATTCTCAAACTAATATCGCCGTTGAAGAGGCACTCAAAGCTGGAATATTTGTTGTAGCAGCTGCTGGGAATACCGGGCTTAATTCAGATGTTGATGATGTATCCCAACCATCTAGTATTGCCGGTGTGATTTCAGTTGGTGCTTCAAACTCTAAAGGTAATGTTTGGGGAAGTAGTGCTTATGGCTCAATCAATGACACTTTTTCAGATGAAGTTAGGAAATATCCTAATCAAAAACCAGAAGTTATCGCACCAGGTGTGAATATATTTTCTACCGCTTCGAGTAGTCTATCGTCACCTTATGCATATTCTTCTGGCACCAGTGACTCTACCGTATTCGTCACAGGTGCATTGGCTCTTATAATTCAGCAATTTGGAGATGCCATTACTGGCTCTGATGGTGTCATTGATGAAGAAGAAATGAATCTAGTGAAACAATCATTGGCTACCTCCTGTAATCGAAATAATTTTGGAAGTAATGCGCACAATTCTCATTCTGGTTATGGTAGTCTGGATGTAGTAAAATGGTCCGAAGAAGTGTCCTTTTCGTTCAATATTGCATAGAATGATGTAATTTAATCAGATATTAGTTATGCACGGGCTCCCAAATTGGTTAAATCCATATTCTAATACGGTAAAACATGTCAAAGCGTCGTGCAAGAAGTTCGTTCCTCGTTTTTCTAATGTTATCTAGCGTCCTTATTGCTTTAGTAGGGCCCGCAACTCCTGTAATGGCTAACAATGAAACAACCTCTGGAACTATAACAACATCAGAAACTTGGTCTGGTACTCATCAGTTGACGGGCGACGTAACTATTGCTTCTGGTGCTAAATTAATTATTAATCCTGGAACCACTGTTATTTTCCCAAATGGGACTTATCTAGATGTTAGAGGAAATATTTGTGCGGGTGTAGCATCATGTGGTGCATCAGGTGATGCTAGTATAGCCAATAAAATCATTCTCAGATGGACTGACCCTTCAAACTCTAGTGCGATTGGCGAATGTAAAGGGATGATGCAAGGAACTCAGGAAGTTCAGATTGAAGATGCTTCATGTTTTGAGGGGATGCTAATCCGTAGTTCTATCGATTTGTCTGAAACTGGATTTAGGCACATTACAATTGATGATGCCTGGGGGATCCCTTACTATATTGACTCTATCAGTAGATGGCGATATGGTGCCATGGTTATCGATGGGGCATCACCCACATTAACTCAAATGCGTTTCTCAAACATCAATACAAGCAGTGTATTGACTACAAATCTTGCTCAACCTACATTTGAGGGTGGCACATATGTCGCAGGAAATGATGGTAAGAGTGGAGTTGGTGGTTCTGCTGTTCAGATCTATGGTTCTGGGACTCAAATTTCACCACTTGTTATGAATTCACCATTTTTTATTGGTACAGATAATGGTTGTGGTAATAATGATGGAGGACGTCCAACTCTTTGGGCTGAAGGTACCTTTATCGAAATTAATGATGCTACTGTTAACACCGGTGATTATGGTTTTTCTTTAACACGTTCATCAGGCCTTATTACTAATTCAGATATCAATGTTAACTGCAACGGCATTGATATCAATGGAATTAAAGCAGTTCAAGGTGTAGAATTTACTATTGAGATTGGAAATAATGAAATTACAACTGACACAGGTTCCGGAATAACCGCTTATGATGGCGCAAATGTTGAATTACATAATAACGAAATTTCAGGAGTTGGTGAACGTTCAGGTATCACAGTACAATCAAGTAAGGCCTATATTCATCATAATGATATCGGCCCTATAGGTGGATGGAATGGTTTTTGGTTAACCGGAACTTTTGATGTAATAGCAGAATATAACACTATTTCAGACACAGCGAAAACTCCAGTACAAGTCGGTGAATTAAGCAGTTCAGGGCCAGCACCATCTGCTTCAAGACTTCATTTCTCGAATAATACGGTGAGTGTTAATGCTCCAGGTACTTGTTCAAGTTTCACCTATTGGGGTGGTGAATATACTTGCCCCGCAGTTAGCCTATTCCGTTCAGGAGTTACACTTTACGATAATGAATTCAGTATGGGCGGCGACGCCGATGGGATTAGGGCAATAGGAGGACTTCTAGATGTTCAAAGAAATTTGTTTAACACGCCCGGTACTGGTGCAGTAATTCGTAATTATGATAGTGGTTTTGCTAATACTCAACAATATGGGTCATTGGGCTTCTTTTCACTTAATACCTGGAACGGCGTTGAAACTGCCTATAATGTGTCAAAATCATCTGTAACAGTTCAATCTGAATTTATCCCTAGTGCACCTCCAGGAAATTTCCCAGTAATTCTTGAATGGCCTGATCAAGAAGCATGGCCTGCAAATGGTTTCCAAGGTGCAATCATACCTACTCAAGTTTCAGAATGTGCAAGTTGCACTAATTTGACACCCATTAATTTCCCATTAGCAATTAGTATGGACAATAACTCTACTGTATTTACATTTGCTAATCTATCTAATGTTGATACTTCAAAGATTTTTATTAAAGCTCAACCAACTCAATATGCAGTTCAGGTACGTAGAGCGGAAATGGTAAGATTCCAAACATTAGTTGATGGAGTAAGAGTTGAAAATACAAATGTGCTTATTGAAGATGCCCTCGGTAATGATATATATTCATTGTATACTGATCAAGACGGCTACACACCATGGTTCGCCTTAGCATCTGATTCACATCTTGACTTCAGAGGATTAGCTGGAGGGGATAATCCGGATGGTTTTGCAGACGACGAATATGAGGACTCCTGTTCCGACGGTATCGATAATGACGGCGATTTAACCATTGATGATGACGATTTAGATTGTGATTATACTACTGGTACCCGCGAGTTATCTCGTTATTATTACACAGCATATCGTTTTGGATTTGGCTATGCACGTAGCGATTTCGTAATACAAGATGTGACCTATCAGGATACTATTAATCTCTTTAATTCTGGGCCTTCTGTCTCAGTTATCCAAGAAACTGGTCATTCATTCAGAAAAGTAGTAAATTTCACAGGTTCTGCGCATGATGGGCAATTAGCAAGTTTTTATGCGACAGATTCTCTTGCTCAATGGGATCAAAAAGGATACATTCATTCAATTGAGGTACGTGATCCGTTCACAAGTGAATGGACATCAGCTGGACTTGGAGTAGACAATAGTGGAGCAGAACCTGGTTCTGTAACTCGATTCAATCATCCATTCAATTCTTGGTACTATTCATTTGATATGTCTGATTATCAAGAAACAGATTATACTTTTGAATTTAGATCTTTTGATGGTATAGAATACAGCCCAATTATTTCGAGAACAATTAAGCTTAATGCAGCACCTCCTGTGATTTCGGTATCATCTCCTAGTGATGGGTCTACTTGGTCCGACGGTTCAGTAACTTTCGAAGGAACAGCATATGATCAATATGGCTGTCCTATTGATTGCAGTAAGGATATAGGTGAAGTTTACTTCTACATAAGTGGACCTAATTTCGAAGGTACAACGCCTACATCTGGTGGTGCGGATTGGTCATGGACATGGGATTTCAGTGGACAGCCTCGAACGACTGCTGAATATACATTTACAATATGGGCATCTGATTCAGACTTTTGCTTGAGTGTGATTGATGAATGTGATGCAGTTACAATGACTCTAACTATTGACAACTCTAATTCCATACCTTTCATTAGTTTATTATCTCCTCAAGATGGTCAAAGACTTTCAGTTTCAGATACAATAATTGATGGGGTTGCAAGAGATAATGATGGTTCTGTATCGAGAGTGGATATAACTGTAAGAGATATTTACAATGGTGGAATAATTGTCCATCAGCAGTCTGTAACTGACTTTGAAGATAATGGTGCTTGGTCAACTGATTGGGACCCTACTATCCTTCAACATGACTTTGAGTATGCTATAGACATAAGGTCATATGATGGTTATGATTTTAGTGTGATGAGTACAATCACTATAATTGCTGACAATCCTTCAGATGCAGGTAACAATCAGCCTAGTTTTAATTCAGAGGGATGGTTGCAAGAAATAGTTCTATTCTGTGAAATTACGTCTCAGTCTCAAGATAGGTGCACCAAGGGTGAAATTGATTTGAATCTATTTTTCTCGGATTTAGACATAGGACAAGATTTAATTTTGTCTGTTTATGATGATCCTAGTGTTGATTCTACATCTGATGATTATTTCGCATTAGTAATTAATGTGGGACAAGATGGTATCGCTGTTTATGACCCTATATCAATGTTCTTTTATGATGATAATATGTCTTCATGGACACTTGATAATGTTATATTTATGGCAACTGATCCTTTCGGTTCAAAAGAAATTTCTATTCCAGTTAATTTCAGAGTAGTTGGTGTAACTTTCCAAATTGATAATCCTGAAGTTACAGTTATTCAAGATGGTGAAAGTATCTTTTTCTCAGGTATTGGTCTTCCTGGAAAAACGGTGACAGCACTAATTAATCAAGTCCCAGCTAATAGTACAATAGTTAATCCTGATTCTACTTGGACTGTCGGTATTTCATCATCTAGATTCAGTGATGGAACGGTAACTCCTGTATTTAGGTATGTAGGCGCAGATTATTCAAGTGGAGTTGAAATTTCTGTTGGTGAGCCTGATGATGGTTTATCTCATGCTATGCTTGCATTTATTTCATTTGTAATTCTTGGTCTTTTATCGGGAGTATTTGTTTACTTCTTTGTCGAAATAGATAATGATGATGATGATGATGATGAAAGTGATATTCAATCCTCTGAAAATACTGAATCTTCAGAAGGATGGATTTGGGATGAAAGTTCTAATGACTGGATAGAAGATCCCGATTATGAATCTTGATGATTCAATTGGGAAACTTAGCCAGCGAAACTTCATGAGGTATTACAGATTGCTGTGTCTATGAGCAGTATGCCAGTAACCCCAAGGCCTGGTGTCCAAGAGAGGATTCTATTACATCTCAGAGATTACGTCGAGCATTCAGGGAGAGTGGAAGTACCATTTGCTCTTTCCCAAATGGGAATAGCCAATGCAGTAGCAATAGCACGATCAAATGTCCCTAGGGCTATATCTGGTATGAGAGAACAGGGGCTTCTTGTTGAGAAACAGGCTCACGTCACTGGTGTCTCACGTAAAAGAAAAGCATATTTCCTGACTGATGATGGTATTAAAGTTGCTAATGGTATTTGGGATAAAGTTAGTGCACAACCTGTACGTCTGAAACATCCAGATGGTCGCGTAGACAATGTATCACTCGTTAATGCATTAGAATTAACTAATTTACCTCTAAGGCATGTTGATATTTTGAGGTATATTGACGATAATGGTAGTATTGATTTATCAATACTTTCCGCTGAATTAATCGAGCGGGACTTATCTAAACATATTGAAAAACAGTTAGTGACATCTTTCAATGATCTTCCTCGAACTAGGAAATTTTTTGGTAGACAGAAAGAGGTTGATGATATGGTGAACTTACTTGAAGCGAGGTCCTCTTCTATACTTGTACCAGGGATCGCCGGAATTGGAAAAACTGCCTTAGCAGGAAAAATACTTGAGAGATTTACTCATGAAAGAAATCTCTTATACCACCGTTGCCAAGACTGGGAAGGTTCACGATCATTTCTTGAAGCTACTGCTGAATGGCAATCGACAATGGGTTGTAATGATTTATCGGATTACTTAGCAGCCACTTCAATTCCCCAGCCGAATATGGCTATAGATTTGATACTAAAAGGTTTAATTAATTCACCTAGTTTGATTGTTATTGATGACTTACATAAGGTAGGTGATGAAACTCTAATCACTATATTACGAGGTATTTGTATGAAAATACCTACTCTTGATCAAGTTGGCGTAGTTATGTTTTCTAGGTCGTTTAGAATGGTAGTACCTGAGAAAGATTCAGAGGGTAAAATATTAACCTTAGTTATGCCTTTAGATGGTTTAGATAAAGAGTCAAGTAAACAAATTCTTTCATCAATGCCTGATATGGATTCCTCTGAATTCCTTCATATTTATTCTCTTTCACGTGGCCATCCACTAGTTCTAGAATTGATTAATCGAGGAAGCGTAGGTGGAACATTCCATGCTACCTTAGAGACATTTGTCGAGAAAGAAATATTTAGCCGGTTATCAGGACCCCAAAAGAGGCTTCTTGGAGCGATTGCAGTTTTTAGAGAGCCGATGCCTTTAGCTGCTCTCAGTGAATTAGATGCAGCGATTGATCTTTTAGATGAATTAGTCGAAAAAGGATTAGCGCGTCAGGCAGATAGTGAAAATTATGATGTTCATGACTTAGTTCGTGAATTTTTAGTGTTATCAATGGAATCGAATTTACGTAATGAGTTACATAGTAATGCTGTTAATTGGTATAGGAATCGTAAAGAGAGCGCAACAGACAGGATAGAGTTCATCCATCATCTTCATAATTCCGACCAAATGGACGAGTTAACAACTGTATTATCAACCGAGGGTCATGCATTAGTTAAAGCAGGTCATACTGAACTATTAGGTATATTAAGGTCATTAGACAGGGAAGGTTTTGATTCTAAATCGTGGGTTATTGTCCGTGAACTTAGAGGTGATATTTTATCAATTCAAGGCAGGTGGGATGATGCTGAGAAAGAGTATGATTCAGCTATACCAATAGCTCGTAAAAATAAGCAAAATAAAGAACTTGCTAGATTACTTTCCTCTCGTGCAGATATAGCAGTTAAGAGGGGTGCTATGGACGATGCTTTGGAGTTACACCGACAGGCTCTTGAAATCCAAATCAGTTCCAGAGATGCAGTATCTGCTGCTAGATCTTACAACAATATGGGCTATATTTTCCGTCGACGCCGAGATAATAGGCACGCTCTAGAAGTCTACAGTAATGTGGAAGAATTGTTAGAATCAGAGAATAATCCTGAATTATGTGATTCACGAATCCGACTTGCTTCTGCATTTCTAGAAATGGGTGAATTAGACCGTGCCAGAGACCATGCAATGTTAGCTCATGACGAGACTAAAGATAATGGGCAAGATACCTTACATGCTAGAGCAAGAGCAGTATTAGGCAGGTACTATGCTAAAATAAAAGATAATGATTTAGCCATGATACATTATTCAGGTGCTTTAGATATACTTTCCGAGCAAGCAGATCCTCATAGCGCAGTAGAAGTCGAAATGTTACTAGGCCAAGTTCTTAGTGATGCAGGTCGAAAAGAAGAGGCCTCAGAACATTATTTGGAAGGACTTGCTTTAGCCGAAGCTAATGATTTCCGTCATTTGAAAGGTGAACTATTAGCACGTCTAGGAGAAGTTGAGACTGATCGGTCACAACGAATGGATTATCTTCAAAAAGCCCTATCTGTATTTAGGGAATTAGGAGCTAATGACCGTATGAAGGAAGTTCAAAATTCTGTTCATCGAGTAGTTATGGGCCATAAATAATTATACTTTTTTTCAAATTTTCTTTAAATCTTTGTTACCAACAATTATTTTAAAGTCTGGGCCATCTTGTCCAGAAATAAATATTGAGCCTTCAAAATCATCTGCAATTTGCATTAATACTTCACTTTCTGCTATATGAGGGGCGTTATTCTTATCAGATAAATGGCATAAAACTATCGTTTTAAGATCTGATGTTAGAATTTCGCTAAGTATATCTGCAGTTTGACTATTCGATAAATGCCCACCTCTTCCTGTAATTCTTCTTTTTAATGAATCAGGATATGGTCCTTGCATTAATCGCTGGTGGTCATAATTAGCTTCAATAGATATGTGTGAACATCCTTTTAAATGCCTTTTTAATTCTACCGTGGCTTCTCCTAAATCTGTGGCGAAACCAGCTCTTAGACCCTCTCCATTACTTACAATTAATGCAATATTTTCTGCATCATCATGAGGTATAGGGATTGGTAAAATGCTCAGGCTATCGCTTATCTCTAATCTTTCTAAATCTGCGAATGTTCTACATTCTGAGATTGGATTCCATCCCATTTTTATTGCTGTTTCTATATTTGAGTAGAGCCTTGCTCCCCATTTTTCGGATGCTCTTAGTGCAGATTTCGAATGATCTCCGTGGTGATGAGTTACTATGATCGCATCAATAGTCTTAGGGTCCACATCTATCCTCGATAATCTCAATTCAGTTTGTTTAAGTGAGAATCCACAATCAATAAGAATTTTTGAATCATTTGATACTAAAAGTGTAGAGTTACCTCTACTTCCTGAACCTAGGTGAGTAATCTCTAGCCCCATATCTATGTCATAATGGGGATGCGTTTAGCCCTTAATCAATCTGTTTTTTATGGATAAATCTACCCTTTTTAATACGATAAATCTTAATCCGTACTCTCTGAATCATATGTTCTTGTCCGAACGACGCTCCATCATGGTCATAAATGCACGAAAGTCGCTAAGGGTAGTTAAGACGAGGTCATATCATGAGACGCAAACAAACAGCTCTACTTCTGACGGTACTAATTCTCTCAAGTTTAGCCTTTGTTTCTCAAACTCGCCCCCAAGCTCCTGTAGAGAATACTAACCCTGGAGATGCTGCTGGAGGTGGACCGCCAGTAACTGATGAAGATGGTGATCGAATACCTGACTTCCATGAGTCGATATTGTTTGGAGACGATATAATGTATGATACAGGTTCTGAAATATTACGTATATCTGGATTAGATTCTAAAAATGGAACTGATAACATGTCTGATCATGATAATGATGGTGCTAGCGCTTTACTCGAATATTGTTGGCCCTATACTTTAGATAAATGCTTCACAGATAGAGTTGCTTTAACAGGTAAACCTGCTGAACTAAGTGATTCAGGATTTCGTGAATGGCTCGACCCTAGGGTTGCAGATACAGATGGTGATGGACTTCCCGATGGTTATGAAATATATATGTGTACAGAAGGTGGTTTGGGATATCTTAACACTACAAGTGCTTGGAATTGTCTTTGGTTTGATCCATTAGATCCTAGTGATCAATGGGAAGATATTGATCGTTGCTATGACTTTACGTTTGGTTGTGGAGATGGTTTTGATGTGGACCGTAACGGAGTTATTGACATGACCGAAATATATTCAAATTCAGAGGAGTATATATTTGGTGCACCAGATGATTGGATTACTGAGAGGGATGGGCTTTGGTGTTTTGGTGAAATTAATTTATTGATGCCTGGTTCTTGTCAAACAGCAGTAGAGAGACAAACAGGTGATGGTTGGCTCGGTAGTGATCCAACCGAATCCGATTCAGACTATTATTCATGGGCTGAAATTATTTCCGTGGGTCTTGTAGTACCTGGTGATGGTATACCAGATGGTTGGGAAGTACATTATGGATTAGATCCGAGAAATGCTAGCGACTCTATAGTCGATTCTGACTCAGATGGTTGGGATTTAGACAGAGATGGTTATGTAATACCTGACACATCAGTCGCTACGTCAAGTTGGGGTGAATCGTTCAGTAATTATGAAGAATATATGATTCATTATGATGATGGTATTTCAGTCACACCTGGATTAAGAAGTATTGAATTTTCTGAATCAGAGAGTATATTTTCAACTTTTGATCAGTCAACAAATCCTCAATTAGTTGATGCTTCAGTACATACAATAATTCCAGATAATCAAAGAGATCGTTTAATCATAGGTTCGAAATATGGAATAACAATTTTTGACCCTTTCAATGAGTTATCTACTCTTCAAGAGTTACCCCCTGGTGTTGAGCTTAAATCAATGATGAAATGGTCTAACGATAATGGAGATTATCTCGTGATGTCTACTAATTATGGTGTATCTGTTATAGAAATTCAGAATGGTGTTCCATTAATTGAATCATTTTCTATTGGCACTGGTGACTCTAGTGTACGAATTAGTTCGATCAACGAAATGGTTGTACTAAATACAGGTAGTAGCAACTTAGATTTAATGATATTTTCAGACCAAGATGTTTGGACAATATCGATAACTGCTTCAACAATTAGTACTCCTGTTCACCTAGAGTCAATATCGGAGTTGCTCGTAAATAATGCCGCCAAGGTCAATACTGCATTACATCTGGAAATGGATGGACGTGGTCCATTGCTACTAATTGGTACAGATGGTGGCTTAGTAGCTTGGAATACTACTGATGGTTCAGACTCTACTGGCGATCCATGGTGGGTTTTTAACAGAGAAAATTCTGAAAATTTTGTTAAAAAAGCAGATTTACTCAATGTATCCAAATCAGCAATTGTTAACATAATAGTCCCAGCAGGACCAAAAGATTCCTCTGGTAATTATGAATTAATTACTGGCGCTTGGATTGGCACTGCAGGCGGACTTCATCTAGTTGATCTTGGGAAAATAATCTCCATGCCTCTCCAAGCTTTCGATTCAGATAGAATGTGGAAAGAAGAAAACTGGTTATCTGGTTCTAACGATATCCATTCGATACACACTATCAATAATCAAATTATTGTTGGCTCAAGAGATGGTACATGGGTTCTAGATGGTGGGTATCAAGGTGTCACTGGTATTTCAGATAATCAAACATACTTACCTGGTTTAGTAAGTGCATTAGTTACACTTGAATCTTCTACTGCGGTACATTTGTTCGCAGGAATCTCGCCAGGTAGATACATGAATATCATGCCAATAGATCCACGTTCATCAGATTCAGATCTTGATGGTATGCCAGATGGTTGGGAGTTTATTCATAATTTAGATCCTACTGATCCATACGATAGAGACCGTGATGCTGATGCTGACGGAGTACACTATAATCCTGAAATCGGTGAAGGTATTGATAGAAGTTGGACAAATCTTGATGAATATCGATTTGTTACTAATTCAGATAATGGATTTAATGGCACCGACCCAAGAGAGACAGATACTGATGGAGATGGCCTTAGTGATGGTGAAGAATATTGGGGATGGTTTACTGAATCTACGAATTTCGATTGCCATTACCTAAATGATGAATATATTTGTGATGAAGATGTAGGTTTGTTATCTCAGGCAGTTCACTTAGAAGGTTGGCTAGGCTCTGGTGCCGGAGGAGGTACTGATGGCCCCACAGATCCCACTAATATTGATTCAGATAATGATGGCATGCCTGACGGATGGGAAATATCTAATCGTCGTTGGATCGGTGATGTATATAATGGAGGTAATTTATGGTCATTAGACCCTAGAGATCCTAGTGACGCAGATGAAGATGCAGATAATGATGGTTTATCGAATCTTTGCGAATATAAATGGTCTAATCTTCTGCAGATTGTATCTCAAGAAGGGCTACCCTCTCATGGTGAAACATCTGATGCTGCTTTGAATTGGAGTGCTACGGACCCAAATAATGTAGATTCAGATGGGGATTCGCTTCCTGATGGTTGGGAGGCTAGATATTCATGTTCTTGGTCCGTAAACGCAGCTGGAATCAATCCTATGAACGGTTCCGATGCTCTAAATAATCCAGATGGAGATGGTTATGATGTGAATCATAATGGGGTTCTTGAATTAGAAGAAAGTCTTGTTAATTGGATGGAATTCCATTGGAGATCTGACCTAATTTTTTCTGACAGTACTGATAATGGCATACCTTTCCCTGAGAATTTCACTACTCTACTATTCAATGATACTTGGGAAAATTTTGCAGGAGGGTCATTTGGTGAATATGCAACTGATTCATATAATAATTTAGTCAATGGGACTACTGAAATCGATATTGGCTCAGGAAATCCACTAAATGCTGATTCAGATGCTGACGGTATGCCTGATGGTTGGGAATTTTTCAATGCACGATGGAGTCTTTTTGATGGTTCATGGAGCTTAAATCCTGTGAATGAAAAAGACCGTATTGGAGATCCGGATGGAGATGGTATGAATAATTGGGAAGAATACAATGTAATTTCGGGTGAATTTACTGAAATAAATTCTCTAATAACAGTTCCTCAATTTTACTTACTCTATTTTGGAGGTGAGTATCTTCCAAACCCCTGGTTGTCCGCTGAATCTGCTAGTTCATTTGGTTCATTCCTAACTCCTGAACAAATTAATTTAACAGGAATGACCTCTGATCCAAATAATCCAGATACTGATGGAGATGGTCTCTTAGATGGGATTGAGTTAATCTTTACAAAATGGAATTCTACAGATAATGTTTGGACCTTGAATCCTCTTGTACCTAATGATGGATACTATGATTCTGATAATGATGGTATTTCTGATCAAGTTGAGCTTAACCTAACTCTGAATAATCCATTCAATGGTGGTTTATCCCCTCCTGATGCTCCTCGTTTATGGGAAGAAGCAGAATACCTTGATCCATCAGAAGCGGAAAATCGTGTGTATCGAATATTATTCAATAAAGAAGGTAGAGCTCAACTCGCATTACAACAGTTTCAAGACTGGCAAGGTGGATCTCCAGCTAAACCTCTACTTCAAGCATTATTTGGTATCTCAGACCCAACCTCAGTGGATACTGATAGAGATGGTATGAGTGATGGATATGAATACTGGTTTACCGAATGGAACCTTGAAGATAATAGATGGGAAATGAATTTACTTACTGATACCGATATTTCATTTGATTCAGATGATGATTCATATGATTGTGATAATGATGGTATAATCTCTCCATCAGAAAAATTTGATAATCTAGCAGAATTTGAATCAAGAATTTATGGGAAAAAATTAGCAATAGATAGTATACCCAATGGTACTGGACTTGTGTCTTATGGTGCTGACGCTATTAATGCGTATATTGATGAACAGGGAATGAGTTATTCTGCTGCATTCAGTCAATTATACGTTACATTCAGTACGAAATCTTTACTTGCTTCCGAAAAATCAGGATTAATTAATGAAATCAATCCTAATAACTTCAATCTAAGTTTAGCTGGAATAAGTGATCCTACTGACTCAGATTCTGATAGAGATGGTATGCCTGATGGTTGGGAATACTGTTTCTCTGTTTATGGTGAGTATTTGCCAATTAACGATTATAGGTGGTCTATGAATCCGATCAATCCTCTCGATGTCAATTATGACCCTGATGCTGATGGTTGGTACGACCGGCAGTGGATTGATGATCCTGCAACTCAAGGTATTTGGGATAATCGTCAGTTTACAGCTTTTGATTTAGAAAATCAAATCGATAATGGTGTACTTGGTTTATTCTATGGTAATTTAATGGAATACGATAATGGTACAAATCCTATGGATCCTGATTCAGACGATGACTCAATGGTTATGGAACCTGTTTTTACAAATGGAGAAGTAACTGACTATATTCAGAATATGAATCTAAGTGATGGCCGTGAAGTTTTCAAATATGGTACAAATCCTCTTGATAATGATACTGATGGAGATATGATGCCTGATTTTTATGAATATTATAGGGGTTGGAATGAAACTAATGATAATTGGTCATCTTATCTTAAAATCCAAGTGCAGTGGGAGCAAATTTCATCTAATAATTGGAAGCCAGTAGATATATCTGATGGCATTATATCTCGTCCTATCTTAGAGTGGGTATGGTTTACTCATGATGCTACAAATGCCGATGATGCAGGTCAAGATGCAGATAAGGATGGCGGATGGGATTGTTCCGGTGGTAATTGCATCTATGAAAAATATAATAATTTTCAAGAATATTATGGTTTAGTCAATGCATCATTATCATCTCCCACCCTTGTCAGGCAGGCATTCTTGAGTGATTGTTCTGGGAATTATGTTGAAGAATGGTGGCAGTTAAGAGAGTCTTTACTTGGAACCTGTTCAGGCTCTTCTGCATTGGCATCTAACTATTTTAGAATGTATAAAATCAATAATAATGACCCACTATTTGCATTAATTATTGACGATAAAGATGTTGATTACCAATACTTAGATACTACTGATGATGAAACTTTGTGCAGTGGTGAATGGACTGATTCATATGATAGATTTGCCGGTGATCAATATCATCTCCCCAATACGGGACTTGGTGAATACGTGTTTAGTTGGTGGGTATTAGATATTGATGGTGACCAAATAGCAGATGGGACCGATCCTACGAACTGGGATACTGATGGAGATTGGCTGAATGACTATTTTGAAATTGAAGATGATATGATAGATGGGATCAGAGGTAACAGTGCCTCTCCAATACGTTATGACGATAGAACTACGTCCTAACCTTCACTGCATTAATTTGCTAAAACATTCACGGATAGTCCATGAGTAGTGAAGGGGAGATACCCAGTCCATCTCAGCCGATGGAAGAAAAACTTTTATTTCTTCAAGAAAATCTTTCAAATTTTGTCAAACAATACAATTTACCAATAATTGAATCCGCATTGGTTATCTCGAAATATTTGAATATTCTTTTATCTGAGTTGCAAAGAATTGCATTATCGGAAGGAGAAACTTTACCTGAGCATATCACTAAACCTTGGCCTATAGTCAGTGTAATCGAACCTCCACGTATTGATAACTTCCCTTTGGAAAAATTAATGCAGACAATTGATCAAGATAGGATGGATATATTTGATACCATAATTAGAACGATAGTGAATGGTTCAGAAATACCATTTGTTAATGTTGTAGCCTTAATGAGAGATTGGGAGAAAATAATAAGAACTCAATTGGCTAAATCAACTAGTCCAGGACATCTTTTTAGCCCTTTAGAGTTACCTGAGAATTTTTAATTGTTAATTTTCAGATTTGGCAACTAATCTACTTGAAACCCAAAGAGCATCCCCTATTGACCATAAATAAAGAGCAAACCATAGGATTATTGTGAAAAGTAAAGGTAACTGGATTAAAAACCAGCCATTTGCTTTCTCATGTTGTCGATTAAAATGCTGTCCTAGATAAAGAAAAGGGACAATTGCTAGAACCAAGGTGAACAATGGCCGCATAGTTCCCCACGGGCCGATTCCTCCACTTATTTCCCACCAAATCACTCCTATGACACCAAATGAATTAACTTTCATAGGCTCATTATCTTCTGCGAGACTAACTATGAGGTCTTCAGTCATCATACCTGCTAAGCGCTATTGAATCATGAACATAACTATTCGATGTATACGAAAATGCCAACTATCAAACACTTCTCCAATCACTCATGGGTAAGCCAGTAGTATTAGTTACGGGCTACCCTAAGTTCTCTAATTTCAAAGAAAATATTTCAGAAAAAATGATTCAATACTTGAATGAAAAGATATTTCCAAATTTTGAGGTTATTACTTCATTGTTATCTGTTGATGAAAATGGTTCAGATATGACAGCAAATCGAATAATTAATAATGAAAAATTTGATGCAATAATTCATTTAGGATTTTCAGTCAATAGAGATATAATTTCTTTAGAGAAGTTTGCATATAATGAGTATGAGATGGCTAATTCAGATAATTCTGGTCGTAAAATCGTTTCAGGGTCAATAATTAAAGATGATTTAGAAATATATGAAACGACAGCTTCAATTTATGGCATCGATCAATTACTTAATAATAATAAATATATTTGTTGGAGTTCCAACCCTGGGCGTTTTATTTGTAACGAAACATATTTTAAAACTCTCTCCGCACTTTCCAAAAGTAATTTAGAAAATAAAACTCTTCCAGTTCTTTTTATCCATCTACCATCTGAAGAAAATTTGAGTTTCATCAAGCAATTAGAGGTGGTAGAGAGTGTTCTAGATTGCATTATCCAAAAACCCAAATTAAAGGTAGTTGGTGGACTAATATTTGACAATCATGGAAGGATTTTATCTTGTAAAAGGCCAAAAAATGACCAATGGGGTGGATGGTGGGAATTCCCAGGTGGTAAAATAGAAGTAGATGAGAATCCATATCAGGCACTTACTAGAGAGATATTTGAAGAGTTAAATTTACGAATATCTCCATCTCAAATCGAAGAAAGAGTAATTTATGATTATGATGATCGTCAAGTGGAATTAATTATATTAAACTGTGGTGTTGTTTCTGCGAATAAAATAACATTACTTGAACATGATGAGATGCGGTGGCTTTCTCGTGAAGAATTACTAGAAGTAAAGTGGTTACCTGCAGATTTACCTATATTAAAAAAATGGTTTATTCAGGGCTTACCTAATCTTCCTCTTGATTGATAGTTGGATGTCCTCTTTTGTCGAACCATTCGGTTGGCTCACCATTATATCTCATCGAGTACTCGTCTCTAGAAAATCTTGGGATCTCATTTCTTCCCTCATGCCAAGTTTGTTCTTCGAGCCATAAATTCAGTTCCTCACCTGCTAGACTAATACTTATTTTTCCACCAAGTGTTTTCTTATCTAAAACAAAAGAAACTTTTCCTGCCATTGCAGCTTGTCTTGATATATCAAAGACAGTTGAGTCAATCTCTAAATCCATACACATGATATCAAGTGCTGTATCTAATATTCTCTGAATCCTTATTTGCTTAAGTAAAAGGTTTAATGATTCAGATTTACCACTTATTATCAAATTCTTGTTTTTAGTCGGAAAAGAGGTGTTTTGTATTTTTTCATCTGTCTTAAAGTCTGGAAAAAATACATTTATAGACTGAATCACTTTTTCAA